>Ga0206935_10212_pt1 | contig 18905 bp, 17 predicted proteins | sample Alteio_BWOrgHeat_13_FD_152924 | JGI IMG/M metagenome (GOLD analysis project Ga0206935, IMG submission 152924) | Enriched cells from forest soil in Barre Woods Harvard Forest LTER site, Petersham, Massachusetts, United States -... | ecosystem: Environmental > Terrestrial > Soil > Temperate forest >...
CTTTGCCTTCCGTGCCTCGCTCGAAGGGGTATGGAGTAATGAATTCAATCTCACCAAGGAGCAGCTCGGCTGGATATTCAGCCCGGCCTTTTATGGGTTCACCCTGGCGATGATCTTTGGCGGCCCTTTATGCGATGTGCTCGGCATGAAGAGGTTGTTGGGCCTGGCCTTCATCGGCCATATCTCCGGAGCCGTTATCTACCTGGTCGCCAAAGATGCGACGATGTTATTCATCGGCACCTTATGCATCGGGATCGGCAATGGCATGGTGGAAGCCGCCTGTAATCCCCTCGTGGTCACCTTGTATCCCAGGGAAAAGACCAAGATGCTGAACCGTTTCCACGTCTGGTTCCCCGGAGGCATTGCGTTGGGGGGGGATCATATCTTATATACTAATGGACAAACTCGGGATGGGATGGCATGCGCTCATCTTTGTCCTCTTCATTCCCGCGATTATTTATGCTATTATGTTTTGGAGCCTGGATTTTCCCCAGACCGAGCGGGTCACGACGGGGGTAAGCACAAAAGATATGTTCCTCTCCTGTCTGTCCCCTTTGTTCCTGGTGATGCTAGCCTGCATGTTCCTTACTGCTGCGACCGAACTGGGTACCAATCAATGGTTGGGCGCTTTGTTGCAAGGCGCGGGAGTATCCGGGATACTGGTGTTGGTGTTCATTCAGGGTGTAATGGCAGTGGGCCGGGCCTTTGCAGGACCCGTTGTTCACCGGGTGAATCCCAATGGCATGCTGATCATTTCATCTATTCTTGCCGCGGTGGGTCTATTGATGCTGAGTAAGGCAAGTGGTTACGGAGCCTTTGGCGCCGCGTTGGTATTTGCCGCCGGGATCTGTTTTTTTCTGGCCTACGATGCTGGGTTTCGTATCCGAGTACCTGCCGAAGACCGGCGCACTTGGCCTGTCGCTGATGGGCGGGGCGGGGATGTTCTCCACTTCGCTGATCCTGCCGCTGATGGGGAAATGGTATGATGGTTTCAAACAAGCGGCTATTGCGTCCGGGACAAGCCCTGCCGCGGCAGACGCCGTTGCCGGTTCCAATACCTTTATGAAGGTGGCTATCATGCCGGCCATATTGATCGTGGCGTTTGTACTGATCTACTTATCGAGACGTAAATTCTATGCGGCACATAAAGAGGCGCAGGCCGGTGCGGCATATTGATCTTTTTTAACTGATTGTAGCAAAAATATATGTCTAATCAACCCTCACGACGGGAAGCTATCAAGAATATAGTAGCAGGGACAGCGGCATTAGGAACAGCGGGGGTACTTTCCTCCTTCGCGCATGCTCCATCATCCGCATCCTATCCCGAAAAATTTTCTCCCTTGAAAGGAAATATCAAGCACTCGGTATGTCGCTGGTGTTACAACGATCTATCAGTAGAGGATCTTTGTATTGCCGTGAAAAAGATCGGTTTCTCTGCGATCGACCTGGTAGGGCCTGCCGATTGGCCGGTGCTGAAAAAGCACGGGATCTTCTCCTCCATGTGCAATGGCGCCGAGATCAGTCTGACGAAGGGATGGAATCATACCGATTATCATTCCACGCTGATAAAGAATTATACAGAACATATCGGCCTGGTTGCCGGGGCGGGTTATAAGAACCTGATCTGTTTCAGCGGCAACCGCGAGGGCATGGATGAGGAGACGGGATGGAAGAATTGCGTCGAGGGGTTGAAGAAGATCATGGGGCAGGCTGAGAAGCAAGGCGTGATCATCCACATGGAATTGCTGAATAGCAAGATCAATCATCCGGATCAGATGTGTGACAATACCAAATGGGGGATTGAACTGGTAAAGCGGATCGGGTCGGAGAATTTTAAATTGCTATACGACATCTATCATATGCAGATCGATGAAGGGGATGTGATCCGGTCGATACAGGATCATCATCAATACTTCGGTCATTATCATACGGGCGGCGTGCCGGGCCGTCACGAGATCGACGAAACGCAGGAGTTATACTATCCGGCGATCATGCGGGCGATCCTGGCGACGGGCTTTTCGGATTACGTGGCGCAGGAGTTCGTGCCTTCCTGGCCGGACAAGCTGAAGGCGCTGGAGCAGGGGGTAAGGATCTGCGATGTGTGAAATGCATGAGTGACAAAAGAAGAACTTTTCTTAACACAAACAGAGGTAATTATGGCCGTGAATAATTATGATGCGATCGTGATCGGTTCGGGAATCAGCGGAGGATGGGCCGCCAAAGAGCTGACGGAAAAAGGATTGAAGGTATTGATGCTGGAACGCGGGCGCAATATCGAGCACATCAAAGACTATGTGAATGCGAATAAGGAGGCTTGGGACTATCCCCATCGCGGCCATCGAACCACCCAGATGGAAAAGGATTACCCGAAATTGAAAAGGGATTATCCATTGAGCGAGACCAACCTCGATTATTGGGTGAAGGACAGCGAATGTCCCTATACGGAGATCAAACGATTCGACTGGTTCAGGGGCTATCATGTAGGCGGCCGTTCGCTGATGTGGGGCCGGCAGAGTTATCGTTGGAGCGATTTCGACTTCGAAGGCAATGCCAAAGAAGGCATCGCGATAGACTGGCCTATCCGGTATAAGGATATCGAGCCCTGGTATGACCATGTGGAAAGATTCGCGGGGATCAGCGGATCACGGGAAGGGTTACCGCAGTTGCCGGACGGGCAGTACCTGCCGCCCTATGACATGACCTGTGTGGAAAAAGATGTAGCAGCCCGTCTCAAGGAGCATTATAAAGGAACGAGAGCGATGATCATCGGCCGTACCGCCAATATAACGGTGCCGCATGGGGGCCGTGTGGGTTGTCAGTTCAGGAATAAGTGCGCGCTGGGCTGCCCTTTCGGCGGTTATTTCAGCACCCAATCCTCTACATTGCCGGCGGCGGTAAAGACGGGTAACCTGACCTTGCGCCCCTGGTCGATCGCTACCAAAATAATCTACAATAAGGATACCCAGCGGGCCACGGGTGTAGAGGTGTTGGATGCGGAGACGAACAAGACCTATGTATTCAACGCGAAGATAGTCTTCCTGAATGCGTCCACACTGAACAGCGCCTGGCTACTGATGAATTCCGCCACCGATATCTGGCCGGATGGACTGGGCAGCAGCAGTGGCGAGCTGGGGCATAATCTCATGGATCATCATCTGGGGGTCGGCGCATCGGGTACTGTCGAAGGGTATGAAGATAAATACTATTTTGGCCGTCGGGCCAACGGCATCTATATTCCCCGTTACCGGAACCTGTTTGGCGACAAGCGGGATTATCTGCGTGGCTTCGGCTACCAGGGCGGCGGGGGCCGGGAGGGATATGATCACCAGGTTCCGGAATATACGATCGGAAAGGAATATAAAGAAGCGCTTACTGAACCAGGCCCCTGGAAAATGAACCTGGGTGGTTTTGGCGAAACGCTTCCTTACCATGAGAACAAGGTCACACTGGATAAGTCCAACAAAGACAAATGGGGTCTGAATATCCTGGCCATCGATGCGGAATTGAAGGACAACGAGCTGAAGATGCGAAAAGACATGCAGGCCGATGCCCTGGAGATGCTGGAAGCTACCGGGGTGAAAAATGTAACCAGCTATACGGGCAATCCCTATCTGGGCAGGGGCATCCATGAGATGGGAACCGCCCGAATGGGCAGGGATCCGAAGACCTCCGTGCTGAATGCGCACAATCAGGTCTGGGATGCAAAGAATGTCTTTGTCACAGACGGGGCCTTTATGACTTCGGCGGGCTGTCAGAACCCATCGCTGACCTATATGGCGATGACGGCGAGGGCGGCTGATTTCGCGGTGGAAGAATTGAAGAAGGGAAATTTGTGATCGAAGAGAGGGAAAAACATAAACAATGCCTGGGGATACACTTAATATAAACGGTAGCGCAAAAGCACAAAACACCTACGACGCTATCGTCATTGGTTCGGGGATCAGCGGCGGATGGGCAGCCAAAGAGCTGACCGAAAAAGGATTGAAGGTCCTGATGCTCGAAAGGGGCCGGAACTTCGAACATATCAAAGATTACAAGACTGCATCCAATGATCCCTGGGAGTTCCCGCACCGGGGGAAAGTGACCCAGGCGCAGCGGAAGGAGCGTCCCTATATCGCCCGTAACTGGGGCGCGGTCGAGCCGGTTATGGATTATTGGGCGAAGGATGTGGATTGCCCCTATACCGAAATAAAACCTTTTAATTGGTGGCGTTCTTATCAATTGGGCGGACGCTCCGTTCTTTGGGGGCGTCAGAGTTACCGGTGGAGCGATCACGACTTCGAAGCCAATCTCCGGGACGGCTGGGCGATCGACTGGCCCATCCGGTACAAAGATATCGAGCCCTGGTATGATCATGTAGAAAAGTTCATTGGCGTGTCCGGTTCGGGCGAAGGCCTGGAGCAGTTACCGGATGGACATTTCCTGCCGCCGATGGAAATGAATTGCGTGGAAAGAGATGTGGCTGCAAGGATCAAGGATCATTATAAGGGAACGAGGCATATGATCATCGGGCGGACCGCCAATCTGACTGCTCCGATAGCAGGCAGAACCCAATGCCAGTTCCGCAATCGTTGTTGGGAGGGATGTATGTTCGGGGGCTATTTCAGTACCCAGTCCTCTACCTTGCCTGCGGCAATGGCGACGGGCAATCTGACGGTACGTCCCTTTTCGATCGTCACCCGGATCTTGTATAACAAAGACAGCCGCAAGGCCGAGGGGGTGGAAGTGCTGGACGCCGAGACGAATATGACCTATGCCTATCATTCGAAGATCGTCTTTGTCAATGCCAGTGCGCTGAACAGCGCCTGGGTGTTGATGAATTCCGCTACCGAGGTATGGCCCGAGGGGCTGGGCAGCAGCAGCGGGGAGTTGGGACACAATATCATGGATCACCATTATAATCTTGGCGCTGCGGGATTCATGGAGGGGTATGAAGATAAATATGTTTATGGCCGAAGGGCGAACGGGATCTATGTGGTTCGTTTTGCCAATCTATTTGGCGACAGGCGGGATTATCTGCGAGGATTCGGCTATCAGGGTTCCGCGAGCCGCGATGGCTGGGAGAAGGATGTGGCGGAGATGGGTATCGGCGCAGGGTTCAAGGAATCACTGACGGAGCCGGGGCAGTGGGAGATGGGTATCAATGGGTTTGGCGAGTTGTTGCCTTATCATGAGAATAAGATATCGCTGGACAAGAACAAGAAGGATAAATGGGGTCTGCCCGTGCTGGCTATGGATGCAGAATTGAAGGATAACGAGCATAAGATGCGAAAGGATATTGTAAAGGAGGCCGTTGCGATGTTGGAAGCCGCGGGCGTGACTAAGATACGTACTTACGATACGGGACATCATGTAGGAGATGGCATCCATGAGATGGGGTCGGCGCGCATGGGCAGGGATCCGAAGACCTCGGTGTTGAATGCACATAACCAGGTATGGGATGCGAAGAATGTGTTCGTGACCGATGGGGCTTTTATGGTATCCGCAGCCTGTCAGAATCCTTCGCTTACCTATATGGCGATGACGGCAAGAGCGGCGAATTTTGCAGTAGAGGAATTGAAGAAGGGAAATTTGTAAAATGAAAAGCTTAATTTCAAATCATAAACGATAAGATATGAACAGGAGGGATGCAATATCCAGGGTATCATTGTTATTGGGCGGCACCATAGTCGGCGCGGAGCTCTTTCTGTCCGGATGCACGAACCACAATAAGAGTGTAGGGGCAGCGGGGGTCAACTTCTCGAACGACGACGCAGCCTTTCTCGATGAAGTGGCTGAGACCATCCTGCCGGCTACCGATACACCTGGGGCCAAGGCGGCGAAGGTGGGGGAATTCATGACGGTGATCGTGAGGGATTGTTATGAAGAGAAGGATCAGAAGGTCTTTGTCGCCGGCATGCAGACCCTGAATGAGACCTGCAAAAAGCAATACGGAAAATATTTTCTCGAGAGCAGCCCGGAAGAAAGGCATGATCTGCTGGTAGCGCTCGATAAGGAGCAGAAGGAATACATGGACAAGAAAAAAGAGGGCGATCCGAAACATTATTTCCGGCTGATGAAGGAGCTGACGCTCTGGGGATATTTCACTTCCAAGCCCGGGGCTACCCAGGCCTTGCGTTATGTGGCGGTGCCTGGAAGGTATGAAGGTTGCGTCCCCTATAAAAAGGGAGATAAGGCCTGGGCAACTTCTTAAAATCTGCTGATTGCATGATCGATCTTGCTCCATGGGTGGTCTATGCGTTGTTGTCGGCATTTTTTGCCGCGCTGACGGCCATATTTGCCAAGTTAGGGCTAAAGAATGTCAATTCGGATCTGGCGACCGCCATCCGGACGGTAGTTATTCTTTTTATTACCTGGGGCCTGGTGTTTTTCCGGGGGTCCTCTTCGGAGCTGCCGGGATTATCGCGGAATAACTGGTTATTCCTGATCCTGTCCGCGATTGCAACGGGGCTGTCCTGGCTGTTCTATTATCGTGCTTTGCAACTGGGCAGGGTTTCCGAGGTTAGCGCCATCGATAAGGGCAGTATCGTGTTTACCATTCTTTTATCCTTTCTATTTTTAAAGGAGCCGCTGACCCCAAGGATCGTAGCGGGGGGCCTGTTGATCGTGGCGGGGATGTGGGTGCTGGTTTGGAAATAATAGATATCTTTACGTGTGCCTGTTACCCCTCTACATAATGAAAAGAGCCTCGTTTCCAAGGTTAGGGAAGGGGATAGAAAAGCATTCCAGGAATTTTACATTCATTATACACCGCAGGTGCAGCAATATCTGCGTCTTTTTGTGCCCGATCCTGCCGATGTGGATGAGCTGGCGCAGGACATTTTCCTAAAGATATGGGTCAAGCGGCATCTGCTGGCCAATGTAGATGCCTTCCAGGGGTATCTTTTCCGCATGTGTAAAAATCATGTTCTCAATTACTTCCGATCATTAAAAATAGGTCGCAAACTGGTGGAGCTATCGGCTTCGGGAGAGGAAGCACAGGCCGAGGGTACGGAAGATCAGCTACTATTCAAACATTATTATCAGATAGCCATGGATGGGATCGGCAAACTGTCCCAGGGCAGGCGGCGGATATTGTTGATGACGATCGAGCAGGGTCTTAGCCTGGATGAGATCGCCGCGGAAATGGAGATCACCCGTGCCGGGGTAAAAAAACAGCTCTACGCCGCAATGGCGCTGGTCCGGAAATACCTGCATGAGCATGGGGAATTATCCGTTCTTTTATTTGCCTTTCTATCCCTTTTCGAGGCCTAGGCCGGATAGAATTCCCATCTACGGGCGATTTTAGCCTTTTTCAAAAATATTTCCTTCCCCAGGTATCCTCTTCTACTTTTCATGTGTCTTTATGGTAACACCTTATTTATATGAATATAATGGAGGCCAAGGTATTTGTTTCCCGTTTCGTGTCAGGAGATTATACTCCTGAGGAATACGAGGCCTTCCTTCGTTGGGTAGATGAAGCTCCACTGAAAGAATTGGAACAGGTGATAACGGGTTATGAGGGCTTAAGCGAGAAGTGGTTATTGGGAACTCCTGTATCTGCCGGGTGGATCGATCAAATGGAGTCGAAGCTGGATAAGGCTGATGCGAAATTTGCGGAGGCGAAACTCGCGGAGGAAAAGCAGGCAGTGGAAAAAGGTCAGACGGCTCCGGTTACAAAACCAGGCGTGGTAAGGCCGGTAAGAAAGGTGAAGAAGATTTGGGCATGGACGGCTGCAGCCTGTGTGATTGTTTTGGCGGGGATTTGCGCTTACTTATTTGTCAACCGTTCGGGTCTGTCAAAGGGATCATCGGTAAACAGTGCTGAAACTCTTTCAATATTATCCGTGCCCAGGGGCCAGACAGGTTGGGTGCAACTGCCGGACGGCAGTAAAGTGTGGCTGAATGCGGAATCCACTCTTCGTTATCCTTCGTCCTTTACGGGAAAGGAGAGGGCAGTGGAACTGTCTGGAGAGGCTTTGTTCGAAATTGCACAGAATGCGTCTTCGCCATTCCTAGTGAGATCCGGGGATATCCAGGTTCAGGTGCTTGGTACCCGGTTCAACATGAACACCTACGCGAATGAGCCGGTCGGAAAGATCGCTTTGCTGGATGGTTCTGTGAAGATCGTTCATGGGGGAGAATCGGTCATTCTTCAACAGGGCGACCAGGCAGAGGTGCAGCTATCGTCACAGGGAGCCAAGACAGAGCCTATACGGGTAGATCATGGGTTTGATCTGGGATTGGTGCTGGCCTGGAAGGATGGGTACATGCAGTTTAATAATGATGATCTTCAGACGGTCATGAGGAATATTGCCAGGAATTATGACTTTAAGATACAGTACGACGGAAAGATAACCGAAAGATATTTTACAGGGAAATTCTCCCGCAGAGAGGACATTAGCTCGATCTTGAAAATACTGGAATTGCAACACGTTCATTTTAAGATAAATGGAAAGGTGATTACCGTACTGCCTTAGCACTAGCACATTATTTTCCATAACCATTGAACCGAGTCCATCACAGTTACAGCCGCGTTCATGGGTAAATAAGTATTTTTCTTATATTTACTCATGGGTCGCAGGCTGTAACTTTATGTCGTTAAACCTCGGTAACTAATGGCCTTGCCAAAACTGCTTGCTACTCTAACCACTCTTGCTCTGCTGCAGTTGAGCGTCAGTCCTGCATTTTGTCAACCGATACCCCGCCATATCAGTCTAGCTGTAAAGGATCTGCCATTGACCAGCATTTTGGATACGCTGGAGACGATGACCGGGTATACTCATTTTGGAGAGACCTCCAGACTGCGCCATGCCCGGAATGTGACTATCGATGTTAAAGATGCCAGCCTGAAACAGGTATTGGATATTTGTTTCAGGAATCAACCCTTACTCACTTATGACCTGGTGGGCAGGAGTATTTCCATACGATCCAGGGAATTGAAAGACAGCGTTGTCAAAGGAAGGATCGTAAATGATAAGAATGAGCCCGTGCCCGGGGCGACCATAACATTGAAGGGCGGCTCGCAATCATCAATGAGCAACGAGAATGGAGAATTCAGTATCCGTCTGCGTAGTTATGAGGCCGGCCTGGTCATCAGCAGCGTCAACTATGAAACACAGGAATTGAGATTGCCGGCCGGGATCGACACCGTTGTACAAATGAAGCAAAAGATTGCCGCGTTGAGTGATATAACCGTATTCCATACGGGGTATGAGGTGATCCCAAAGGAGAGGGCTACCGGTTCTTTTGGAAAGATCGATAACGATCTGCTCAACCGGCGTGTGTCTACGAATATACTGGATCGCTTGGATGGAGTAGTGGGCGGTGTGCTGTTCAACAAGAATATCGTTGCTGGTGTCAACCAGGCTTCGATCTCCATACGGGGCAGGAGTACCATTTTCGCTAACCCCGAACCACTGATCGTAGTAGATAATTTCCCCTATAACGGCAATATCAATAATATCAATCCAGATGATGTCGAAAGCGTAACCATATTAAAAGACGCTGCAGCCGCATCAATCTGGGGCGCTTTCTCGGGCAATGGTGTTATCGTTATTAATACAAAAAAGGGAAGATTCAACCAGGCGCCGAGGTTCGAGTTCAATACCAGTGTGACGGTCGGGAGAAAACCAGATGTATATAGTCTTCCAACTATGTCTGTAGACGATTATATTAATATCCAGGAAAGCCTTTTCAATGATTCTAATTATAGCGCGTCAAATTTCGACCCTGCAAATCGCGCTTTGCCCCAGGTTGCGGAAATCCTGCTCGCAGAGCAGGAAGGAAGACTATCTGTTTCGGATGCCAATTCTCAGATCAGTGCTTTACGCGGCCAGGATATCCGTCGTGATCTTTCGCGTTATTTCTATCGCAATAGCCTGAACCGGCAATATTCTTTAAATCTTAGCGGAGGCAGCGGCAACAATCAATATTATCTTGCTGCCGGCTATGATATGAACCAGGAAGGAATGGTACGCAACCAGTATGATCGTTTGACACTGGACGGGAACAATACCTATATACTGCTACCGAAGAAATTAGATCTGACTACCGGTTTTGCCTTTACGGCCAGTACTTTTCAAAATGACAATGCCGGAAATATCAATACAGCTTATCCTTATCTTCGGCTGTCAGATGGAAAGGGAGAGGCGTTGCCCGTCCCTTATCTGCACTCGCAATCCTATATCGATACGGCCGGAGGCGGTCAATTGCTGGATTGGAATTATCGGCCGCTTGATGAATTGAGGAATGCGGATAATGTTTCGAAGCTCAGTGATTACCGGATAAATATCAGGATTCATTATTCAATCCTCAAAGGATTGGATGGGTCTGTGTATTATCAATATAATAAAGGGACCTCAGATCTTCAGAACTTTCAAAGCCAACAAACTTATTATACCCGGAACCTGATCAATGAGTTCACGCAGCCGAATGGATATCATGCAGTACCTTTGGGTGGCATTCTTGATGAGATCGATAGTAGCTATCAGGCAAATAATCTGCGTTTTCAGGTCAATTATGACCATTGTTTTTCTTCAGGCATTCTGAGCGTAATCGGGGGCTCGGAATTGCGGGATATCGAAGGAAATTATAGTACTACCCGTCTTTATGGTTATGATAATGACCGGCATACCAGTGTCGCGGTCGACTATGGAAGCGCCTATCCTCAATTTACGAGCCCTTCTTCTTCAATGCAGATACTGAATCCGGAAAATATGGTAACCACATCGGATCATTACCTATCCTATTATTTCAATAGTTCTTATAATCTGTTGCAGAAATATATCCTGTCGGCGAGTGTACGAAAGGATGAATCGAATATTTTTGGGGTGAGGGCTAACCAGAAAGGTGTGCCTTTATGGTCCGCCGGAGCGGTATGGGAGATTTCCCGGGAATCTTTTTATCACGCCGATCGCTGGCTCCCAATGCTGAAGATCCGGTTGACGGATGGCTATAATGGAAATGTCGATAAGTCCGTATCCGCATATACCACAGCGGTTATCAACCCCGTAAGCGGTCCGTACAACGTCGCTACTGCTACGATCATTAACCCACCCAACCCTTCCCTGCAATGGGAGAAGATTCATATCATCAATGTAGGTTTCGATTTCGGCACCCGGAATGATCGGTTGGATGGCAGTGTGGAATATTATATCAAGAACGGCGAAAACCTGATGGGGCCAAGCCCATTGGATCCGACGACGGGGGTCTCCCAGTTCACCGGCAATACCGCAGGGATGAGCACGCATGGCCTGGATATTACGCTCAGGACAAAAAGCGATGTAGGAGCTGTACATTGGAATACAGTTCTGCTGTTCAGTTACACCCAGGATCGGGTGACCCGTTATGCCCTGCCACAAACCACGATAGCCAATGATTTTACGCCGTATTTGTTCAATCCTCTTGAAGGGCGGCCTTTGTACTCGATATATGCGCTTAAATGGGAGGGCTTGGATCCTACAAATGGTGATCCTAGGGGTCTGTTGGACGGCAAGATCAGCAAGGATTATTCCTCTATCATCAATTCTTCGAACCTGGCGGATCTGATTTATGTTGGGCCGGCCAACCCCACCTTCTTTGGAAGTTTACGAAATTCTTTCTCCTGGAAACAATTCGGATTCTCCTTCAATATCGTATGCAAATTCGGCTATTATTTTCGAAGGAGCTCGATCGATTACAACGATTTGATCAATGGCTCTTCGGCGGGACATCCCGATTTCGACAAACGCTGGCAAAGACCAGGCGACGAACAGCGGACGAATGTGCCGTCAATGGTCTACCCGGATGATCCATCCAGAGATCAGTTTTATTCATATTCCCAGGTGCTGGTGGAAAAGGGAGATCATATCCGGCTACAGGATATACAGATCAGCTATGATCTACTCAAACGGGCATTACCCAAACTGCCGATTACATCGATCCGCTTCTATTTGTATGCAAACAATATTGGAATTCTATGGAAGGCTAATCATCAAGGGATAGACCCGGATTATTCCGTAATTACAACCATACCCAATCCGCAGACCAGGAGTCTGGCGGTGGGATTAAAAATGGATTTTTAAGACGGTGAACCATGAAAAAAGGACGAAATCTTAAAATAATCATTTTCTTGCTGCTGGCAGGGGTTTGCCTGTTGCCATCCTGTAATAAAAATAATTTCCTCGATAAAAAGCCCAGTTCCGATCTGGTGATCCCTAAGACCCTGGATGATTGCCAGGTCCTCCTAGATAATTACCTGGTCATGGAGCAAACGCCGGAGTTAGGAGAAATATCGGCTGACAATTTTTACCTGAATGATGTCGGCTGGAAGGGGTTGCTCAGTATTAAAGAAAAAAATGCGTATGTCTGGGCTGTCGACATTTATGAAGGACAAGGAGGTGTCGAGGATTGGGACGATCCCTACTCACAAGTATTTTATGCCAATGTCGTATTGGAAGCATTACCCGGTATACAGGTTGATAGTATGGGGAAATGGAAAAACTTGCAAGGAGCTGCCTATTTTATCCGGGCCTATGCCTTTTATAATCTGGCCCAGGTCTTTGCAGACGTATATAATCCTATCGGAACAAATGACGGTCAAGGGATTCCTTTGCGTCTTAGCGCTGACGTGGATCAGCCATCGACTCGGGCAAGTTTGTATGATACTTATCAACGGATTCTTTCGGACCTACAGACAGCGAGTAGCCTTTTACCGAACAACCGGGATATCGCTCATCTCAATCGTCCTTCGAAACCCGCTGCGCTGGCTATGCTGGCCAGGGTTTATTTGAGCATGAGTGATTATAATAATAATGCTGGCATCTATGCGAACAGTTGTTTGAAAATGTATGACAGTCTAATCGATTATAATACGCTTCCGGATACCACAATCAATCCATTTGTATTGACAAATACGGAGGTTTTGTATCAAAGTCAATTGCTACCCAGTGGAGTTTTGGTCGCGAAGCACCAGAAGAATGCTTTTGTAGACTCAAATCTATACCACTCCTATGCCGATAGTGATTTGCGAAAGGTCATGTTTTATGAGCCGAATGGCAATATCAAGGAAGGTTACAACTTTGGCCTTTATCCTTTTACCGGGCTGGCCATTGATGAGGTTTATTTGATACGTGCAGAATGTTATGCCCGGCATGACAGTGCAACATATGCGATTAACGATCTGAATACCTTATTAGTTAATCGTTGGGTTAAAGGCAGATATACGCCTTATGTCCCCGGGTCTCCAGATGCCGCTTTGGATACGGTGTTGGCCGAGCGGCGAAAAGAACTTCCTTTCCGCGGTCTCCGATGGACGGATCTACGAAGATTGAATATCGGGGGAGCAAACATAACGCTGACCCGGCCTGAGGCGCTTAGTCCATTAATATCCGGCGACCTGCGTTATGTTTTGCCTATTCCTCCCGATGTGATATCCCTTGGCGGGATCATTCAGAACCAGAGATAGCCTCCACGAGGGGTAGTCATTATTGCTCAAAAACCCCTGTTTGACAGGCTACCCAAGTGCTGCCGGATTGTACCCATGTGCATACGCCCCCGGCTTGCGCACAAATATAATCAACCCCTATCTGCCCCGCCGGAGAATAGCCGGCACCATTCCAATAAAATTGTGGCGAAAATCTGCAATCAAGACTTGGCCTGGTTGCAAAAGCGCCGCCGATGCTCAATAAGATAGCCAATGCAATAAAAATGAACTTAACCTTTTTCATACGAGAGTGTTTTAAGTGATGAATATGGGATTGATTTGGAACGCTTGCGTTGAAGGATAATACCGGTCAGTGCCAGGCCCACGAAGAATAGGTTGAAGACCATGTGTTGACTCCAATTCAATTTGCGGATCACACCTCCGCAGGAACAGGGAACATAACGGAAGAAATGAAGCAGCACGGTGCTGGTGTACAAGGTGAACAATCCCATCAATACCAGGGCTGCATAGAGCCCGAACATACGGCTCTGTTCGAATATCAGAGCGATCGAGATAGCGATCTCCAGAAAAGGAACACCCCAAACAAGGAAGGGTCTCATAAAATGGGGTAGAGGCTGATTGTACATATCATGGACATGCCGATCAAAATCCAGGAATTTACTTGCACTTGCATAAAGAAAAAGCATGATAAGTAAGCACGAGATCAACTCGAGCCATAGTTGTCTTCTAACCATAGCAAAATTGTGGTTGTCAGGGGTTGCTCATTTAATGTTCGGGCATTGCAAACGCGTAGAATAGGCGGTCAAGGGAAATGTTGGGGGACAGAATAAAGGGGTAAGAGGAGAAGGTTTAGTTTTACGATCCGGTACCAAACTTGCTATAAAAAGGATCGGCTTGCAAAAAACATGGGTAAAAAACGTGAGGACTAAAGGATAACACGTAAGGCCAAACACTTAGTTTACCTTAGTTTTACCTTTACCAGCCTGTAAAAGGTTATCTGCGGAGCCCCTATACGGTTCCTATAAGAAATTAATATTATATAATTATGAGACATGTTGTTATCATTTTAATAATGGCAGTAGTGCCACCCTGTGCCAAATGTCAGGAGGGCAAGGCGATTTACAAGGACACGGCATTTATTTCGGCTATGTTGGATCAACATAATAGCTATCGTGCACCGTTAGGGCTGCCTGCCCTGGTCTGGTCGGCTTCCCTGGCCGGGGATGCGTTGGCCTGGGGGCGGCAATTATTAAAAGGAAACCGGGGACAGCATGATCCCCGGGCTAGGGCTTTAAACGAGGGAGAAAATCTTTGGTGGGGTACGGCGGATGCCTTCTCCTACGCCCAGATGGTTAGTGGATGGGCTTCTGAAAAAAAGGACTTTGTCTATGGAACCTTTCCAGACTGTAAGACCCGGAGTTCGGCAGTGGTAGGCCATTATACTCAGATGATCTGGAAGAATACCCAGTCGGTAGGTTGCGCCCTGGTCGGGAATGGTCAGACGGATTTCCTGGTATGCCGGTATGGCCCTCCGGGGAATATCGAGGGGCAAAAAGTGTATTGAGTAAATTAAGTGGCGAATCCTGTAAATAGTCTAAAGGAAAATTATTAGCCGTAGTTCCCTATGCCGCCCGCTCCAAAATGTCGGCCATGGAAATCCCGAGATGGCTTTCTTCAAAGACGCATTTCCCATCGCGGATCACCAGGATCTGCGGCGACTCGTGCCGGACGCCAAAGGCTTCTGCCACTTTATTGGAAATGGGGCGATAGCTTATCAGATCGAGATAATAGAAGTCGATGGCCTGGGGCTGCGACACCCTTTCCAGCCTGCTCTTGACCAATTGGCTGGTAGAGCAGCGGGTGCTGTGTTTGAAGATCACCTGGGGACGTTGGGCGGATCGTTGGCGGATCTCTTCGAGCTGGGCATCTGTTTGCAGAGGTATCCAATTCATATTCTTATAACAGGTTAAATAAAAAAAGGTTATCAAAAGATAACCTTTTTGGAATATTTTTCCGGAATACGATCAGGGGGTCCGTTCGAGGATTAGCGGCTACCGTATCCGATGAATCCTTTGCTCATGTTGCAGCCGGTGTTCTTTGCCGAATTCCTGGAAGAAGAGCAGGAGGCAAATACAGAAGCGACGGCGATACCGAGTACGAGGATTAAAACTGACTTTCTCATTGTAGAGGTGTTTATAGTTAAAGATTAATTGCCTGGCTAAAAGAGGAATTGGTACCAGGTAATTCAGAGGAGGGACGGGTATAAAAACTGAGAAAGGCTTATTCGGAGGATAGAGAGAGTACGAGATGTTTCTTTCTGAGACAAAGTAAATACAAAAAAATCAATTGTGCAAGCCCCAAACCCTTCACCCGGGATTTTTTTTGGCAATCCGATGATCTTGGATACATTTAGTTTCAAATTACGATGGAAAGAATACATTTTATCGCCATTGGCGGGAGCGTGATGCACCAATTGGCCATTGCCCTGAGTAAAAAGGGCTATGAAGTTACCGGCAGCGATGACGAGATATTCGAGCCCGCAAGGTCAAATCTGAAGGAACAGGGTCTGCTACCGCCTACCGAGGGCTGGTATCCCGAAAAGATCCATGCCGGACTAGATGCGGTGATCCTGGGAATGCACGCCAAATCGGACAATCCTGAACTATTGAAATCCAATGAGTTACACCTAAATATCTACTCGTTTCCGGAATATATCTACCAGGCCAGCAAAGAAAAAAAACGGGTAGTGATAGGTGGAAGTCATGGAAAGACCACCACGACCTCCATGATCATGCATGTGCTGAAAAGCGCCGGAGCTTCCTTTGACTGGATGGTAGGGGCCAGGCTGGAAGGCTTCTCCCAGTCCGTGAATATCACCAATGCCCCTGTCATCGTCTGCGAAGGGGATGAATACCCTGCCAGCGCCATCGAAAAACAGCCCAAATTCCATTTTCTTTTCCCCCATATCGCCGTTATTACGGGCATCGCCTGGGATCATATCAATGTTTTTCCCAGCTTCGAGATCTATCTGGAGCAATTCCGGATCTTTATCGATAAGATAGAGCCGGGGGGGTTGCTGATCTATAACGAGACCGACCCGGTATTGAAGAAGCTGGTGGAGGAGCACCCCTCGAAACTGCGTCGGACGGGCTATGGCGTGCCCTTGCATCGGATCGAAAACGGCACAACTGTTGTTACCCTGGAAGGGCGATTGGGCAAATTGAAAGTATTCGGAGATCATAATCTCTTAAATCTGCAGGCTGCTTATCTTGTTTGTAAAGAGTTGAAAATCAATACTTCCGATTTTATTGAAGGTATGGCATCGTTTACTGGTGCGGCCAAACGGCTGGAATTGCTGGGAACGAATGTTCATTGTAATGTGTATCGCGACTTTGCGCATGCTCCATCGAAGGTGAGAGCGAGTATGGAAGCCGTAAGAAGACAATTTCCGGGCAGGCGGCTGATCGCGGTGCTCGAATTGCATACGTATAGCAGTCTGAATGAAGCCTTTCTTTCAGAATATAAGGGAACGATGGATCCCGCGGATCTGGCTATCGTGTTCTATTCGCGGCATGCGCTTGAATTAAAACGGTTGCCCCCATTGCCTGTCGAAAAGGTAAAAGAGGGTTTTGGCTCTTCCAGCTTGATCGTTATCAATGAAAAGGAAGAATTACTACACTTGCTGACCCAACAATCTTATGAAAATGTTAACTTGCTGCTGATGAGCTCGGGGAACTATGATGGCCTGGATATGACACAATTTGCAACACAAATAACAAAGTAGGGTTTTTATTCATATCACTAACGACGGAATGCTACAACTTACACATCCTCTGGCTATTATCGATTTGGAGACTACGGGGATCAATCTTGGAACCGACCGGATCGTGGAAATAGCTATCGTGAAGATCATGCCCGATGAAAAAAAGGTGATCAAGCGCAAGCTGATCAACCCAGAAATGCCGATCCCCCCCTCTTCCTCGGATATTCATGGGATCACGGATGACATGGTAAAAGACGCTCCCACTTTCAAGCAGGTCGCCAATGAGCTTAAACAATTCCTGGACAATTGTGATCTCGCGGGGTATAATTCCAACCGATTCGACATCCCCATGCTGGCGGAAGAATTCCTGAGGATAGGAATGGAATTCGAAAGTAAGGGTCGAAAACTGCTTGACGTGCAGAAAATATTCCATATGATGGAACAGCGGACCTTAACAGCTGCTTATCGGTTTTACTGCGGCAAGGAGCTGGAAGGAGCACATGGGGCGGAAGCGGATGCGTCGGCTACCTGGGAGGTATTGGTAGCTCAGGTGGAGAAATACCCTCAATTGGGAACCAACCTGGAGACCATACTCAAATGTATAGGGGAGGAACAAGTGGTGGATTTCGCGCGTCGCTTTATTATGGAAAATGGTACGGAAATATTTAATTTCGGAAAACACAAGGGGCGTAGCGTCGCAGAGATCCTGAAGGCGGAACCCCAATATTACGACTGGATGATGAAGGGTGATTTTCCATTGCATACCAAGCAAAAGTTGACGGAGATCTTTAACAGAACGATGCTGAAAAAGGGCTAAAAAAAACGTAAATTTACATCAACATAATCAGGCAGTTGGAAAAGATCGTCATCATACCCACCTATAACGAAAAAGAAAATATAGCCATTATTGTCGAAGCCATCTTTCAACTCGATCTGGATTTTCATGTATTGGTGATCGATGATGGCTCTCCCGATGGGACAGCAAAGATCGTCAGAGATCTGCAATCCAAACATTCCGGGCGCCTATTCCTGGAGGAACGTCAGGGGAAACTGGGCTTGGGTACTGCCTACATACATGGTTTCAAATGGGCTATCCGCAATAATTATATGTTCATCTTCGAGATGGATGCAGATTTCTCTCATAATCCGAAGGATTTGCAGCGTCTGTATGAAGCTTGTAAATATCAGGGCGGCGATGTAGCCGTAGGTTCGCGCTATGTAAAGGGAGGGGGGAATGTCAACTGGCCCAAGGAGCGTATCCTGCTGTCCAAGGGCGGCTCGATCTACACCCGTCTCATCACCTGGATGCCGGTGCGTGACCCGACGGCCGGCTTTGTTTGTTATCGCAAACAGGTATTGGAAACCATCAATTTCGATCAGATCCGATTTGTAGGTTATGCCTTCCAGATCGAGATGAAGTTCGCCGCCTGGAAATTGGGTTTCTGCATCAAGGAAGTGCCCATCATCTTCGAAGATCGTAAATTCGGCACCTCAAAAATGAATAAGGGCATCGTCAAAGAAGGTATCCTGGGTGTACTTAACCTGCGTTGGCAGAGCCTTTTTAAGAATTACCGCAACCGGGTAAAAAATGATGTCATGGCCATGCGCTCTTTCTCCAATGAGGCAATAGCGGAAAGCAAATAATTTGAAGAAGGCATTTTTTCAACTTCATGTTGCCGTTCTCCTGGCCGGGTTCACCGGCGTACTGGGTAAACTGATCACCCTGAACGAAGGATT
>Ga0206935_10198_pt2 | contig 18887 bp, 20 predicted proteins | sample Alteio_BWOrgHeat_13_FD_152924 | JGI IMG/M metagenome (GOLD analysis project Ga0206935, IMG submission 152924) | Enriched cells from forest soil in Barre Woods Harvard Forest LTER site, Petersham, Massachusetts, United States -... | ecosystem: Environmental > Terrestrial > Soil > Temperate forest >...
CCACAGCAACGGCTCAATACTGCCATCGGGCAATTCAGCAGTGATCTGAAAAGCTGCATCTCCAGGCACCGTCTTGGGCAGTATCCCGTCCAACGAGAAATTCTTGCGGAGTTGGAATTCGCCGCCCACTAGGATCGAGCCATGGGAAGGAACGGCTGGCGCGGCCTGGTCAAATTTGGGATCGGGCGCGAGGTCTTTGGCTTCGCCTTCTGGGACGCCGCCCCCCACCCAACTGCTGATCAATTCCATTTGTTCGGGCGTGAGCCCCTGGTCGTTCCGAAAATCCCCGAACCCTTTCACCGCGCCCCACGGAGGCATCTGCCGTTCGAGCACTTCTTCCTTGATGGCCACGGCCCAGGGACGCGCCGCCTCATAAGTCATCAACGAGAATGCCTGGCCGCCATCGTGATGGCAGGACGCACAACGGTCGTAAACGATTCGTGAGATCTCGCGATCCCAGGTAATCGGGGTTGTGATGATATCGTGGGCCGGCGCCGTGGCGGCCGCGGCGAGACAGAGGCCGATTATGGACGTCCAACGGTGCTTCACAAGAACCTCAGGGATCTCCTGAAAGTATGATACAACGCCAGTATGCCGATAACCCGCCGTTCTTGTTTGCTTGCGCTGGCAGCCCTGAGCGTCTTTGCCAGTCAAAACCAGGCCGGTCAAAACCAGCACCCTGTTACCGGCCGGCAGATCGCGGGCGTGATGGGTGTCCAGGGTGCGGACTGGTTGAATCGTCCCGAGCGCGAGAAGGAAGAAAATCCCGAGGGCGCGCTCGATGCGCTCAAAATCCGGCCCGGCATGGTGGTGGCCGACGTTGGCGCGGGCACCGGGTACATGTCGCTGCGCCTGGCCAGGCGAGTGGGTCCAACGGGCCGGGTCTATGCCAACGATCTTGAACCGGAGATGCTGCGGCGGCTGCGCGCCAATGCGGAGCAGGCCGGGCTTACCAACATCGAAACTGTTCAGGGAGAAGAGGCCGATCCGAAGCTTCCTTCAGGCCAGTTGGATTTAGTGCTGCTAGTGGACGTTTATCACGAATTTTCGAGACCGCGCGAGATGATCGACAAAATCCGCGAGTCGCTGAAACCCGATGGGCGTCTGGTGCTGCTCGAATATCGCAAGGAAGATCCGAATGTGCCGATTCGTGAAGAGCACAAGATGACGGTGAAAGAAGTGAAGGCGGAGTTGGAGCCCCAAGGGCTGGTGTTAAGCCAGGCGATCGAAACACTGCCGCGCCAGCATATTTTGATCCTGACGAAAGCGCCTCGGCGCCAGCAGTTACAATAAGAGCTCATGAAAGCACGGGTCTACGTCTTGATGAAGCCCACGGTTCTCGATCCGCAGGGGCAGACCATTCGGTCGGCACTGGCCGGACTGGGGCACACCTCCATCGCAGCGGTGCGCCAAGGCAAGTTTTTTGAGATCACCCTGGATCCGGGGACCGATCGCGCCAAGGCCGGCGCCGAAATCGATCAGATCGCGCGCGATGTCCTCGCCAATCCGGTGATCGAAGAGTACCAGATCGAGTTCGTCGAATAACAAAGATCCCCCGCCCGGCGACCTCCAGTCTCCACCCGATCCAGCCCGCTCGCGCCGGTTTTCCAGCGTGAGCCATTGCACCAGGCGGTGGCTTCTTCCTTCTCCAGACGGGATCTGCACTTTTTATTCAAGACTTACCACCCTCGCCGATATGGAAAGTACGGGTCGTAGGCTCCGCGACAACTCTGACTGGAGAAGGAATGAATCGCATGATCAAATTTGTAGGTTTACTTGCAACGGTGGCCGCGTTTGCGCCCCTTTTGCACGCGCAGTTCGATTTTAGGATCGACGGCCGCGATGTGCAGATCCACAGCTTCGCGCAGCAAGGGTACGCGCTGTCGAATGACAACAATTTCTTGAGCATGGATACCACCCACGGTAGCTTTGGTATGACGGATGGCGGGGTGAATGCATCCGTCGCGATCACCGACAAGTTCCGCGTGGGCGCTCAAGTCTATGCGCGCAACATCGGCCAGTTGGGCGATTATCATGTCCAGCTCGATTGGGGCTATGGCGACTACAAGTTCAAAGATTGGTTTGGTATTCGCGGGGGCAAGATAAAGACGGCCCTGGGACTGTATAACGATGTCCAAGATATGGAGTTCCTGCAAACCTGGGCACTGTTACCGCAAGGCGTATATCCCCTGGATCTTCGGTCCAGCACGATCGCCCATACGGGGGGCGACATTTATGGAGAAATATCGCTGCATCGTGCCGGCAGCCTCGGCTATACCGGCTATGCCGGTGTCAGGGAGAACGATCCGTACGGTGGCACCTACTACGGTGATGCGGCGGCAGGCGATCCGGAACAGAGCTTTAGCGGAAAAGCCGCTGGAGGTGACGCGCGCTGGCATACTCCCGTCGAGGGACTGATGATCGGTGCGTCTTTCGCGGATCAAACCGGGATCATAAAAGTGCTTTACGGGGCGTATGGCGGCGCCCTGCTCACCGCTCACAGCGCCCCCGAACATCTCACGGCGGGTTATGCCGACTATATTCACGGAAAATGGCATCTCAGCAGCGAGTTCCGCAGAGACTACAACATCGAGCCTTATGCGTTCCTCGGCACCGGCGGGATCACCAATCAAAGCACCAAAGGATGGTTCGGAACAGTGGCCTACCGGGCCGCCAAGTGGCTGGAAGTGGGAACTTATAACTCACGCTTCTACGTGGACGTACCGCAGAATCCCACCAATCCCAACTCCAACCACATTTTCGATCAGACGGTCACCGCGCGCTTCGACATCACCAGCTGGTGGAACCTGAAGGTGGAAGGGCACTTCATGAACGGCTATGGAGATACATTCTCCGCCCACGGCTTCTATACGGCCGATAACCCTGCAGGGTTGAAACCGGACACGAATATGTTCGTGGTCCGGACGGCATTCTATCGGTAAGTTATGTTGCGTCGGAAGAAGCAAAGGGGGAACATTCGATGAAAAATGCAAAGTACCTTCTCGTGGTTACGACGGCACTGGCGGTGATCGGCGGGGCGCAAGCGGCGGACATCAAGGTGATCGCCAATTCGAGCGTCGGCGCGTCGTCGGTATCCTCCGATGAACTGAGAGGCGTCTTTTTGGCAACCAAGTCGTCGTTGAGCGACGGCAGCCATGTGGAGCCGGTGCTCCTGAAATCGGGCGCGGTGCATGAGGCTTTCCTCAAGGATTATGTCGGCAAGAGCGAATCGGCCTTGGAAACGTACTACCGGAGTTTGGTTTTCACCGGCAGAGGATCGATGCCCAAAGCCTTCGCCACCGACGCCGATGTCGTGGCGTATGTGGAGAAGACCAAAGGCGCCGTCGGTTACGTCGGAGCCGCCACCGCCACCTCTGGCGCGAAAGTTCTCGAAGTGAAGTAAAGCACAACCAGCCAGGAGAGTATAACGATGCGCCGCATGAATATTACCGCCAAGATCTGGCTGAGTGTGGGAGTCTTCGCCCTGGGATTTATCCTGTCGACCACGCTTTGCCAAATCCAAGGACTGCTAACCGAACGGGAACTGGGGACCACGTCTTCCGCCCTGTTTCCGGCGGCGCAAAAGTCGCAAGATGCGCAGGCGGCGTTTGAACGGATGTTGAAAGCTTTTGGCGATGCGGTGATCACTCAAGATAAGGATGGCCTGGGGCACGCCGCCGAGGATGGAGCGGTGGCGATTGCCGACCTGAAGACCATTGGCGGAATTCCAGGGTTGGCGCCGGCGCGAGCCGCCGAGTCCCAGCGGCTGGCGAATACCGTCCATCAATTGCTCGATGACGCGCGCGAGACCTACGGAGCGGTGCTGGCAAATCCCACCAGCATGACACCTGAGATTCAGGAAACAATCCGGCGTATAGCGGGCCGGAACGACGATATCAAGGCGGCGCTCGACAAGGCGAAAACTCAGTACTCCGCCGATCTGGACCAGAAGCTGAATGCTCTCCAGCGCCGCTCGGTTCAACAGCGCTGGCTCGCGATGATCGTGTTCGGCATCACCATATCGGTAGCGGCGGTAATCGTGCACGTCACCATACGGAGATCCATCACCGGTCCCGTTTTGCGCGTGATTCAAGGCGTGCAGCAAGCCGCCAATGGCGCGGCGGAGGCTTCCAGCCAAATGTCGGAATCGGGTGGCGTGGTGGCGCGCGACGCTCAGGAACAGGCTGCTTGCATCGAGGAAACGTCGGCGTCGCTAGCCGAGATGTCGGCAACCACCATGGAGAATGCCACGCGTGCCGGCCAGGCGGATCGCCTAATGCAGGAGGCCAGCAAGACCGTAACGCAGGCTGCGCAGGCCATGGAGGGTCTCACCGACTCCATGAACCTGATTTCAAAGTCCAGCAGCCAGGTGGCGGCCGTTTTGAAAAGTATCGATGAGATCGCGTTTCACACCAATATTCTGGCATTGAATGCGGCCGTCGAAGCGGCGCGCGCCGGACAAGCCGGTGCCGGATTCAGTGTGGTGGCCGATGAGGTCCGTTCGCTGGCACACCGCGCGGCCGAGGCGGCCCGCAACAGCGGCGACATCATCGAGCGAACCATCGCCGATGTGAACAAGGGAGTGGAGCTGGCAACGCTGGCGCACGGAGCCTTTAGTGAAGTTACCACCAAGATTGCCGGTGGAAGCCAGGTGATGAGCCAGATCGCCGCGTCGAGCGACGAGCAGGCACGCGGCATCACCAATATCGGCCAAGCCATCAATCGCATTGAGCTGTTGACACAAAACAACGCGGCCAACGCGCACAAGACCGCCGAAGCTGCCGTGGCCATGGGCGCTCAAGTGGCCGCCACCCGCAAACACATCGACGAACTGGTCGCGGTGGTCGGCTCTCGCGACAATTGAAAAAGTGCCGGAAGGTGCATCGAACCGGGCCATGCGGCATCCTATTGGGCATGGATCAATTTGAAGCGCAAAGGGTGCGGCGCGCACCATCAGACGGGTTAGCAACTGTTTCGAGCCGCGCTCCGTTTTGCGCGAGTTCCTCAAACGCGCAAAGGGTGCGGCGCGCACCGCCAGACGGGTTAGCAACTGTTTCGAGCCGCGCTCCGTTTTGCGCGAGTTCCTCAAAAGCGCCTAGGCCGCCGAGTGCGGCCCCCAACCAGAGAGGAACTTCCGGATTGGCCGCCCTCGAGGCGAATCCGTCGTGCGCGAGTTCCTTAAAACCAGGGCAGGTTTGAAGATGGACCTGCAATTAAACAGTAAACGCGCCCTGGTAAGTGGATCCACGGCCGGAATTGGCTATGCCATCGTGGAGGCGCTCGCCAATGAAGGCGCGCACGTCATCGTCAATGGCCGCACTCCTTCGCGCGTCGAGGCCGCGCTTCAAAAATTGAACGGCACGAAGCGCCAAGGTTCTGTCGAGGGCTTCGCCGCTGACTTGGGAACAGCTGACGGCGTGAACCTGATCACCTCCCAATACCCGGACCTCGACATCCTGGTTAACAACCTCGGCATCTTTGAGCCAAAACCCTTTGAGCAAATCCCGGATGCCGATTGGTTTCGCTTCTTTGAAGTGAATGTCTTGAGCGGCGTCCGCCTCAGCCGGCATTACCTACCCCGCATGAAGGATCGCAACTGGGGACGGATTGTTTTCATCTCGAGTGAATCCGCCATCCAAATCCCATCGGAGATGATTCATTACGGGATGACCAAGACCGCGCAACTGGCCATCTCTCGTGGCTTGGCCGAGACCACCGCCGGCACCAATGTTACTGTCAACACCGTCCTGCCCGGCCCCACTGATTCTGAAGGCGTAGAGACGTTTGTCGAACAAATGGCTGCCGCCCGAAAGATCAGCCGCGCAGAAGTAGAGCAAGAGTTCTTCCGCACGGCGCGTCCATCGTCATTGCTCAAGCGCTTCGCGCGCGTCGACGAAGTTGCCGCTCTTGTCGCTTTTGTGTGCAGCCCGCTATCGTCGGCAACCAATGGCGCTGCGCTGCGCGTGGACGGTGGTGTAATTCAGTCCATTGCATAGCAACACGCTCGCGTCGGCGCGTCAAGCAGGTTGAAAGATCGCGATCCCTTTACCCGCCAGCGCCACGCCGGTCCACAGCACTAGCGACCAAATTGCAACCAGGGTAGCCCGCGAACGCTCCACCGGCGGCTCCGCCAACGTGGCTCTGCGGTGAATGGTGAATTGAAAAGTGATAGCCATTGCCAGCAGCGCCATCTTCACCCAGAACGCCGGGGTCTTGTAGCACTTCACCGCTTCTGAACAAAGAAGTAAAGGACCGCTCATCAGCATGATCGCAAGGCCAATCGCAGTAAACCGGTTGAGTTCCCGAGCCACGCTCGAAACCGGCTGGCGGTCAATGCCCAAACCAAGCAGGCTCAGGTCCACCATTAGAAGAGTTCCCAGCAAAAGCGTCAGACCGATCAGGTGAATAATCTCAAGCGTCGCGATCAAGGCCGCCGAGTGCCGGATCGTGTCTCCAAGATAGGTGTGCTGCAACCATTCAAACGCCGGCAGTAGCCCCGCAGCCCACAAAAACGGCGACAGCGTCATCCCAGATCGTACCCGGGCGCGTAGGCAATCGCCCGTCCCGCCGCGATAATCCCGATCCAGAAAACCAGCGACAGTAAACCGGCCAGCCGCGCGCGAGTGGGAACCCTAGCGTCAGGATCCCAACTGGCGGCATCTCGGTAAATGGTCCGGTGGAAAATCAACGCATTGAGCCCAGCCAGAGCCAGCAAGAGCAATTTGATGCGAAATGCGGGGCTATGATACATCTTCACGGCTTCCGATGAAAACAAGAGACCGCCGGTCACGAACATTAGTCCGAATCCCCATAGCGTCGCGGGCACCACACGGGCCACAACCGTCACCACCGGCACGCTCCGCAATCCGAGACCTAACAGGCGAAAATCGACCAGCATAATCGTCCCCGCCACCAGCACAATGCCCAAAGTGTGAACGGTGTCGAGCGTGGGGAAAGCCCAATTGGACTGGCGCATCACCGTATTCAGTCGCGTGCTGTCCACCCACTGGCAGATGCTGAGCAAGAACATCGTCACCCCAACGAGATCGTGGTGAATTCAGTTACTTACCGGCAGTAAGTAGCTTTAAGAATACTAAGTCTCGGAAATATTACTAACGTTCGCCACGTTGACGCAGTTGTGGTCCACTTCGTGCCGGTACAGCGCCAAACGGGATTTCTCGGCCCGCTCCCAGGCCGTCCGGCAGGTCCGCCGCGCCGCGCTGGCCGGCACCGCTTGACCAGACATCACTAAAGCGGCCATCTCGCGCACAACTTTCGCGTACTCACTCGCCGCGTCCGAAAACTCTCGGAGCAGGCCAGCACGTTCCCGGCAGATCGCTGGCAGATCGCTCGGCATCCACGTTTATACGTATCCCCGATTGTACCAGCACTTGCCGCTCGATTGACTTACGTGGCCAAAAGCGAATTACTTCGGCGCCGAAGTCCCCAGGTGCATCAGATCCTTGTTATTTTCCAGGCAAACATACTCCTGAATTTCCCAGCCCGGCCGCCACTTCACGTTGAACTTCGTGGTCCAAGGCTTGGTATAGTTCTTCGGATCTTCGATAGTCGCTTCGTAGTGCAGGCTACCGTAGGCCGGACGGGTAAACCGCTCCACAACGTGCAACTGATCGCTCGACGGATGTCCCACGTAATCCAGCCAGGTGCGCCCATTGAACCCGATGGTGTCCACCACCAACGTGTCATTGCCTTCATACCAGCCGATCGATTCGCCCAGCCAGTCCGGGTTCGGATCGGCGGAATGCTTCGCATTCAAAAGAATCACGCGATACATATGCGAAGCGCCTTCGTATAGAATCACGACGCGATCGGGTAATTGAATAATCTGAAACGGATAGGGAGTGCCGGTGTAACGCGGGACGCCTGCCGGAAGGCAGTAGCCCTCTGGATCGTCCTTAGAATGGTTCGCCTGGCGTTCTTTATAGAGCTCCGCTCCAGCCGGCGTCATCGGGACGTCGATGTTTTCTTCGACGTACTTTTTGTCCGCCCAGTCTAGGACCCAGATAGGCGCCCACACACCCTTACCGCCAAGATCCACTTTGCCGTCGGACAACCGAGGAGTAGGCTGAACCGCCGCCTTGTCAGTCGCCGATGCCGGCGCGGGTTTCGCCGCTACCGATTGAGCGCGCGCACCCTTAGATGCAAATGACAGAGCCGCCAGTGCGCTAGCGGCAAGAATCGTGGACCGCACGGTCAATTTCAAACTGGTCGATTTCACGTTTGGGCTGCTTCCTTCGCGGACCATCGTATAATCGGTTTTCTGATATGTCAAGCGGGTCGGCGCCAGCTTGCAACGCTCTTAGTGAGAGGTGCGTACGAAGTCCTACACCACCTCGCTGACCTATCAGATCGGCCCGCTCGAAACTGTTGACACCCCATTTATCGCATGTTAGGATTGCCCATGCGTTTAATACTAGCCGTTGTGCTGCTGCTTGTCCCAGTTTGCCTCAGCGCCCAAGAAAAGGGCGGCAAGGGGCCGCCTCCAACTCCCAAGAACCTGAAAATTCTGACCGGCGAAAGCGGAGAGCAAGTCATCATGACGATGCGCGCGTTCCGCACCGCGCTCGGTGTTCAGTGCACATTCTGCCATGTGCAAGGTGATTTTGCTAGTGACGACAACCCCAAGAAGGAAACCGCGCGCATGATGTTGACCATGGCGCGTGAGATTAACGCAAAGTTTCCCGATGGCAAGCGTCACGTCTCCTGCTACACCTGCCATCGTGGCGCCACCGAACCAGCCACTGAACCTCCAGCCGCTCCCGCGCAGTAGTTAGTTGTTGCCGGAATCTTCGGCGCGCGGAACCAATTTCGTTTTCAACCAGCGCTCATGGGTGACTCCCACCTGTGAGCGCTTTCGTTTTTGGAACCTTCCGTAACTTCACTGTTACAGCGGCCAGCCTCTCTCTGCATGCAACATATAATTCACGCAATCATCTATGTGAGTTGATATGCCTGATGTATAATTGCTGAGGCCAATCAGGCTAACTCAATTCCCATGCATCAAAGTTAGAAGTCAAATAAGGAGACACGATGGTTAGTTTGGCAGATGCACGACGAGTAATCGCCGCGGCTGAAAAGAAGGCTGCGGAAATCGGACAGCCGATGAATATCGCTGTGGCTGACGAAGGCGGCAACCTGGTGTCGCATGTGCGCATGGATGGAGCATGGATCGGCAGTATCGATATTTCCCAGAAGAAGGCCTATACGTCGCGCGCGTTCGATATCGCGACCAAAGACCTGGCTACCCACTCGCAATCCGGGCAGCAATTCTTCGGAATCCACGCTTCAAACAACGGAAAAATCATGATCTTTGCCGGCGGCATTCCACTGAAGAAAGGTGGAAAGGTGGTTGGCGCTATCGGTGTCAGCGGAGGCTCGGGCGATCAAGACCACGCCGTTGCTGAAGCGGGAGCCGGCGCGTTCTAGGCATTACGATATTTGACCAAGAAGTTCAAAGGAGATTGATATATGGCAAGCAATAGAGGTGTAGTGTATCTGGGACCGGGAAAAGTCGAGGTTCAATCCATCGACTTCCCGAAATTGCAGAACCCCGCGGGCAAGAAGATCGATCACGGCGTCATCTTGAAGATCGTCACCACCAACATCTGTGGCAGCGATCAGCATATGGTGCGTGGCCGTACCACCGCCCCTGCAGGCTTGGTTCTGGGACATGAAATCACGGGCGAAGTGATCGAGAAGGGGAGCGACGTTGAGTTTTTGAACGTTGGCGACCTGGTCACCGTGCCCTTCAACATCGCGTGCGGACGCTGCCGCAATTGCCGCGAAGGCAAAACCGGCATCTGTTTGACTGTGAATCCGGCGCGTCCGGGCGCAGCCTATGGCTACGTGGACATGGGTGGATGGGTTGGCGGCCAGGCGGAATACGTTCTGGTTCCCTACGCCGATTTCAATCTGATCAAGTTCCCGAACAAGGAAAAGGCGCTGACCAAGATCACGGATCTCACCATGCTCTCGGACATTTTCCCCACCGGTTATCACGGCGCCGTTACCGCCGGCGTCGGAACAGGATCGATTGTTTATGTCGCGGGCGCGGGCCCCGTTGGATTGGCGTGCGCCGCTTCCTGCCACTTGCTGGGTGCGGCGGTGGTGATCGTCGGCGACATGATTCCAGAGCGTCTGGCGCAAGCCAAGAGCTTTGGTTGCGAAACCATCGATCTGAAGAAGGACGCTTCGTTAGCCGATCAAATCGCGCAAATCGTCGGAACTCCGGAAGTGGATTCGGCCGTCGATTGCGTCGGGTTTGAAGCTCGCGGACATGGACACGATGCGGGCAAGGAGCAGCCTGCAACCGTCCTCAATTCTGTGATGGAAATCACCCGCGCTGGTGGCGCCATCGGCATCCCCGGTCTCTATGTGACGGGCGATCCCGGTGGTGTCGATGCCAATGCAAAGGTCGGCAACCTCCAGATCCGCATCGGGCTCGGATGGGCGAAGTCGCATGCCTTCTACACCGGCCAGTGCCCGGTGCTCCACTACAATCGCCAGCTGATGATGGCCATCTTGCACGACAAGGTTCACATCGCCAAGGCCGTGAACGCAACCGTTATTTCGTTGGACAAAGCGCCGCAGGGTTATAACGATTTCGACAAGGGCGCGGCGAAGAAGTTTGTCATCGATCCTCACGGAACCGCTGCCAAGGCCGCTTAAGTAAACTCTCGAACCCACAGTCGCGCCGGGTGAGGCAATCCCTCATCCGGCGTTTTTCATATTGCCAGGCGTCCCGCCTCAACCGAAGCTTCCATCCGATACGGATCGTTTTCCGGGAGCTGATTGAGGTTGGAGCTTACGGTAATCAAGGTAGAACGGACTGCGCCCGCCAGAAGCCCTGCTGCAACACCAAGGTCGGGCGCGACTACCGCGTGAACATGCCCGACCGCCTTTTCGCACAGTGTGATGCCCTCTGCGGCCGTGCGCGCCACATTCAGAGGAACTTCGATCGTTTTTCGAATCGCAGCGTCCATCGGCTGCTTGCGGCGCGCGCAATCCATATATTCTTGGAACGCTAAGACGTCGTCATCGGCAAGGCGCGATAGCTTCTCCGACGTGTCTCGCGCGTCGCGTAGCAGCCCATTCACAAGGTCGGGGTCGCCCCTGAAATCCTTGTGCCTCATCGTGACTTGGAGCACCTTGCACAGCAGTGCAACCGCGAACGTAGCACTCACAGCCGCCGAGGTTACTCCAGCTGGCAGCGGCTCGTGGCTAGCCACGCGATCGCGAAACTGCGCAAGCGTCGCCGTCCAAACGGAGTCTGCCATTAAGACAGGCCGATAATCCGGCCTGTCGCCGTATCTAAGTCAACGTCGTAGTAACCGGGTCGTGTCGATAGACCGGGCATGGTGGTCATCGTCCCGAGCAGTGGATAAAGAAAGCCCGCCCCGACGCTGGCGCGAATCTCGCGCACCGGTACTGTGAAGCCGCTGGGCGCGCCCTTCAGATTCGCATCATGGCTCAAGCTATATTGCGTTTTGGCCATGCAGATAGGAAGCTTGTCGAAACCTTGCCGCGTGTAAACCTCCACCTGCTTCTCCGCTTCCGGTGAATATTCAACGCCCGCGCCGCCATAAATCTCTTTTACGATCTTCTCGATTTTTTCCTTGATGCTCAGATCCAGCGAATAGAGAAAATGGAAATCGCTCTTCTTCTCAAAGGCAGCAATCACAGCCTTGCCAAGCTCCACCGCACCCGCGCCGCCTTCCGCCCAATGGTTCGAAACCACGGCATCCGCGGCACCTGCTTCTTTGGCCAGCCGACGCACCAGCGCCACCTCGTTATCTGTATCGTCCTTGAAGCGATTCACCGCCACTACCACGGGAATCCCGAACGCGCGCACATCCGCAATCATCCGCACCATATTGCTGCAGCCCTTTTCCAGCAGGCTCAGATCCTCCTGCGTATAGGCGTTCGCCAGCGGCTTCCCCGCCACCACCTTCGGACCGCCCCCGTGCATTTTCAGCGCGCGAATGGTCGCTACGAGCACGGCGCCATCCGGCTTTAGCCCGCTATAGCGGCATTTGATGTTGCAGAATTTCTCGAAGCCCATGTCGGCGCCGAACCCGGCCTCGGTGAGCACGTAGCCATCGGGCCCAACCAGCTTCAGCGCGATCTGATCGGCGACAATCGACGAATTCCCGTGCGCAATATTGGCGAACGGTCCAGCGTGAACGAAGGCCGGTGTGCCCTCAATAGTCTGCATCAGATTGGGCATGATGGTGTCCTTCATCAGCACAGTCAGCGCGCCGCTCGCCCCGATATCGTCGGCAGTGATCGGCTCGCCGGCTTTGTTGTTGCCAATCACCATGCGGCCTAACCGATCGCGCATATCAGCCAAATCTGTCGCCAGCGCCAGCACCGCCATGATCTCGCTAGCCACCGCGATATCGAAACCAGTGCTGCGCGTGAAGCCTTTTTCCTCTGGACCCTGCCCAATCGTGATGCCGCGCAACATGCGGTCATTGGTGTCCAGCACGCGCCGCCACGTGATCGTATCCGGATCGATATCCAGGCGCGCGAACCGGCTGCGTTCTTCAGGCGTCAACTCGTTTGGATCGGTCTTTGAAATCCCCAGCTTGCGCAAGCGCCGCAGCATCACCGGAGAGAACTTACGGCTGCCGTCTTTGCCCGGCGGACACAGCCGCTCGAACATTTGCGTGTCGTCGGCGCTGGCTTCATGGAACATGCGCGCATCAATCGCGGCGGCCAGAAGATTATTCGCCGCGATGATCGCGTGTATATCGCCAGTGAGATGAAGGTTGAATTCCTCCATCGGAATAATCTGGCTATAGCCGCCGCCCGCAGCCCCACCCTTGATGCCAAACGTGGGCCCCTGGCTAGGCTGGCGAATGCAGGTGAACACTCTCTTCCCCAAATGCGCGCCCAGCGCCTGGCTCAGACCAACCGTGGTTGTGGTTTTCCCCTCACCCAAAGGAGTGGGCGTGATCGCCGTCACTACAACGTATTTGCCATTGGGCGAATTCTTCAACCGATCGCGAATGGAGAGGTGTACCTTGGCTTTGGACTTCCCGTAAAGATCCAACTCCTCGGGGAGAATACCGGCTTCCGCCGCGATCTTCTCGATGGGCAATGGCGTAGCGGCTTGCGCGATATCGATATCGCTAGGGACACGCGTCAGGATGTTCGTTAGCTTGTGCGGCATGGCAACCCACCATTCTAGAACAGGGGCGCGCCGGCACCTAGCATCTACCGTCGCGTTGATAGAGCGATGCTGTTTTCGTGAGGACGATGCGTCGAGCTTTATTTCTTCACTAGCGAATCTTCCGCCTCGTGAGACCCACCCGGCGCCACATTGTCGATCGAAATCAATGGCTGTGGATGATCGGGCCGGCTATCACGGTTGAGGAAGTAATTGATGTAGGAACTGGTGCCTTGCAACGCCCGATTGCGCGGCGGAATATAAGTTTTCAATTCATCCACACGATGCGCAGCCTTCGCCCGCTCGTACACTTCCACCCAAATGCAAGCCTGTTCGGGAATCACTTCGCATTGGCCGTTCGAAGTTCCCCCGCAAGGCCCATTGCGCATGTTCTTGGGACAGGTCATCGGACAGACGTATTCCATCAACCCCAGAACACAATTGCCACAAGCCTGGCATCCAAAAACCGGTTTCTTAAAAGCCAACTCGGCTTTCTCCAAAGCCTCAGCAGCCGCCGGATGGTGGTCAATCCAACTCATTACACCCGTCAAAACCTTGCGCAGAGACCGGGGCGTGTTGGCGGGCTCAATCACGTCGAAGAGCTTCTGAGTAAATTCGCGCGGCTTGGGCGGACGCGGCGTTGAGTCGTAGAAAAAGAAACCACCCTTCGCGCCGTAGCTGATCTCTTCGGCCAGTTCTTCCCAGCGTGGAGCTAACTCTTCGGCCCGGCGAATGATCCCCCGAATATGTTCTGGGTTGTGCGTTCCGCCGATATAGGCGCCCGCGTAGCCCAGACCTCGTGAGATGGCCGCCATCTTTGCAGCGCGTTCCAGCCGCGCGGCCAAGCCCTTGTCCTCGGCTTTCGCTTCCTCTTGGATCTTTGCGAGTAACTCTGGCGACACCCAACATCCGGGAGGCTCGCCCTTCGACATTCTCTCGGCCGCTTTAGGAGGCAGCACGTACACGTTGCCGAATACCGGCGTGTTCAAACCGCGCTCCCGCAGATAGCGCATCAACTCGCGTTGTTTCTGCGAATCAAAACCAAGCTGCGTAATCGCGAAATCCGCGCCCGCGGCGATCTTTTTCTCCAGCTTCAGATATTGATACGCGCAATCGGCTTCGGTGTACTTGAACGGCGACACGGCTACCGATATATAGAAAGGCCAGCCCCGCGCCGCCCGCACCTCGGCGATCGTCTCCACCAGTTGCACCGAATCGCCCGCGAACTGAACCGCCTCAGGCGCCGCGCCTTTGGGCCAATCGCCTGTGATGGCGAAAACATTTTCCATCCCAAGCGTCATCAGCTGATCGAGCGCATCGCGAATGCCCGCCGGGTCGTGATTCACGCACGTCAGATGAACGTTGGGATTCAACCCCTGTTCCCGCGCACCGGCCGCCACGCGAATAGGATCATGCCCGGCCGACCCGCCCGCGTAACTCGTGATCCCCGCTCCCACCACCTCTGGAATCTGAGCCAGGCCCGCCGCGATTTCCCATAACTTCGCCTCCGCCATCGAGGCGCTCGCCACCATCTCCACCATGTAGCAAAAACGGCCGGCGGTGAGCGCTTCTCGCAGTGGATTCCTGGACGCCATGTTACTTTACTAATTCCTCCCCAACCTCCACACCCAGCTCCTTGCGCACAATGTGCGTACCTTCCACCATGGCCTTCAGTTTGGCGAAAGCAACATCCCGCGACAAGTGGAACAACCCGCAATCGGGCAGGATAAAGATGCGCTCCGCCGGCAGCACCTTCAATGCTTTGTGAATACGCTCCGCCACCATCTCTGGCGTTTCGATATCGTCGGTCTTTACATCGATCACGCCGACGCCCAACTCGAAATTCGTATTGAACTCTTTGAACAGGTCCAGATCTTCGCCGCCGCGCCGCGCAAACTCCAGCGTCAATTGCTGGACCTTGGCCTCCATGATGGCCGGAAACAAATAGCGATAGCTGCCTTCCCAGGAAGGCTTGCCATAGCGGTTTCCATAACAGATGTGCACGGCAATCTTCGCGTCCACGCCCTCTACCATCGTGTTCAAAGCCTTCACGCACCACGGCAGGTCTTCGGGAAAACCCGAATAATAAGGCTCATCAATCTGGATGTACTTCGCGCCCGCCTTCACCAGCGCCTTCATTTCCAGATTCATCACCTTGGCGATGTCCAGCGCCAAAGCCTCTTCGCTCGGATAATACTGATTGCGAATCCGCTTGCTCAAACAATGCGGCCCGGTGATATTAATCTTGGTCTGCCGCTCGGTGAACATCTGCAAGAAGCTGAAATCCGGCACCAGCCCCAGCGATGCCATGGGCAGTTTCCCCTGCACCACGCTGTCGTAGAAATCGTAGTAAAACTTCTTGGACGACCGGTCAATCTGCACTCCGGGCAGCCGTTCCACGAAGTAGTCCACCATGTTGTCGCGGCGCGGCTCGCCGTCGGTGACAATGTCCAACCCCGCGATTTCCTGGTCCTTAATGGCAGCCTTCGCCGCCGCGTCATAAATCTCTTCAAGATCGTGACGGCTGATTCGCCGTGCGAAATAATCGGTCTTCAGGCGCTCCAGCCAGCTCGGCATGGCATAGCTGCCGACCATCGTAATAGGGAGAGTGGGAGTCATTTAATCTCGGCGCGTCGTGTACAAAATGGAAGTGCGCGATCCTTTGCGGTAGTGGAACGGAGCAAAGCGCACGTTATATCCGGCGCGCTCCGCCACCTCTTTTAGTAAAGCACCATTCACCCAATTCAGGAGCGAACCATCCAATTTGCCTGGACCATAAAAGCCCAAACGATATTGATCCAGTTCCGTTACGAAAATGTCCTGAACCTGCAGATACCCGCGCGGATGCAGCAGCGGAAGCGTATTCAAGAAGCTAGCCAGCGCCCCCGAACTTAAGTGAAAACGGAAATCGCTCGGCGCTTCCTTCAGGATGTCCTCCACCTTGGTCGCATCCAGGCCTTGTGGAAAAGGAAAATCGGGCAGATCCTCCACCAGCACCAGCCGCTCTTCCAAACGGATCGCGTTCCAGATGTCCATCCAGAAAGCCACGCCGCGCGCAGGATCCCCCAGGAACTCAGCGTTTCCAGATAAAAGACGGCCGACTGTGGATCGAAGCTTATCCGGCGGAATCTCGAACTCGTTCGATAGCCTCACCACATCGGCCATCGGAACATACGCGCGAACCTGGACGAAATACAGTTTCCCGTCGCGCCGCACAACTTCCTCGTCCGGCAGGTTGTCGTAGACATTGTTGGTGTGCACCTGCATGATCTTGTGCCGGAGGAACGACAACGTCTTCAGCGGGTTCGTCGCATCCAGCACCAGGAAGCTGCACAAATCCGCATGCTCCTCAATCGCCGGCTTCGACATATCCAAGGTGGCTAGCGAGTAGTCGCCCAACAGCATCCGCAGCCGTGGATAATAGTCCGTTCCGCGCTCCTGATCCAGCGTTTTGAACTTGGTGAGCCACATACCGCAGCGCGTCCCGGTTCCGACACCGATCTCGAGCAAATAAATTTCCGCCGGGAGCTGATTCTTGGATTCCAGATCTTTCAATAAGGTCCAAAAATCTGCCACGCTATCCGCGATAGCCTCCGGATTGTGTCCATCCGACGCACCGCCCGGCAGCGCCTGCTCATAACCCTTGCCGGTGGCCTCTTCCCAATCGTGCAAACGGCCCCAGTACAGTTTGTTGAACTCCCATACGATGCTCGATCGCATGGACTTGAACTCTTCCAAGGGCAGCCGATCTTGATTCTGAGGCTCGGGCGCGTTGCTATGGGCCAGAGCGCGGAGCAATGCGGAACGCAGGCATCCCGGCACCACTTGCCGGACATCCACATGCACATCCATGATCGGCACTTGCTTGCCCATCTGGTTGTAGCCATGCGTCGCGATCACCACTTCGCGAAAGTTCTGCTTGTATTGAATCCAGTCCAATTCAATCTGGAGGCGGGCAAACTGGGCTTTCTCAATGTGACCTTCCTCCAAGAGCGTGTACATGGTTGCAATAACGTCCTGAGCGGTGGCAGCCGCTGTTTTGCCTTGGAGGTGATTGAGTTTGACAATCATATTTCTTGCGACAGGGTCAAAGGTATATGCTAACCCCAAGCATGCAAAGCTAGCTTACACTACAGAGCGCGCACCGCGAGTGGCTCGGCCATTTTATCTCATTCCAAGCAGGTTAGCTCGATTATGCATGCATTCGGGTTGCATGCAAGCGAATTGGGATTAGAGCAACCGATCCAAAACCATCGTCTCGAAGGCGTCAATTCTCTCGAAAATTGGATTGTTCGTCACCAGGCCAGTAGCCTGCGAGTGGACTGCCGTCGCAGCCTGAAGAGCGTCGGGCGTCCGCAAGCGATACTGGGCCCGGATTCTGGCTGCGATATCGGCCACTTCCAGGTCCGGTACCAGCCAGTCGAGATTCGGATACGTAGTAAGGAGGCCATAAAATTGATTGACCTGCTCTTCTCCGCCAGCACGATACGCCGGTACCAGCAATTCCGTCATCGTGACCGTGGATGTCACACCCATGTGGCTCGCCTGCTCCAGCCAGACGAAGATCAAGTCAGTCAACCTGGCATATCGCGCATTGGCTTCTATTTGATAAATGAAGACGCTGGTATCCAACGCAAGCCGACGGTGACGCCGTAGAAACGCGCTCAAACTCGTCAGTCCCAACTCTTCCGTTCTTTGCGAAGATAATCCGAGGAATAAATTCCTGCGCCAATGCCTCGAATCGCCGCGTGCTGAGCCTTTGGTTTCTGAAGGACCATGACACGCTCGCCGCGCACCACCACCAAGAGCTTATCGCCCGCCTTCAGCCGCAAAGCTTCTCGAGCTTCACGTGGGATTACAATCTGGTTCTTAGAGGAAAGCGTGACTTCAGGCATCGCTTTACATTATGTCAAGAAGTAAAGCGGACCATACTTACTACAGCAGACCAACAATGGTGGGGTCATTCAAACAGGAGGATCCTGAGCTGACGCAAAATGTTCCACGATGCGCGATTAAAGATAGACCGGGCCAATAAGCACATCAGTGAAATCCAGTCGCTCGTCCTGTCATTAGAAAAGGGCTACGTTGCAACAATCGAGGTAGATCGAACAACTGGAGGAAAGTCGATCAAATATGAATGCCAGAAGTTTCAGCATTATTTGACTGAGCTTTCCCTGATCACAGGCGCTGACGTCCACAATCTAAGAACAGCCTTGGACTACGCTTGGATCTCGACAATCCAAGGGCTTTGCCTCCCGCTCACCAAATGGACCAAGTTCCCTTTCTATGAGAATCCGACAAAGCTTCAAGACGCCCTCCGTGAGAGAGGTATAGAAAACTCCAGTCCTGTTCTCTTCAAAACAATCATGACCGAAATAAAGCCCTATCCTGGAGGCAATTTCTTCCTCTCTGGGTTTCACGATGCCGATATTATGGACAAACACAAGCTTCTCCTGCCAGTGGTCGATTGCACGAGCGCTGAGGGTATCAGCATACAGGATGAGAACGGTGCTATCCATGAGGTGCAGTTGATTCCCCGGTATGGAAGCAATGGCGTGATTTACATCGATTTCTTTCCGAACATCCAAATCCAAGAGATGGGACGGATCTCCGTTTCGGTAATCTTCCACGAGGGATCGCCCCTGGTTGGCTCTGCAATACCTGAAGACCTCTTCGCGTTTTCGCATTTTGCACT
>Ga0206935_10213_pt1 | contig 18887 bp, 19 predicted proteins | sample Alteio_BWOrgHeat_13_FD_152924 | JGI IMG/M metagenome (GOLD analysis project Ga0206935, IMG submission 152924) | Enriched cells from forest soil in Barre Woods Harvard Forest LTER site, Petersham, Massachusetts, United States -... | ecosystem: Environmental > Terrestrial > Soil > Temperate forest >...
CTCGGTTCTCAGCTTCTCCTGCTCCATACGGCCTACATAACGCTGCAGACGGATACGGTCGATCACCAGTTTACCCGCCACGATAAGAACGACCCAGATAGAAATATTCAGTGCGGAATTGAAGAACACCTGCGCGACCGGCGGCTGCACGCCACCCGGCGCAAAGTAATGGGCGTTGAGATACATCGCCAGCGGTACCCGCAACAGGGCCGACACCAATATTCCCCCGATCATTGCCGATCCGAAGGCCATATACTTCTTCCGGTACAGCAGGCGGGGAACGGTAACATAGATCGAAAGATAATAATTGGCGGCGATGAATACCAGGTAACAGAGCTGTACAGTGACCGTTCGGGAAAAAGTAAAGGCCCTCGTTTGGAATACCGTTATCCAAACCAACCAGATCCCGATCCACCACAGGACATGTACCCATATTCGCCGTTGACCCATCTTTATGAAATTGGCTCAAAAATACACCCTTATTCCCTTCCCCGGGGCCTATTTACACCATCCACCCCAAATCCATGATCATCGGAAAAGCATTCGTTCATCAAGAACTTCTATTGCCTGCTGTAAATGATCTCCCGGGAGAATGGGGATTTCTTTCTTTTGCGGATCATTCATTCAATCACCATTAAAAAACGAAACCATGTCAAACGGAAAGATCATTACCAACCAGGACAACGATGACGGCATAGACCGGGCCGGATTCATAAAATGTATGGCCTGGGCCGGTACGGGCGTACTTTGGATGATGAGCGGGGGCATCATGAAGTCTTTTGGGATGAGCCAACTCATCGATAGGAATACGGGAAGGATCAAAGAAGGCTTCCATCTTCCTGCCAGCGATTTCACATTCGTACAGATCAGCGACAGCCATATCGGTTTCAACAAGCCCGCCAACCCGGACACGATCGGCACGCTCAATGCAGCCATCGCAAAGATCAATGGGATGCCGACCCCGCCTTCCTTTATGCTTCACACCGGCGACCTTTCCCATCTTGCCCAGGCGGATGAGTTCGATACGCTCGACCAGGTATTGAAGAGCGCAAAGACCGAAAAGATATTCTATGTCCCCGGCGAACACGACGTACTGAACGACAATGGCAAACAATACCTGGATCGTTATGGCAAAGGGACAAAGGGCAATGGCTGGTACAGTTTCGACTCCAACGGCGTACATTTTATCGGGCTGGTGAACGTGGTCAATATGGCGGAAGGAGGCCTGGGTGTACTGGGCAGCGATCAGTTGGCCTGGCTGAAGGACGATCTGAAAGGATATTCCAACAGCACGCCCATCGTCGTCTTTGCGCATATCCCGCTCTGGGCTGTCTATCCGCAATGGGGCTGGGGTACCAAGGACAGCGAAGAGGCCCTCAGTTACCTGAGACGTTTTGGATCGGTATCCGTGCTGAATGGCCATATTCATCAAACGATGCTAAAGGTCGAGGGCAATATCACTTTTCATACGGCAACGTCGACAGCCTTCCCCCAGCCACAACCCGGAGCCGCACCTTCACCCGGACCCATGAAAGTGCCTGCGGATAAATTGGGTAGTTTATTGGGATTGACCAGTGTCCATTATGTTGAACACGCCCATAGTCTGGCCATCACGGACACTCCGCTGGTGGGGTCGGCAGCACCGGCAACCACTCAACCCGCATCCTAAAATTCAATTGAAACTCAGTTATGATAACAAAGATCGCCTTATTTTTTTTAGTCCCATTTTTTGGAGAATGGGCACAGGCTCAGACCCAGTACAAACCCACCGATGCGGGTTCTACTGTAAAATTCAGGATAAAGAACCTGGGTATCGGCGTCGACGGTTCCTTCACCGGCTTGTTGGGGGATATCCGTTTCGATCCTACCCGGCCGACGGATGCGGACTTCGAGGTCAGTGTCGACGCAGCCACTGTAAATACGGACAACAACATGCGCGATGATCACCTGCGGAGAAGCGATTACTTCGATGCCAAGGCTTATCCGCAGATCCGCCTGTCATCGACGAAGATCAGACCATCGAACAAGGCCAATGCCTTCTTCCTGTACGGAAAGCTGACCATCAAGGGCCATACAAAGGATATTGCCTTTCCTTTTACCGCCACACCATCCGGCAAGGGCTGGCTGTTTGACGGGTCTTTTATCATCAACCGAAGGGATTTCGACGTCGGCGGCGCCAGTATCATTTCGGATAAGTTGGAAGTATCTCTGCACGTAGTGGCGAATTAATTGAACCTCTTATTTTTATGACGATCAAAAAAAAATACATCGCAATTGCCGGGATAGGTCTGATGATCACAGCGGGTGTTATGGTCACGGCAGGCGTTGCAGCTAACATTGCAGTTGACACTCAACCGGGAGCCCAATATAAAAACCTGAAGGTGCTGCCAAAGAACATTAGTTCAAAGGATCTGTCCAAGATCATGGTGGATGATTTTGGGGACGGGTTGGGCGTCTCCTGCAATTTCTGTCATGCAAAAGAAAATAATTCGGATCGCCTGGACTATGCCAGCGACGCTAAGCCCGAAAAGGAGATGGCAAGATCCATGATGAGGATGACGCTGAAGCTCAATAAGAAGTTTTTTCATATGCCGCATCCGCTGATCGGCTCCGCTTCGATGACCATCACCTGCGTCACTTGTCACAATGGATTGCCGCATCCCGGCAACGAATGAAGTGTCCAGGACACGCCGCTCCCTCAATGCGTAAGGCTCAACCGCAACAATGATACGCCATGGGCCGGCAGGTTAAAGGATAGGGTTGCCGTTCCCGATGAAACAATTATCCGGCGTGGCGGCTCGACCAGTTCGAGCTTGCCCGCCTTTTCCAGTTGGGCATACTGTTCGTCGGTGACCGACTGCGGTGAGCCCATCTTTTTCCAGGCGGCATATGCATTGCTATGCTCTTCATCGATGCGGTAATGCTGTAGTAACAAGCTACCCGCAGGGACATGCTGCACGGACAATTCGATCCCGGCCGGCTCACCCGGCAGATCGTCGTCCTCATAATTCCATACCATCACCGAAACGTTGTTCTTGTCTGCAGCGGCCAGTGCATGAATATCGGGCTCGCCGGCATGGACGGACCCGTTCAATATGCTGTCCAGCGGCAATTCTCCCGGGTCTTCGACATTCAAACGCCTGCCCCGCATCAATCCATACATGCGGAAGACATTCAGCACCGGTTTGTCGACACCATTGGTCGCCAGATCCCGGAACCCTTCGAACCATTTCTGCCCTTCGAATTCAAAGGACCAGGACATGGCCCCTTCCAGATCCACGCCATATCGTTCCGCGAGATCATAAATGCGGGCGAAGCTGGCTGCCGTATAACTGGAATACATCGTGCCGTTGCGATAGGCATTCTCCGGATTAGTAGCCATCCCACAGGCGGCGCATCCTTCGGGATCGCATTCGGTAATATAGATCGGCAGGTTTTTGAAGGCCGAAACACTCACCACTTCAAACCCCCTGGCGACATCGCCCAATTCCGGTGTCCGGTTCATCCGCACATGGCCATCGACTACCCGCGGGCTTCCCTTGGCATGATAGCTGATAAAGTCCAGCGGTGCCCCCTTGGCGCCCGTCACCTGATTTTTCCCTTCCGCACAGTGCGTTAGAAAATGCTCCAGCCAGGACGCAGCCCGTTGAGAACGCGGGCCTGTTGTAGCCGGCCCCCCGACATGGGCCGCAGGCAAAGCCCTCTTGACCGCATCTGCGGCGAAATCATAGATCGTAAAATATTCCTCCTGGGTACCTTTCCAGTAACCGATATTCGGTTCGTTCCAGACCTCCCATAACCAGGTGCTCACTTCTTTTTCCCCATACCGTTTTACACAATGTCTCACCCATTGATAGATCAGTTCACCCCATTTCCTTTCGTCGGTCGGCGGATACGCCCACCCGGTATAGACGCTGTCATAATTTACACCGGGTTTCCAATGATGACGGTAGGGTTCCGGATGCGTCGATAATGCCTCCGGCATGAACCCGATCTCGGCCAGCGGCTTCATTCCCCTTTGCACATAGGTGTCAAAAATACTGTCTACGATATGCCAGTCATAGACTGGCCGGCCCTGCGCGTCTTCGGTATAGGCATTGGTGGAACCCCATTTCAATGCCGGCTGTCCATCTCCCGTCGTCAGCAGATTATGACAACGGACGTATACCGGGACAGGGCTCATGGCGGCGATCTCGCCGAGCAGTTTCTTCCCATCCTTCATATAGGTATAATTGGGCTCGTCATAACCGAAATAAGCCCAGATCGGTTTCATCGGTTTACCGGAGCCGGTCCAATCGATGCTGATAACCCTCGCACCGGATCTGTGGCTACTTGCAGACGGAGAAATAATGGCCGGCTTACCCATGGCCAATAGCATGATGAATGGTAAAATGAAGGATTTCATCCTGAAAAGATAATGATATTCGGATTTGCCCCGGTGCCCTCGTCAAAAATTAGTATCACTCGAACACCACGGTCTTATTCCGGCAAACGAATACCCGGTCTTCAAACAACAGCCCGAGCGCCTTGGCCAGTACCGAAGTCTCTATCTCCTTGCCGGCCCTGATCATATCCGATGGCGTAAAGGAATGATTCACCGGGATGATCTCCTGGGCAATGATCGGGCCTTCATCCAGTTGGTCAGTGACAAAATGAGCCGTGGCCCCGATCAGCTTCACCCCGCGCGAAAAAGCCTGGCGGTAGGGGTGGGCGCCCGCAAAGGCAGGCAGAAAAGAATGATGGATGTTGATGATCCGCATGGGGAATGCACTCACCGCGGCAGGGGACAGGATACGCATGAATTTGGCCAATATGATATAATCCGGTCTGTGGCCTGAAAGGATCTCCATGATCCGGCTCTCCTGTTCCGCAAGATAGAAGGGCATGTCGAACCTGCGGCAAATATCCTTCAGGATCGTATGATTGCCGATCACGCATTGTACCGACGCACCCAGGGTTTTGAAATAATGACGAACGAGGATATCGGCCAGGCAATGATATTCTTTACTGACCAGCACGACTACTTTTTTTTCGGGAAGGGGATTGACGGCGATCAGGGCGCCTTCGGGCAGGAGAGTTTTCATTTTTTCCTGTAGCCGCGCGGGTACACTTTCCTGAAGCGAAGCGCCGGATCGATCTTGTTCCGGTTCCGGATGGCCCACAGGCTGGCCTGCCTGCTCCAGCTCCAACCGCATGAAGAAACGGTTTTCCGCTTTACCCACATGCTCCCGCATCGAAACGATATTGAGTTGCTCTTCCGCCAATATCCCCGCTATGGCAGCCACCAGCCCAACTCTATCCCTACATTGAATGACGATGATCATAACAGCTTCATTCAAGGGAAGGTATAGGCTTTGCCTGTTCTCTCACTGCGGCATGATCATTCAGGCACGGGCTTCTGAAGAGCCAGGATCAGAATGATGCCTCCCATCAGGCCGGAAAAGCCGAGGAACTGGCTACCCTCCATTTCCAGCACACTGTTCATAAAAAGGATCTGTCCGAGGATCAGCACAACGCAAAATGAGACCAGTACGATCTTTTTAACGACTGTTTTGGATTGGCATTTGGCGAAGCCGAAAATGGAGATAAGGAAGAAGAATATCCCCGCAAAGGTTATCATAGAAATTGGTTTTTCATCTGGATAGATTTGTCTCTTCAAAGGTCAGATGGCCCTTACCGGGACAAAATCCGGATTCTATCTCTCTATTGAAAATTTTGTCCCGGACGGTTCATGGATTCGTGACCTAACACAATATAAATAAAGGAAGGCTTCGGTCAAATAGGAAAATAGCCTGGTATTTTTCCGCAAAGCGCAGAAAAATACGATTCAAAGGCCCTTCAACAGCTCAGCGGGCGATATGCCCAAGGCCAGAGCCAGGGCCACTATGGTCGAAAGATGGAAATTGAGCTTCCCTGTCTCGATCTTCTGGATTTGCGAGGGCTCCAGCCCCGCCGCAGCCGCCAGCTCCGCAACCGTAAAACCCTTCTTTTTACGATATGCACATACCCTTTCCCCGAATTTTTGGAATAATTCCTCGTTTCGCTTCATATGAAGGGAAGTTTAAGATCGAATGAAAAATAATTGTTTACTCGTATTCGTATTCGAGCAAGGAGGAAGGATGGGTTTCGAGTGCGCCTGCTAGTTGCAGCAAAGTCGTAAAAGTGATGTTGACCCTGCCTTTTTCGATCTTTGCGATCTTACTGTTATCGATATTGCAAGAGTAAGACATTTGCCGGAGACTGAGGTTTTTTGCCTTTCGCAGCTTTTGCAAATTTTCTCCGAATTTCTTCAATACTTTTTTGTCGGCTGGCTTGAGCATTATATTTTTTTCGATGAAAGGCCTAAGATGAAAGATTTTTTCAAAATTTATGCGGTCTAACAAGTCCGCATTTTCAAATTTTGATATCTTTGGGTCGATTTAGTCCATTTTTCATTGAAGGATCGCAAACGCTGGGACTGCGGGCACACATTAAGGGTATACTATTATAAAATGTCTAATAGTTTCCAACCGGAAAATTTGCGCTACCCTGAATCGAAACGAAATTTTTCCTTTATCTCCTACCCTTCGCATCAAAGGGATATCATAATCGCCTTATCTTTATCGTTCCTGTCAACGCAAGGGCTCTTGTGATTCCGCCAGGGCCTTGGTTTAAGGCGTTCTGATTAATAGTAACGATCCTGTTTGCATCACCATCCTGCATAATGACTCACATACAGGATACTTAAACCATGCAATGAATAGCCTACCTATCACTGTTTTATTGGCAGATGAGCATAAAATGTATCGCGAAGCGCTGGCGCTAACTCTTTCCCAGGATCCCCGCATCCAGGTCATCGGTCAGTGCGGAAATGGGCTGGAGGCCGAGAAGCTCTTTAGTACCCTGAAACCAGACATTGCCCTGATCGATATTACCGTCCATGCGGCAAGGGGATTTACCACCGCCGCCCATATCATCGCAATCTATCCCGAGGCCAGGATCATCGGTCTGTCTACTTTTTTTACCCATGCCTACGCACTGAGGATCGTCGCCTCGGGTGGTAAAGGCTATCTCACCAAGTCTATGTCCTATGTCCATATCCTGGAAGCCATCCGCAGGGTAGCCGAAGGTGAAACTTACCTATGCAGCGAATTGCAACAACAGGACTGATCATTCAACAACAGGACTGTTCGTTTCATGCGCCGCGCCCCGTGCCTGTCGCGATGCCGGATCACTCATCGTATTTGTGGGAATGTCATCCCGGTGATCTTCCGATAGAGATCCACCGCATACAGATCGGTCATACCCGCAATAAAATCGACCACGGACTGGATGTCGGAGTACAAGGCGCCCTTTTTTCCCGCAATCACGTATTGGCGCGGAATAAGTTGTAGCAATTTCTTCGATTTGGAAGATGTCGGGTCAAGCACTGCCCCGATCAGGGCTTCCAGCATGCCGCCGATCACAGTATAACCCGCGATCTCGATCTCTACAACAGAACGATGGTTATAGATATGCTCCACCGAAAAAGTATCGATACGCCTTATCAGTTCTCCTTCCCGCGAAGGAAGGAAGTCGATCAGCGATCGTTCCAGCCTCCCCTCCAGCAATGCTGACTCATGCTCCATGAAGACTGCCGCCAGACGCTGGATCAGCAGATTGATCAATTTGGCCCGCAGGAATGATACTTTTTGATTGTCATCATTGATGCCGTTAAAGACGTCTTCCACCCTGCCCCGCGCATCATATCCTTCCTCTTCGTCAAAAAAGGACAGGAACAACTGTTTGATCGTATCGGTAGAAATTATGTTCAGCCGGTGAGCGTCTTCAAAATCGATGACGCGGTAACAGATATCATCGGCAGCCTCGACCAGGTACACAAAAGGATGACGCGCAAAGACGTTCGCGCTGGCCCCGGTCTTGTCCGCGCCCTGCGCCCCGCCCCCGATCTGCGGGATACCGAGTTCTGCCGCGATCTCCCTGTACGTGGCGATCTCCGAATCGAAAAAGCCGGATTTCTTCGTTGCCAGCTTTGTTTTATCGAACCCATTAGCCGAATCAGCCGGATATTTTACCAGCGATGCCAGGGTGACATAGGTGAGCCGGAACCCGCCCGGCGCTTCATTGAAATGATGGGTCAGCGTGCGCAATGCATTGGCGTTGCCTTCAAAGAAAGTAAGATCTCGCTGTTGGTTGGAGGTCAGCTCTTCGCTAAACCGGCTGGCCGCAACCCCTTTCAATCCCCGAAAATAGGCGCGGATAGCTTCTTCCCCCGAATGTCCGAAAGGAGGATTCCCGATATCATGCGCCAGACAGGCGGCCGCGATGACCGAGGGCAATTCATATTTGTAGAACTCACGAAAGGGCTCACCCTGATCGGTGTATTTTGCGGTCAGGGCATCTCCCACCGCCTTGCCCAGCGACCGCCCTACCGAAGCTACTTCCAGACTATGCGTAAGACGATTGTGCACGAATACCACCCCGGGAAGCGGAAATACCTGCGTTTTATTCTGTAACCGCCGGAATGCCGAAGAGAAAATGATGCGGTCATAATCCCGCAAAAAAGAAGTACGCAGCGCCGATGACCCATCCTGTTCAACTCTTCGTTCCGCCCCTGTCCGCCTGGGGCTATATAGCCGCGACCATTCCATTCGATGCATAAGAAATAATATTTACCATTCTCCCGATCCCATCGATACTGATCTCTACCCTGTCTTCTTCCCGCAAGGTAAAATCGTTCGGCGGCACCAGACAGGTACCCGTCATCAGGTAACATCCCGGAATAAAATCCATTTCCCGGTAAAGATACCCGGCCAACTCGGTAAATGACCTTTTCATACGCCCGATTTCCACACTGCCCGAATAGACCTCTTTTCCCCCACGGGCGATCGACATATGAATACAGTTGGAAAGGGCCAGCGGCTCATTCGGAACATACAAGCAGGGTCCAAGGGCCGCACTACGCTCGTATACTTTCGCCTGCGGAAGATATAGGGGGTTCTCTCCTTCGATGGATCGCGAACTCATATCGTTACCGATCGTATAACCCTCGACATTCCCTTTTGAGTTGATGTAAAGAGCCAGTTCGGGTTCGGGTACATTCCAGGTGGAATCCTTTCGTATATACACCATTTGTCCATGGCCCGCCACCCGGTGCGCCAGGGATTTGAAGAACAGTTCGGGACGTTCCGCCTCATAGACCTTATCATAAAAATCGGCGCCCCCGGAATCTTTAGACTCTTCCTTGCGCGCATCGCGGCTGCGCAGATAGGTCACTCCTGCCGCCCATACCTCTTGTGTGCCGATGGGAGGAAGTACCTCATTTTCGCACCAGCCCGCAGCATCTCCGGCGGATAAAGGCCTGGCCCCGGCAATGGCCGATTGCAGATATCTATAAAGCCCATCCCTGTTAACCAGTTCGTCCCAGTGTTGATCGATCAGGTAATAGCTCTCTCCTGTTTGCAATACGATGCCTTTTTTTGTCCTGTATAATTTCATTCCTGTGATTTTATGGTTTTGGTGCCTGTAGTACGAACAGATCGAAATCGTATTCCAACCGATCCCCTTTCTTCAGGCCATGCGCGCCGGTATAATTATTAGCCAACAGCGACCGACCTTTGATCCCTACGGTTATCCCACCCTTTCCTTCATTTGCCCATTCCTTCCCGTGCAGCACATACTCGAGAAGCATATGCTGAAGAGTCATATACCTGGTAACGATCACCACCTTCGTCGTATTCATGCCACTGGTATCTTTTCTCCAGGTAAAATTGCTATCCGGCCGGAGGGGGATATGCAGGGTGATCTCTTTCAGCTCCAGATCCTGCTGGGCCGTTACGGTTACCTGGAACGAAAACGCGCCATGCCGACCCCGCTTACCATGAACCAGCATCGTCAATTCTTCCGAGCTGTCCATTGCCGTCCAATGCAGACCATCGCCCATCTCCGGAGAAAAAATAGCCCCGGGGCCATTCAATCGGATGTCCTTCCCATCCGATGATCTGGTAAAATGAAAATGGATATTCTCGACCAGCAGGCTGTCAATTTGTTTGGGCAGACCGGTGGATTCAAGGTCTGTCTTACCTTGCCCCATCCAGGCCGTATCTTTCTGTGCCCGAAGAAAATGGACGCCCAATAAAAAAAATAAGGTCAACATGCTCCTTCGCATGCTTGAAGATAGGAAAATAGTCGATCGGACAATTCGTCCATTCATTCCTTCAGCCCGTAATAAGGAACACCATTTTTGGAATGACCCCGCAACACGGGATATATAGGTGAGTTTTATCCAACCTGTTAATAACCAGAATCTAAGAAAAAGTTCACCTATATACATACGTGAGTTTTTTTCAACTCATTAATAGTCAACATCTAAGAAAAAGTTCACGTATGTACATAGGTGAAAAATATCTCCAAAAAAGAGTACTCCGGGCAGGCCGCATCCGGTCGAATTATTCAGTTCGCAGAGACTGTCGATCAATCATCCGGATGGAAACCGGGTCAGATTGGCGATCCTTCCGGATCAGGCTTCCCCAATGAGGATGTCGCAAAGAACAGCGAAAAAAAGAAAGCGAAGAAAAATATCCCCTTATTCGTATCGAGTATATTCTCCGAGAAGGACACGCAAAGAACGATGGCCAGGAAACCCGAAAAAAAGGCGTCCCGCGACCGGATCGCCCGGCGGACGCCCGCCGCCAGAACCACGATGAAGACCAGCAGCCCCGCCAGCCCGGTCTTTAACCAAAAGCTCAGGTACTCATTATGCGCATTCAACTCATGCACATAAGAACTGTATAACCGATGATCGAAATAGCTTTCTTTCAGCAATGCCACTTCCGTACCCGTCCCATATCCTATCCAGGGTGAAGCCCTGATCAGTTCCAGTGCGCATTTCCACCTGACCACCCGGGGCTCCAATACTCCCGGATCCTCCGCAGACACGCTTAGGTCATCCCTGAGATCGACGATATAACGATCGGTAAAGGTGGACACTTTGACCAGGGCGAACAGTAAGCAAAGCGCCAGCGGCAAAGCGATCAGCAGAAAACGACGGGCCTGCTTCCGCTGCATCAGCAGGAAAGGGATGGTAAGACCCATGACGACCACCGCAGCCCACACCGCCCGCGAAGCCAGCTGCAAAAGGGCAGCCAGCAGGATCAACAAGGCCAGGCCATATAAGAACTGATCCAGGGACCAGCGACGCGCCCTTATCAGCAGCCAGGCAAAAGTGATCAGCGAGAAAGCGATATACATTGAAAAATAAGTGGCGTGCAGATCGATCGGCATGCTGAAATTATGGTTCATGAAGGGAGCAGTGAACAACTGCCGTACACCAAGCCCATTGTAGCGGAGGGTTCGCCAGGCATCGATATAAAGATAGATCACCGTGAACAGGCAACTTAGGCCAAATCCTTTGAAAAGAAGCAGCTTGTATTTCTGCAGATCCAGCCGATTGAAAGAAAAGATCAGCGGGAACAGCACCAGGGCCAGTTGCTTCTCCCAATCCTTCCAGGCCTGGGGCTGGTCATGCGAATACAACGTGCCCGCCATGGTCAGCAGATAGAGAGCGATGACAAGAAGAAGGGCGGGCTGAAGACGGAACGGACGCAAACGGTCGACATGGATCAGGGTATGGATCAGCAGACAGACGAGCAACATCTCGCTATAGAACATCTCGAATGGCAACGCCACGAGAAAAGCCAGCAAAAGATAATAACTGATCTTATTGGTCAGCGTATCGTCTATATAAAATAGTCTCATCATCGACATACTGTTCTTCCCTGACGATCACCGGGCTGGGTTTGCCATCCCGGTCGATATGCACACAGTCCTGCAGGAAACGCTCATACCGGCTGATCGTTCTCTGCCAGTTGTATTGTCGCTCGATCTTGCACAGATTATTGCGGATCATCCTTTCTTCAACTTGTCCCCGGTGCGTATTCCCGATAATGGCGGCAATTTCGCCGGCAGTCGAAAAATAGTACGCATCCTCGCCCAGCACTTCCCGGTTGAATACATTGTCATGCGCAACGATCAGGGCCCTGCCCGCCATTGCTTCCAGCAATGAAGGATTGGTGCCGCCCACACTATGCCCATGAAAATAAAAATGAGAATAGAATTTCAGGGCATGCAGTTTCTGCTCGTCAAAGATAGCCCCGATAAAAAGAATACGTTTGTCTTTCTCGAATTTGTTCAGCAGATGACGGCCGAAGCTCGTGCCTGTGTCGCCAACCACCACACATTTTTTTGTCGTCCTGCTCCGGCTGAACCCATCGAGGATGGTCTCGATATTGTTTTCCGGTTCCATGCGGGCGACCAGCAGACAATAACCGGATCGGGAAAGACCGTATTCCTTCAACAGGTCTTCCTCCGCCGCCGGGTGAATATCGGCGCCATAGGCGATATATTCGCTGTCGATACCGTATTTGCCACGCAGATAGGTCTGGATGGCGCGCGAATCGCATAGATAAAAATCGCTGACCCGGACGGCCAGTTTTTCGGCAACCTTTAGGAATTTCCTCACCGGGGCGGAATATTTGGTACGCTGCCATTCCAGTCCGTCCATATGATAGATGATGACGGATCTGGCAGGCAGTAACCGGCCCCACACCGAACTGCTGCTATATCCCAGTTGCAGGATCACATCCGGATCCTTTTTACGTACGTCCAATATGCAATTCAAGTCGTAGAGGAATTGACCCGCGGTGCCGATCCTGTTTTCCGGATCCAGGCAATGGACAATATTCACGCCCTTCCATTTATCACCCCGGAAAGGATGATTATGCGAATTGTATACATAAACCTCATGTCCGGCGCTGACCAGCGCAGGCGCCAGATGCTCGGCCAGGTTCTCAAATCCGCCGTAGTGATTGGGTATACCCCGGGTCCCTAAAATAGCAATTCGAAGACGCATATCAAATCATTGGTGGAATAACATCCCGATCGTTCTCCGAAGGATGCGGATATCCAGTAAAAAAGCAGCATTGCGCACATAGAATGCGTCCCAGCCATATCTTAGTGAAATGTCCCGGACATCAACCGCGGGACCATGAAAACCCTTGACCTGCGCCAACCCGGTGATCCCGGGCTTTACCATATTCCTGAATTTGTAACCCGATACTTCGGAAGAGAATCTATTACAATCGACGATCATATGAGGACGGGGGCCCACGATGCTCATCGATCCCAACAAGCTGTTAAAAAATTGGGGGAGCTCGTCGAGATTATATTTCCGAAGCACATTCCCCACCCGGGTGATCCGGGTGTCATTCTCCAGGGCCGGCCAGAGATCGGCCTCCCTATTCAGCACCATCGTCCGCAATTTGATACAGGTAAATGGCCTGCCTCCCCTACCCGTCCTTTTTTGCAGGAAGAACACCGGCCCTTTCGAATCCAGTCTGATGATCAGGGCCAGTAAGGGCAACAGCCAGCTCAACACAAATACGATGAATAGCGACGAAACGACGATATCGAACGTCCTTTTAAAGAAAAAATAACCTTTTTTGTCGTCTACGTAGGTCCTGAGAGGGATTTCTTGTTCAAGAGCAGGAACCTTTCTCAGGACATAGGGGATGTACTTTACGTTCAAATCCATGCTATTGGGTTTGTCAAATTGCACCTTTCAAAAGAACGCAGGCGGGGAAGGCAAGGGTTGCCCCTAAATCACCTTTTAATTTAAAAGCAACCATTCCTTTTAAAAGCTCGTTTTTATTCTCATGCAACTGAGGCACAGCATCTTAAAAGTATTGGCCTATTTTGATCTTTTCGACTATCCACTCACGGCGGAGGATATTCTTTTCTTCCTGGATCAGCAGGTAGACATGCTGGCCCTGACGGGGACGCTGGATACCCTGGTCAACGATGGCTGTCTGTTCCGGCTCGGTTGTTTTTTTTCCTTACGGGATGATCCCGCGCTGGCCGAAAGAAGGGTCAAGGGTAACCAGCATGCCCAGCAACTCCTCACGATCGCGGCAAAGGGTTCTCGCCTGCTGTTCCGCTTCCCCTATGTAAGGGGTATCGGAATCTCCGGTTCCCTGTCCAAGAATTTTGCGGACGAGAACGCCGACATCGACTATTTCGTCATCACCCGTTCCAACCGTCTGTGGATCGCCAGAACCCTGATGCATGCCTTCAAAAAATTGAATTTCCTCATCGGGCGCGAGGATTGGTATTGTATGAACTATTACGTGGACGAGGAGGCCCTGAAGATCGAAGAGATGAATATTTTTACCGCTACCGAACTGATCACCCTGATGCCGGTTTGCGGAAATGGGGCATTGGAACGATTCTTCGACGCCAATGACTGGGCTACTGCCTATTTGCCGAATTACGCAGGAAAGAAAGCCAGTATCAAAGCCACACATCCCGATTCCTGGTTCAAAAGGATCGTCGAACGACTGCTGGATAACCGGTTCGGAGATCGCCTCGACAATTTTCTCCTGGCCCTGACTACACGCCGCTGGACAAAAAAGACCAACGCAGGCGCCCTGAACAAGAAGGGGGATCGCATGACCCTGCAAACGGGCAAACACTTCTCCAGACCCGACCCCTCCCTCTTACAGGCTCGTATCATGGGCTGGTTCAACAACCGCATGAAAGGGCTGGCCGCCAAATGGCCTGAATTCTTCCGCGGCGAATGAAAGGGAGGCGATCATCCTTTCTTCTGCAATTCAATAATATAATAATCCCCGATATTCCGCCAGGGCCATTTCCGCTTCAGACGCTCTTCCCTTCGCTGTAAGAATCGGTATAGTGCCGCATGCCGCTCTGCAAAATATTCGATATACGAGGGCGGTACGATCGTACACAGCCCCTCCAGTCCCGTCTGGACGAATGAATCCTTCAACGCCCGCCTGATATAAGATGGACGATAATACCAGCTTTTGAAATAATGGCCCTCGACCCGGGATCTGGCCCCCTTCCCGCTAAACCAACGCCGGAATGCCGTCCTGAACTTGCCCTTGAACAACAAAGCCGTCTCCCACAGACAAAAAGGCGGCAATATCACCAGCACCGCTTTCCCCCCTGGTTTCAGCAGGTAAGGAAAGGTCAGCAGCACCTTGTCCAGTTCATCCGTACAATTCAACCCCGCAAAATTGGAAAAGATCAGATCATAAGGCCCTTTCTGCTGCAATTCCTCCAGCCTGGTGAAGGAACAGCGTTCAAAGCTCACCCTTTCGGTCAACCCCCTGCCCTTTACTTTTTTCTCCAACACCGCCAGCATGCCCGGCGCCAGATCGGTCGCATGCACCCTATGGCCCTGGCTGGCAAAATAGACGGAATCCTCCCCCGTGCCTGCGTTCAATTCCAGGATGCTGCTATTGGGCGCCAATCCACGCATCACGATATCCCTTACCCGCCGGCGCTTATATTGAATAATGGTATTCCCGGCATCATACTCGTCAAAGATCACCGCCTGCTTACTAAAGGCGATCGCCGCATTTTCCTCGTTGATGTTGGGGATTGTCTGTTGCATGGTGCTATTTTGTCCGCGCCAGCCTGTCAAGTTTGAATTTAGCCCAGAGCGAATCAGGTGTGTACCAGGCAATCAACACCGCTTTGCGGAGACTGGCCCAGGAAGTCTTCGCCGGATGGACGAATAGTTGCTTCAGGCCCGCCAATGCCAGGTGCATCCGATAGGTCTTATGCACATAGCGATGCAATTGTTTATAGAAGGCAGGAGTATAGGTATTGTGGAACATCACCTGCAGATCGTCTGAATCGGTCCAATTGGTCTTGTCTTTCAGATCGGCCTTTACCCGCTCATAGAACACAGTGCCCGGCAACGGGTACGACACCGATATCCCCAGGCTGTCGGGTAGCAATTCTCTGATCATCCTGATCGTTCGGACAATATCTTCCTTTGTTTCGCCCAGGTACCCGAATTGGATAAAGAACGAGGCTTTGATCCCGTTGTGTTTTAACAAATGGGTCGCTGTCGCTATCTGTTCGATCGTTATCCCCTTGTCCATCGCGTCCAGTATCTTTTGCGAACCGCTTTCCGCCCCCATCCAGACATCCGCACAGCCGGCACGCGCCAATCCCTTTACATAATTCTCCTGTACCAGCAGATCGGCCCTCGACTGTATCTTGAAACGGAATTTCAATCCTTCTTTTTCCACCAGATCGGCAAATTCACCCACCCAGCCAGGCTTCAACCCGAAAATATCATCGCAAAACCAGATATGATCAAACCCATATCGTTCTTTCAGCCATTTCAATTCATTAACCACATGCCGGGGCGACCGGGCATGATAACGATTCCCGTATATCGGCTTGGCGCACCAGTTACATTTGAAGGGACATCCTCTTGTCGTCCCGATATTGAGAGAAAAAAAGCCGGCGTGCTTCAGCCAGGTCTTCTTGTACATCTCCATATCTACAAGATCCCACGCCGGCATTGGCAATGCATCCAGATCCTTCATCACCTTCCGTCCCGCAGTTTTTATAGGCTCATTATTTTGAAGGAAGGCCAGCCCGGGTATCTGCGACCGATCGACACGGCCATCCCCGCTGTCCTCCCTTATCGAATCGACCAATTCCAGCAAGGTCTGTTCCCCTTCCCCGATCAATACATAGTCAGCTCCCTTCGCCAGGTATTCCCGGTAATGATCCGTGGAATCCGAACCGGAGAGGATCACCGTACAACCCCGTTCTTTCGCCAGCGCGATCATCCGATACGCCGCATCCCTCATATTCGTAAGACACATCTTTGTGAGGTAGTTGAACCCGTCGTCATAGATCACGAATATCTGTGGGTCCTGCTCCTCGAGCCAGGGGAGTACATCCTCGGGCCGCACCGCGAACATGGTATCGAACAAAGCCACCCGATAACCATTCTCTCTCAGCAGGGCAGCCGCGTAAAGGGTCCCCAAAGGCGCATAAGGCGTCCCCCCCTCCCATTGCTTGGGATCGAACCGCAAAAAATACGAATGAGAGAATAACACATCCATGTCCAATGAATAAACGTTTGTTTGCGAAAAAAGGATGCCTAAGGGACTACCCGTTCCTCATATAAACGGATATGGTCGGCCACCGAACGCCGGATAGTGAACCGATCTTCGACCGTCCGGCGGCCATTTTCCGAGCAACTCGCCCGCAGGGCTTCGTCTTTGAGCAACCGGATCATGGCCCCGGCCATCCCGGCAGGATCGTCTGGATCCACCAGCAGACCATTGACCCCCGACCGGATCAATTCCGGCCCCGAAGAGCGCCCGCTATAAATGACCGGGCACCCGACAGCCATGGCTTCCAGCGGAGCGATGGCGAAACATTCCGTATAGGAAGGAAAAATAGCCCCCGCCGCCACGGCAAAGGCCGAATATAACCGTTCCCGGGTCACGAACCCTTCAAATGACACCGAAGCTCTGGCCCCCTGCGTCAGGAGGTCGACAAATGGGCCGGTCTTGCCCTTACCAAAGATCTGTAACATCGCGTCGGGGCATTCTTCATGCACCATGTTCCAGGCCTTCATCAGGGAATACAGGCCCTTCAACCTGCTCAATGCACCCGAAAAAACGATCCTTTGCTCCACACGACCGGCGGAATACAACAAATCCGGTAGCTCGATAGAATTGTACAATACGGCGATCTCCCCGTGCAGTCCATAAAGGGCCCGATAGCCTTCGGCCGTATCCCGGCTCACGGCAACGAGGACAGTCCTTCTTTCGATATGCATTTTCTCCAGCCGGAAATACCGCGGGTCTACGTTTTCGTTCAACCGCCGGCGAATATACGACTCCGTCCCGTGAAATTTTATCACCAGCGGCACGGGCAGTGATGGCCACACAAAAGACCCGGGAAGATCACGGAAATATTCATGATAATCGGGCCATTCGACGATATCGATCCGATGGCTTTCGATAAGTTCCAGGATGAAGGCATGGAAACGCCTGGCGCTTCGCAAGACATCCAGACGCATCAACCCGCTTCCCCTCAGGACCTTTAGTAAAAGGACATCCTTCAACGAATAATCATTCCCGATCCACCCGATATCCAGACCCATTCGCCGCCTCCATACCTTCACCCCCTTATCCACTTCATAATCCTTTTCACCATAACCCGGCGGATACAGACCTGCCACCAACACCTGGTGGCCCTCCGCTACCAGGCCACGCGCAAGCGCCCTCGTCATCGTACCGATGCCTCCATGCCGGCCCGGCGGATATTCATCACAGATAAAAAGTATGTTCATAACCCGGTCTTCAATTTTAGGATACGCCAATCCGCCGGCCTCAACTGCCCCAAGGCCAGCAGCAGCACAAAATAAATACAGATGGAGATGGCCGTCCGTATATAAACATCCGGGAAAAAATGCAAGGACAGCCATCCGCTAACCAGGGCACTTGCCCCGCAGCAAATAAGGGAAGGCCAGGCCTTGTAAAAAACAATTCTCCCGGTGAACACGGTATAGAGCAGGGTCTGTATCATCGTTGCCGCTGCATAGGCGATCGCCGCCCCAAACCCCTGCCAGATCGGGATCAAAAGGATATCCCCCGAAAAATTCACGAGGAAGGCGATCATACTGATCGTGAATATCAGTTTCAGCCGTCCCTGCGCAAAATTCAACGACCAAAGAAAATTATTCAGATAGAGAAAAGGCATACCCGTCGACAGGATAAATAGATTACCCACATTGACCAGGCCGTACTTGCCTCCGGTCATCCTGTCGATGAATGGCATCCACAGCATATTCAATAACAGGGCAATAAAAGACGCAACGATCATTTCGACCCTCAACAATACCTGCAATTCTTTGTCGTCACTCCCCTCCCCGCTCCCGCCGCCTGTCAATCTCCTCGTAAATTTCGGCAATAACAGCGGACCCAACGCCAGCAACGGGAGTGTCGATATCTCGAAGACCTTGTAGGCAAAGCTGTATTCGGCCAGGATCACCGACGTCGAGATCAATC
>Ga0206935_10214_pt1 | contig 18745 bp, 18 predicted proteins | sample Alteio_BWOrgHeat_13_FD_152924 | JGI IMG/M metagenome (GOLD analysis project Ga0206935, IMG submission 152924) | Enriched cells from forest soil in Barre Woods Harvard Forest LTER site, Petersham, Massachusetts, United States -... | ecosystem: Environmental > Terrestrial > Soil > Temperate forest >...
GGGCCCCACAATTAAATTCTCGGAACTGATCTGCCCGTGGATTGAACCATTTCCGTCTCCAAGGTCCGACCCGACGCCAGAGCGTTGTTCCCCACGCAACGGCCGATCTCCAGACCACTGAGCAAGCCCGACTGCGGCGGGCAGGATTGACAATAGCGCACAAGGAAAACAAATTCTCATTCCTGGATCCTTCCAACACCGTTCTTCATCCCCTGGGTGGTTCCGAAGCTCTGGCAACCAGCCGACCCTACTTCGCTGGTCCGGTAGATGAGCTTTGGATGTTTCGGACTCATTTCTTGGGGTGACCGTCTCATTACCTACGGAGTCTCATGAAGGACTCCGTGGGCAGCAGACGTACTCTGGATTGGCAAAAATCAAGCAAATGTTTGGGAGCAGGGCCATCCTAGAAGTTCAAGCCGGGACAACGTTCGCAAGGACCACGGATTGCGCCACAGCTGGGCCGGGTGCGCGGGCTATTACTGGCCCAGGCACGCGCGGGTGCTTACCGCAACCCGGGACAAAATAGCTGAGGGTGAGTTTTTTCTCCCAGCAAAATAAAGAGAGCCGCTTTGAAGAGACGATGCCAGATTGAACAACAACGAAAGGCACAACAGTTTGGCTGGGCAGGCTCAGTTCACGGCAACTCGGTAGACCACGAGTGGCTTTCGCGGATGAGCGCGCACCGGATCGCCGATCCGCGAGTGCTGCGCGGTTGGTTCGTATGTTTGCTCAAGGCGGGCGGTTTGGAGGTGGAGAGGCAACGAGACGGTAGAAGGACTCCCCAAAGTGCGGGTATCAGCCCGTCGCTAGCGAATGTCTTTCCACATTATGTACTCCATCACCGATGGCGGAAGCGGAAGGCGCGAGGGCGGTTGATCATCGTGCGCCGCGCGGAAGTAAACGGGCGATTCCGGGGTTCTTACCCGCGTCAACTGGGGCACATCGACAAGTCGTGCGTCTTACGACGTTTGGTCTTAGGCAGGTGAGGCGTCGATCGTTCGTACTCAATAATGAAATATGCCCGGCCCTAGCAAGGAGAACGCCCTAAGACCGGGCATCGGAGGTCACATTCCTCCTAAGAACTACGATGTTTCGGCGTCCATGAAGGTTTAAAATTCTGATTGGATACGGTGATTGCAAACGACGCGTATCTGCCAAAACGGTTTCGCCGCCACTCGCTTTGCTACTGTGATCGTGCCCAGAGCGTCACCGCAAACGCAGCCTACAAATACGGCCACCCAAGCTCAAGAACGTGTCGCTTTGGCGTCTGACTATCCAAAAATCGCCGGTCAGGCCAAGCGGCGAGTCTCTGACCTCTGCACCCAGAAATTCAGCTCGCGGCAAACGGGCGGAAGGCCTTCTGAGGCACCGGGGACCACTTCGAGGTATCCAGCGGCCACCCTCGAATTCGCTGGCTACCAGTTCGATATCCCTAAGATTTGCACCTACCGGTTACTTTGACGCGTCTAGGCAGTGTGGCTTAAGGTTGAATCGTTGCTCCAGTTCCCGCAACACCATTCAGCTGCAAGCGTCGATATTCTGATATGATGCCCGGTTCCACCAACCACAGACGTGACGGGACAACCTATGTACAAAAACCCGCTTTCAGCTGGCTAAGGTCAGTTAGGACATGAAGGATGACACAGACCTCAGTCAGTCAATCGCCGAGTTGATCCGACTGCACGACGACGTTTTAGCTCGTGTTTTTGCGATGCAGACTCTTTTGCAGGATCTTGACCTCATTTCCCTTGACGAAGTGGAGCGGCGAACCGAGGAGTTCCGGAAGCAGTTCGCCTCAGATCTCGAAGCCCGCTTGGCCGCCCGGGAGAGGAAAGCTGATTCAACAACCGAGATTCAGCATCGGCAACAGATTCTCGATAAACACGAAGGGCGATAGCGTAGTCCAACAACCAAAAGTTTTGGTAGCGAATCAAGTGCAACTTGACTGGTGCGGATAGTTCTCCAGGAGTTTCGCAACCCCTTTTCGATAATCCCTCCGCCAACAGTTTCCATCAAAGTCCTTAGCGCGAAGCGCGGGCCCCGTCCGTCTTCCTGACACGTACAAACAGAACCTAGCTCACGCGATCACCTTTGGCTCGCGTTGGGGTAAGCCGCCAGCGGGATTTCCGCAGCACGCTGAAGCCCCGACTTCATAGACTGTCCTCGGCGATGCCGTGCCCTATTAATCAAGCGATAAATGGTTCTGAGGCCGATTGAAGAAAAAGGATCGACCGGCATGCTCGTTTGATCAAAATGAGTAGGCGCCCTCGGTTAGGGTTAGTGGTGCAAGCGTTCGCGGACGAATCAAATGTTCCTTGTGAGCGCAAAACGTGGCACGTGCCGCCAAACGGGTTATGAACTGTTTCGCGCCGCGCTCCGTTTTGCACGAGTTCCTCAACAATTGTGCTGGAAGGGCATCCCATGAAATCGGTCGATATCATTAATTCGGTGTTAGAACTAAAGGGCCGTCAAGTGTGGTCGGTGGATCCTGCTACCGTCGTCTTCGAAGCGATCCGAACGATGTCGAACAGGGGTGTGGGAGCGTTGCTGGTGATGTCGGAAGGCAGGCTCCATGGCATCGTATCCGAACGGGATTACGCGCGAAAGGTAATCCTGCGGGACCGATCATCGAAAATGACGCAGGTTCAGGAGATCATGACTACTCCCGTTATGACCGTGACACCAAAGGACACGGTTGAGGACTGCATGCGACTGATGACGGAACATCGCATCCGTCATTTGCCGGTTCTTCAAGGAGATCGCGTTGTCGGGATCGTCTCTATCGGAGATTTAGTCAACTGGATTGTCACAGCTCAGGCAGAGATGATCGGGCAATTGGAGGGCTATATAGTCGGCAAGTACCCGGGTTAGTGTCGCGTCCGACCCAAAACGGACTACGGCAAATCCCGCGCCCAGCCAGCAACTTCGCAGGTCGAGCCAAGCGGTCGCCCCAGAACACTCGAACATGGTCGTGAGTACACCGCGCGCCCGTCCGGCGTGAGTACATCTTCTCGCGCCGTGGCTGCTCCCGCACCAGCGGGCCGCGACGACGCCAGCCCGTAGAAAAACGGCGAACACCACGCCATCACGGCGGGACCTTCTCGACCGCCTCATGATCGACCCTTTCGCAAGTCCCCCCTCGAGTCTCCAATCTTGCGTGCCAAAAGAATAAATCTAGTTAACTGCGGAAGTAGTCAGTGATGTGCTTGACGACGACAGTTTGTATACCAAACCAAATGCTGCCTTGCGAAGCGGTCTAAGCCGATTGGCATAGCAGTCGTAGAACCGTTGTTGCGAAAAGTCGATGTTAAATCATCCCCTCTGGGCTAACATGAGCAAAAGGGCCATCGCAGTGCCGAATTCCCGCGCACTATTGGGATTTGTTCTGCTCTGGGCGCTGCCTCTTATTGGGCGTTTACCCGCTCAGACCGTCTCGTTCATTCAGCGTAGCCAAATCGCCACAGGCCAAAACCCAACTGCCCTTGCCGTCGCCGATATTACCGGCAATGGCGAGGCAGACCTGATTGTGGCGAATCAGGGGGCCGCATCGCTCAGCATCCTGCGCGGATTGGGAAATGGCTTCTTCCAGCCCCTCACAACAGAAGCCACCGGCATCAGCCCGCTTGCGCTCGCGGTCGGAGATTTCAACCATGACGGAAGGCTGGATCTAGCTGTCGCAAATTTCGCTTCGAACAACGTGAGCATCTTTCTTGGAAATGGGAATGGAAGCTTTCGTTTGTTTGGGAGTTTGACAGCAGCGGGTCCGTCTGCCCTCCTCGCAGCCGATTTTAATGGCGACGGAAAGCTCGACCTGGCTGTTGTCGAGACCAATTCTAATAGCGTTAGCGTTTTTCTTGGCAACGGCTACGGAGGGTTCTTGCCGTTCTTCACTTCGGCGGTAGGAAATCGGCCCGTATCCATTGCCACCGCCGATTTCAATGGAGACGGTCGATTGGATTTGGCCGTGGCAAATATAGCCTCGAATAATGTTTCCATCCTCCTGGGAACGGGGACTGGGACATTCCTCGCTCCGCTAAACTTTTTGGCCGGCCAACTCCCTGCCTACGTCGCGCTGGCAGATTTCGATGGCAACGGCACGATCGACATCGCGGTTGCGAATGCTACAGGCTTTTCGACAGGGTCAATCTCGCTGCTGCTCGGCTTAGGAAATGGAGTGTTCACATCTCCCAGAACCTTCGCAGCGGGCAGTAATCCCTCCTTCTTAGTGGCAGGTGATTTCAACCTGGATGGAAACGTTGATCTGGCAGTTGCCAATACAGCCTCGAACACCATCTCTATATTTCTCGGCATCGGAAACGGCTTCTTTGTGCCACCGATCGATCTCGTCACGGGGAGCGCTCCGGAGTGGATCAGCGTTGCAGACCTGAACGGCGATGGAAGGCCAGATCTGCTCGTTGCTAACAGCAAATCGAATACCGTTTCCGTACTGATTAACTACACTGGGGCGGGCGGTCCACCACTCGTCACCTCTGTCGTCAATGCCGCTGCTCTTGAAAGCGGCGCGGTCGCGCCAGGAGAAGTGGTCAGCATTTTCGGGTCGAACCTGGGGCCCGATCAAGCCCTAGGTCCTCTGGTGAGCCCGTCGGGTTTCCTATCCACGATGCTGGCAAAGACGCAGGTATTTTTTGACGATAAGCCGGCGCCACTTCTGTACGCTAGTTCGGGTGAATTGACTGCCGCGGTTCCTTACGCTGTCGCAGGACGCGACCATACAGCGATAGTGATCACAAATTCCGGACAGACGTCATTGGCACTAGACCTTGCCGTGACCAACAGTGCCCCCGCATTGTTCACGATGGATTCCAGCGGTCAGGGTCAGGCGGCTGCTCTCAATCAGGATGGATCTTTGAACCGTGGTTTAAATCCGGCAGGACGTGGTTCAATAATCATGCTTTATGGAACGGGCGGAGGCGAGACAAACCCCGCCGGCATTGACGGTCTACTCGCGACAGCTCCATTATCCACGCTGGTACTTCCCATTTCAGCCCGCATCGACGGCAAGTCCGCGGAGGTGCTTTACGCGGGTGGGGCGCCAGGTTTAGTCGCCGGATTCATGCAGGTTAATGTTCGGGTTCCGGATGACGTAGCCTCGGGGGCGGCACCTATTGTGTTGCAGGTCGGGTCGGCCCTGAGCCAACCCGGCGTAACAGTCAACATCGAGTAGGCCGCAAACGCTGCACGTGACCCTACCGCTGGGAAATGAAAACAGTATTGCGGTACGAAGCCACGGTGTGTTACCGCAAGGGCTGGTGTGTTTCTTAGGTCTACAGCTCCCCCAGCCATCGCAATGCGTTGAGGCTGGGCAGAAAGCAATACTCGCCTCCTCTTGTGATAACAAACCGAGGCAATCCTTTGAGTCGCATGGCAAGTGGACGTCTCGGAAAACTAAAGATATCTGTGCTGCTACTCGATCCCGCGACGGGATCTTTCGCGGCGCCTCCTCCGAAGAAGCTGCCGTCGTTCATCCACTCCGATTGGACGAACTCGAACTGCCGCCCGAGATTGGCTCCGACAAAAGCAAACATCAATCCCCGCTCCAGGCCATCATCTTCAAGGACTCCATCCGGAAGCGGCGGTCCGTACGATGTTCCACGACGGATCATCCGATGGATGCGAACGACACCCGCCACGTCCGCGTCGCGGGCATTCATCCGGCGAATATGCGAGCCGCAGGGCGTGTGATAGCCGATCGCATCGTCTTCCTTAAAGAGGAAAGCGTTGTTTCGCCGTGGGTCTGCGCCGAACTCCGGGTCATCGTGCATCGGACATAAGGCCAGGGGTGCGCCGCTGCGCCAACGTCCCATCATCTTCGCGGCCAGGAGTTCCTCGTCTTCGGGACCGGAGGAGTTCGCCTTCAGAAATTGGCGGAACGCAGCAACCCGCTGGTGCAATTTGCGAAAGGCCACGTAACTTCCGTTACGCCCCAAAACATCCGGCTTCGGCATTGGCGGTATCCCTCCCATCTCATCGGGATAGCCAAGGACGAACTCGCCGGGCTTCAGGGGAGCTTCGTGGCGATTGCTGCCCGGAATACCCGACCCTTCAATCGCAGGATGACTGATCCCGTCCTTGAATCCAAAAGCTTCTCTTTCAGTCGGCAGGGCATGACAATACTGGCTCCAGATCGCGGTGATGCCGGCGATCTTCTCATACACCTGACGGGCCCGTGCGTGCGCCACTTCCAGTCGCTCGGAATCCGGAGCGAGTGCAGTGAGTACCACGTGGACGTCATTCGACCCGAGGGGCTTCTCCCAATGTTCAGGGCTACTCTCGCCCGCGTCGCCCAATATTCCCGCGCGAGCAGCCATGCCCTGCTGAAACTCCGGAGAAAAACTGGCAAGAGATGCTGGCGGCACGCCCAATGCTTTTAGGCCCTGAAAGCTGAGGGCGACGCTTACCCACGTGTCGCCGGCCGGGCTTTGCGGGTGGGCGGCCGATGCCACTACAGGCCGCATGCGGCGCATCAATTCCCTGCCCGCCGTGCCCTCGTCGATGCGAAACAGAACATACGCCGCTGCATAGGGAGCGGGCCGGGGCCGCAACACCCCGCTTTGAATGTCATCCAGTTCGAGCATCTCTTTCCCCATCACGAATGTCCCCGATTCCTAGAAGCCGATCGAAGCCACCACCTGCAGCGAATATCCCTGAAACGTCGCCCGGTCCGCGAATTCCTTGAAGTATTTGAGCCCAACGCTGGTCCGCTTCGGCAGCACGCCGAGCACGGCCAACCCGCAGCCGTTAATCGCGTACCGCTCCTCGGATGCCGCCAGACTGATTCCAGGCCCGGTCCTCGCGGTTGTCTGGCGCTGCTCATAACCGGCCGGCCCAGCTTGGAGTTGGAAGCGCCGGCTGCGGGCCAGCGAATACAGGAGCGAATAGTCCAGGTCGAAGGTCTCGCCTGGATGCACGCCCGTGCCCTCCTGTACGCTGTGAAATTCGTACATCTGAAATGCGGATAGCGAAAGGCGTTTGGTCCCGGTCAGGTAAAAGGTCTGCCCTGTAGACAAGGTATGCGTCCAATACCCCGAACCGACATTGTCGTTCGCGCCCGCGCTGAATCGTCCGGTCGGCGCCAGGAAGCCATACATCGCGCGAACCGCGGCCCTGGTCCAGGACCAACCCAGGATGACGGGCACATAATAAGAGTCCGCAAACCCACTGCCCCCGCTGAGGTTGCCCTGAAGGTCGGAAGTCAGATCGTTCTTCGAGAATGGAAGGCTAGCGGACGCGGAATACCGGGCTCCCAGGATTCTCTCTTCGCTCACCCAGGTAATTGTGTTCATGTCCAGAATCACGGAGTGATTTCCTGTGACCGGCAGAGTCTTGCCTTCGTTGTCCTTGCCCTCATCGCGTGTATAAAGCAGGAATTGGTTCGAGTAAGTGAAGGTGGATTCTGGCAGGACGCCGGAGTTTATGGCGCTCATGCCAAGGGGATAAACACCCCGATTCTGAGCATGCGACGGGATTGTCATCCATATGCAAGCAGCCGCGAGAACCGGCAGCACGCTGCCGTGCCGGATCATTCCGCCCATCACCTGGTGGCGATATTCTCCCAGAAGCTCTCCAGGCTTTGGTCGCCCCCGAAGAGGGTCGTGAAGATGGTGGAGTCGGCCAGGAGAATGTCCCCAGCCCTGTCACCGGCGGGCGGCATCCACAGAAACATATTAAACTCCTTGTTTCCGGCCGCCACGAACGGATGGGGCCTGGAGACATCCACAGGTTGACGAGCTAACACGTGGATCGCCTTTGGATCGTCCGTGGTTAGCGCATAATGCGGCAAATGCATATGGAAGTTGAAGGTGGGAACGCCGTTGAGCCAACCCCGCGTATCCAGATCCCTAACAGTGTTGAGCGGAACCAGCCGGTTTGTTCCCTGAACCGTGGCCGGGCGAAGTCCCCAACGGTTTTCGACCGGCACACCGAGCCCCTTAATGAGTGATCGTGTGTACCTGCCGAAGCGCTGCTGCCGGGGAACCAGGGGATCGCCATGATGCGCGTATTCCATGGCGCGCTCCTTCAGATCGGCGGAGCTGCCGACATCATGGTGAGGTCCCAGGATGAGACAGGTTCCTTCGCGGGCCAGAAAATGCCGGACAGCCTCGATCTCTTCCGGAGAGGCTTCCTGTTCGGTGAGCATGTGATCCAGGCCGAAGACCATGAGGGTGTCGGTGTCGCCGAGGATCCGCTCGTCCAGCGGCAATTTCTGACCGGCCTGGTCGATCCGCTGAAACACCGCGACCGGCCAACCGGTGACAGCCCCGACAACCTCCTGGAATCTCACGATGGAGAGATGGAACAGCTCCAGCGTTCCAGCGATGCCCTGCAGAAACATCTTTTGGGAAAACTCCACCGGTTCATAAGCAGGCCACGCTACCCGGCGAACTTCAGTCATCGTCGAGAAGCGATTGTCCATCTCGGTCGTATCCCGGTTGGCCTCCCATGGATAGCTCCAGGTCCAATAGACGCTGAAGCGCCGTTTGCCCGACGTGAATTTTCGGGGCGTGTGCAGGTGGTTATAAGATCGGGCTGGGCCGTTTGGCTGACTCATCAAGCGACTCCTTTCCGGCTGCGGGAATACGGCGCAACCCATCGAACGCCGCGTACTTGTAGGCATACGCATAGGTCGGCGTGTTCATCGACATGTTTGCAATCGTGTGCAGCGTGCCGCCACATCGGATGACCATCTGGCCGATCCCAACAATTTCCGAGGCGATGTCGCCGATGCAATGGACTCCAAGCAGCGTTCGGTTCTTTCTCTGAAAAATCAGCTTCAGCAGCCCGCCACGACCGGCAATTGCGCCGCGGGGCGTGCGTCCGAGATCCGCCCGACCGACTTCATAGTCAAGGCCCTTTTCCCGGCATTGCTCTTCGGTGAGGCCTGCGCCTGAGACTTCGGGCATGCCGTAGACCGCTGAGACCGGCACCGGATCGACGGTTCCTTCGAACGGAATCCCGAAAGCATGACAGACCGCGGCGCGCCCCTGCTCCATGGCTCTGGAAGCTAGAGTGGGTCCCAAAACATCGCCTGCAGCGTAGATGCCGTCCGCAGTGGTGCGAAAGTTACCGTCGACGTGAATCCGTCCGCGGGAGTCGCAACTGATTCCGGCGGCGTCCAAACCGAGTCCTTCCGTATTGGCGATCCGCCCAGCCGCGAACAGAACCGTATCAGCGTAAAGCATTTGCCTGGTGGATAGCTTTATCTCCAGCGCTTCGTCCCTTGCTTCGACGCTCTCGACAGTGGACCCAAGATAGAAGGTGACACCCCACTTACGGAATAGATCTCCCATCCAACCGGATAGTTCGCCATCCATTGTCGGGATCAACCGGCTTCCGAGGTTAGCGATGGAGACTTTTGCGCCAAGCGCATGGCAGATTGTCGCGAACTCCACACCAACTGGCCCGCCACCCACAATGAGGATGTCGTGGGGAGGGCGCCCGCGATAAAGGATCGTATCCGTATCGCAGACACCTGGGATATCGAATGAGATATTCTTCGGCCGGCTGGGCCGCGATCCTGTTGCGATCAGGATCGTTTTCGCACGGAGCTTGCGCTCAAGCCCATCGCTGCCTGCGACCAGGACGGCGCCGTCTGGCTCAAGGGACGCACGCCCTTCAATGTAATCGACACCATTCCTGGCGATATTTTCGGCCGTCGCCTTTTGCAGAAGGTCGCAAACTTCCCAGGTCCGCTTGCGGATGATGTCGATTGCAACCTCCGCCGGTGCCGCAGTCCGCAAACCGTAGATGCCTCCTTCACAGAGCCCGGAGAAGTAGAGCGCTGCCTCTCGCAGTGTCTTGGTCGGCACTCCACCCGTCGTGGTTACGGTTCCACCTGGCCGCGCCTTCTCAATTACCGCCGAACGGTGGCCAAAAAAGGCAGCTAATTCGGCCGCGCTTTCTCCGGCGGGACCGGAGCCGATGGCGACAAATTCATACCCATCCTTCATCGCGGGGTCCTCCCAAAGCTCACTGCATCTGGTCGAGCATTTCAGAAAACGCCTTCTTGAGCCTCAGGGCCTTTTTGATCTCGTCGGCCGTAACGTATGGATACTCCCCGTATTCAAGAAAACTAGGACACTGATGCTCACGAACGAACTTGATGAACGCCGGAACATTGGTCTTCCAGTCCTCTGGGAAGCCTTCCAGGTTCTCGAATGTGGTCGAGATGCCGCTGCTGGTAAACAGCGCCACCGCGTCATCGGTGTACTTGTCGAAGTCAGTGTCGAAGATCCCCTGGTACATAAAGTAGGTATCTTTGCCGATATCGAATAGCACCCATCGCAGGTAATGAAGTCTGAGCGGCGCAAGGACATAGGGATCGGCCTCCAGGGCCTTTTCGAGCGTCTTTCCGTATTCGCGGATTACCTGTTCCCTGCCGGGTTTGATTCTAGCGATGATGGTAAACCCATAACAGGCAGGAGTTCTCGGAAACACCGGTCCGTATTTCCCCTGTTCAAACTTGAAATATCCCTCTTTAGGGATCGCCTGCGCCTGCGGCTTGGTCCAATCGTGTGGTTCTGACAGAGACACTCCGGAACTCCTTCTGCAACCCGATGTTCTGTGGAGTCCGGCCGGTCTAAAACATTCGGCCGTCAAGCAAAACGGGATGGTGTGAAAATGTTCTCCACCGGATCGTCTGCCCGGCGGCATCTTTCAGCGAATCGCGATTGATCCGATAAACAAGCGTCACTTTATGCCTAGTGACGGAATTCGACTTTCTTGCATAGCGGCGACCAGTTCGCTCGAGCCCGATCCCCATCGCGTGATCACCTTAATCGCTTGCGTGAACGGAACATCTACCGGATGCACTCGTTCCGCCGTGAGAATATAGATCGCGCCAGCAAACGGTGTGGGCACCGAGGGAACGAATACGGTAAAGCGGCCGTCGTCAAGCTCTTCAACGATGAAAGCAGGAACGAGGGCGTCCTCGATCTCAGCCAGGGCCGGCTTCCAGGCGCTCTCCCGGCTCTCTCCCGCCATTTGGCGGGTCATACTCCGAAACATCTCGTACCCGGGGATTTTCTGGAGTAGTGATTTCTCGATCCTGATGCGCGTGGCTTGGCCCAATGAGGTACGAAGGGCTATTCCAATCAGGACGCAAACAACCAACACGAGCAGAAATGAAAACAGGGTTTCGGCTGGGAACCATTCCGGCAGAAGTCGGCTCAATGGCTGGACCAAGCGGCCAAGTGACTTCGCTGCCTTTAGGAGCAGCAGAATTGCAAGGTAGATGGGAAGGACAAAAAGCAAGCCCGCAATGAGCGAATGCGTGATAGATTGACGAAACTGTTTCACAATCTGGTCCACTTTCTGTTTAAGATCCCGAACTCCAGACGGCAGCGCCCCGACGTGTCCGGCGGGGCGGTCGAAACCTACCCCGCCGGACTGACGGTCGTCTATTTAGCCGCGCTGCTGCCTCAGCACTGCCTATCACGCTATGGATGAGTCGGGCCTACCTCTTGGCCCTCCTTTCCTCGCGACGGCTATGTCCTGCTCCGATTACCGCGCCCTTGGCCGCATTCCCTCCCAGGGCTCCGATTGCGGCACCCTTTGCCGCACCGCTAGCTTTAGGGTGGGCTTCTTTTGGCGGAGGTGGTGTCTTTGGCGGGGCTTGCGTCGCCGCTGGAGGCGTTGTTGCAGGCTGCGTTTGCGCTGGCGATTGGGGGACTATCGCCGTCATCACCGAGAGTGCTATTAAGATCGCTGAATATTTCATATGGCCTCTTTTAGGTAGGCCTCCTCTGTCCCGGTGTGGCAACCTCTGCCGTACTTGCGCCAGGCGGCGGCACTACTTAATTTCTTTCTCTGCTTACTATGATTCCCCGGCTATCGTGTCGATGTTTCTTAAATCGATTTCACCTGCCGACCGGTAGCGATGATCCTTCAACGTGAGCGTCGGGTCCAGGAGGCATCCGAGCGTCGGACCACATTCAATATCGCCATGCGCCACTACGCGAAAAAATAAATCCATGGCAGAGCAATGGGAATCCGCTTACGGAAGGGAAAAAGCGATGAAGATAAAAAGGCACGTAATCCAGATCATCTGCACCGTGCTTCTTGCGGCTGCGTCGCTGGCACAGAACCAACCAAGGCCAGCCCAAGCCGGGAACGCGGAAATCGCCGGACTGCCGGCAGGTCGCGGGATCTACTATCATGCTGCTCACGGATGGGTACGGCTTCCGTTCACGGTTCTCATGCCCTTTGTGGAGAAAAAAGGGATAGTACTGGAAGTGCTCAACTTAGGGTCCGAACACGCCATATCGGAAATTCCTGGCTCGTACGCTGGCGTCCAGATCGGCAACGACGCGCGGCCGACCTTTTATCTGCGTGGCATCGCGCAGACTGACCTGTACCTGGTTCGCGCCACTCGCAAGGCAGACCATCGAGAACTGCGGATGCCAATTAGTGGAGAGTTCCGGGAGTGGGCACATTTCCGACACGAAGATGTGGCAGGCATCGAGGTACAGCAAGTGACGGCTGATGTCTTGGCGGTCAAACCACTGACCCAACTCAGGCCGGGGGAATACGCGATCGCCACACCATTTGAACCGGGCGCTCGCTGGATTCGGCTGGGATTCGACTTTGGCCTCATCGCCGGACACACCGGAGGATAATCTGCATTGTCGGCCTTCGTCCCTGGCTAGGTCGCAAAAATACCGTCGAGGCGCGCAGAGTAGTGTGATGGTGGACGATGCCCTCGCATCGGACGCATCGTCGCCGTAGCGATTGCTGATCGTTCCTGCACAGCCGTGCAAACCAGAGTCACGTTCGGGCAACGTTTGAATCCCTACGAGCGCCGATCCTCGAGCGCCATTGATTAGCAAACGAGAGAGCGACGGCACTCTCAGGCGAAAGCAATGTAGCGGCTCTTGAACGATCGAGAGGCTCCTCAAACGTCGCGCAGCATCGAAATATTTAGAGCCAACTGTGAACCAGCTACCATCTTGTGTTCGAAAAAAGGGGGTCGTGGGTGACTGTGAAAACAATTTCGCGCCTTGCCTCGCTGTGCATTCTAGGTGTCGGTACCGTATGTGCTCAGACCCCTAGTGTCCAGGATCTGCAGAATCAACTTCTGCAATTTGAGGAATCCTCGCAAAAGACGATAGCAGAGCTGAAGGCTCAAATAGCCGCTCTGCAAGCAGCGCGGACTTCGCCAAGTACTGCACCACGTTCCCAGGTTGCTCCCCCGGCGCCCGACGTTCCAGTAGTTCATACTCCGAAACAGTTCTATGGCCTCGAAACCAGGACTAGACTAACAGCGAGCGACAACGAGCTAGGTGCCCCGCGTATCGACAACGAACCCCTGGACCCTGAACTGCTTGGGTTCTTTCACCTTCCAGGCACCAGCACTTACATGAAGTTCGGCGGCTTCGTAAAGACCGATCTCTTGTACGACCTGAATTACGCGGGAACATACTATGGCGCATATGTTCCCTCCAGCTTTCCGTCGACAACCACGCCGCATTCGGAGAACGCGACGGTTTCGATGCGTCCGACCAGGTTCACTTGGGAAACGCGCCAGGGAAATCTGGATAACAGCGAAAACGAAGTTAAGGTCTATTTCGAATTCGATTTCCTGAGTAACTACGACCGAAACTCGATACGGCTGAGGCAGTTTTATGGACAGTATAAGAATTTCTTGGCCGGTCAGGCATGGAGCGCCTTCTCCGATCCGGATGCTTTTCCCGACACCCTGGAGTTTGAAGGTCCGCCCGGCATGATAGCAGCGAGGTTTCCCCAGTTACGATATACGCACCCGCTGAACACCCACAATTCCGTCGGTGTTTCGATTGAGAAATCCGGCACCGATACTCCGTTCAGCACGCAGTTCGGCGTGCCGATCGGCACCTCAAAGTTTCCGGATCTGATCGGTTTCTATCGCTATGAGAACAATCGCGGCCACTTTCATGCGGCTACTCTCTTCCGGAATGTCGGCGGAATGGTGCCAAACGAACAGACCCTCAACCTGGCGCGGCACGTCGGTGCATTCGGCGAATCGCTTTCCGGCACATGGGGTCTTCCCTTTTTCAAGAACGACAACCTGGTTTTTCAATTGGTCTTCGGAAAGGGAATCTCGAACTATTACAACGACAACTTCGGCTTAGGCACGGATGTCGGCTTTAACGCGAACGGACACCTGGTGGCCACCCCGACAGGCTCGGGACAATTCGGCTATACGCACAATTGGACGAAAGTTCTTCGCAGCACTGTGAGCTATGGGTACCTGCAGATCAATAGTCCGGCAGGCGACCCTGGAACGACTTATCACGTCAGCAATTACGCTACGGTGAATCTCATCGTTCAGCCAAGTGTCCGTTACCTTTTTGGTGCCGAATATGTTTATGGATCGCTGGAGCGAAAAGATGGCTTTGAGTGGGTTGCGCCGCGAATACAGGCGAGCATTACTTATTACATTAACAAATACCCTGTCAAACAATAGCCGGACCGAAGCAAACGTTTCTAATCTTCGGACGTATTATGCGCAAAGTGATATTTATTATGCCGTTGTTGGGCATTTCCTGCCTGGTCGGCTGGCAAGATTTCAAACGATTTTGACGCCGAGGTGAGCCAGTGCGACGAGGACGACAGTAGTAGCCGCCGGACTGGTAGCGCCCGGAATTATTGAGGTTACCGCGACTGCGAAGAAATAACAGACGAGATCGAGCTGAAAACGAAAAGGAAATACACATGTCTACGAATCATCGTAAGCCTCTCAATGAACCGGCTCCCACTGAGCAGGGCGACCCACTTGGATCGGTCGACAATATGGTTTCGCAAAAAGTCCCCGACGGCGTTGATAGGCGAGCCTTTTTGATGCGAAGCGCGCTAATCGGCGCAACCGCAATCATCTTGGACCGTCCAATTTCCCCTGATCTGAGAGCGGCCAGGCTCGCGGGAACGCCGCCCGTGCCGCAGCTTTCTCCTAGCTTAAATGTGGTGAAGGAGCAAAAAGGTCCGGTGATGACCACGCTGGATGAGTTCTACAAGGTGGGACCAGGCCCATCGAGCTCGCATACGATCGGTCCGATGCGTATCACCTACGATTTCTACCAGCGCTGCACGAAATTGCCGGCGGACCAGCTCTCCAAGGCTACAGCATTCCAGGTTCACCTATACGGAAGCCTCAGTGCTACAGGCAAAGGACATGGCACGGAGCGCGCTTCGCTCGCTGGATTGGTCGGAAAAGAGCCTGCGACGGTAGATCCCGCTTTCCTTGACGGCTTGCGCGATAACCCGGATCAGTCGTTCCCTGTGACGCTCGGCACTAAGACCGTGAATGTCACTCTCAAGGACGTCGTCTTCGATAGCGTAGACGGCAACTTCCCTCACCCCAATACGATGACCGTCAGGCTGATGGGCGGCAGCACCCCGATTCTCGAGCAGGAGTATTACTCGGTGGGAGGCGGATTCATAGAATGGAAAGGATACAAGCCTCCCAAAAAAGACGCGCCAAAGTATCCATTCGCCACCATGAAGGAACTGCGGCAGCACGCCGAGCAAAACAATCTGTCGATTGCCGATGTTATTTTGGCAAACGAAATGTCGATCCCGGGCAGGAGCCAGGAGGAAGTGTACGCTTTTATCGACAAGATCACCGGCGCAATGGTCGCCATTGTGAAGTCGGGTCTCAGTGTGCAGGAAGGCGTTTTGCCTGGCCCGATTAAATTGCAGTCCAAGGCCGCTACTGTTTACAAGCGCGCCCAGGATGATCAGTTCGAGTCGGACCGCGGGATCGGCACTCTGGCGGCATACGCTTTGGCCGGCTCGGAAGAAAACGCACGGGGCCACCTTGTAGTCACGGCACCAACGGGAGGTTCGGCGGGCGTCCTTCCGGCCCTCGTGTACGGCTTGGGCGAAGGCGGCCGTAAGCTTTCGCAGGATCAGATCCGCAAGGGAATGCTTGCCGCAGCGGCGATCGGGTACCTGTGCAAGCACAACGCCACACTGTCCGCAGCCGAGGGTGGATGCCAGGCCGAGATCGGTGTGGCATCAGCGATGGCGGCCGCAATGATCGCTGCGGCCTATGACGCGAGCCCGCGAATTATCGAGAATGCCGCGGAATCCGCGCTGGAGCATCATCTGGGCATGACTTGCGACCCGGTCGCCGGATATGTTCAGGTCCCATGCATCGAGCGCTGCGCTTTCGGCGCTGTCAAGGCCTGGACGGCGTGGGCCATCGCAAGCAACGAAATCGAATCCAGGCACAGGGTCGATCTGGACGCGACAATCTTGGCAATGGCCCAGACTGCAAAGGACATGAATAGTAAGTACAAGGAAACCAGTCAGGCCGGACTTGCCCTTTCCGTGACTCTCTGCTGATCGAGATTCGTCTCCATGGAACTCGAGCTCACCCCGGCATTCCCCACTCTGATCGGCCGTCTGCAGATCCCGGATGCCGGGTCTATGAATCGTGATTTGGAAGCGCTCATTTTAGCTGAGGAAGCGAAGTACTCGAGCCTCGGCCGTAGCAACATCGGCGGGTGGCACTCGCGTCCTGACTTCCTGCGCTGGAGCGATCCCGCGGTGGCTGCCCTGACTACTTGGCTCACCTGGAGCTTATGCCGGATGATCGAGGCCAGCGCGGGATCGAAAGTGTTGGAGGGTACGCTCTCTGTCTCGGCGTGGGCCACCCTGTGCCGCGAGGGAGCGTACCACGCGCCGCACTCTCACCCGGATAGCGCGTGGTCTGGAGTGTATTACGTGGATGCTGGAAGCGGCAACGCGGATCAACCCCTCAGCGGCGTTTTGGAGTTCCTCGACCCGCGGGCGGGCGTGGAGGCCGTAACAGCCCCGGGCGATCCGTATGGCGAGCCCGTTCGAGTCCGTCCACAAGCCGGACTCCTCGTCGTATTCCCGAGTTGGCTGTATCACTGGGTTCACCCATACACGGGACAAACACCGCGGATCGCCGTTTCTTTTAATGCCGCGCTGGCACCGACATCTGGGGTCCTCCGGCCCACGCCCACACTCGAGCCGGTCGTATCGAGTGTTGCCGCCTAGAAAGAGCGGGCTGCAGCACGGCGCGCCCGCTAGTCCTCGTCTTTGGGAACCGGCGTCCAGGATGCATCGGGGTTGAAACGTTCCATCTTCTTGAACTCGTCCAGGGTTTTGGGTCCGAGGTCTTTCTCGTAGACTACGCCGGTGTGACTGATCATGAAGGTCCGCACACCCGTTACTTTGTACTCAGCGGGTGCGGCGACAAGTGCAAAGCCGCCGATCATCGCTCCCTTCACCACAAAATCGATTTCGCCGGGTGCCGCCGCCGGGCCTTGACCTTTCAGGATCTTGAAAAAATACCCATGGTAAGGCTCCGCACCGGTGGTATAGCCCTGTTCAATTGCTCGGGCGATGTTTTCACCGATCGGACCGTCCCACGTGCCATCGGGATTCTGCCACGCTAAGCCATCCTGTTTCCCAGGAGCGCTGACGATCCGCTGGGCATATTGGTTTACGTCGTACCCCGTGCGCGGCTGAAGAGCATATTCTTTCTGCGCTTCCACGTACCCGCGGCAGATTGCAATTGCATCCAGCTCGTTCGCGCCGATGCGACGAAACAGCAGTTCCTGCCGGCCGACCTTGCTGTCGAAGAACCATTTGTCGCCCTTTTTCACCAGTGGTACGGGGAAGGGCCAGTCCTCATTTCCCACCAGAACGAACGCGCGATTCCCGCTCTTCGGGTCCACTGTAACCTTTGTCTTCTCGCGAGCCTCGGTGGCGAAGTCAGCGGCACGCTTGCGGTCCTGCGCGAATTCACCACTGAAGGCGACGTCGCCACCGTTCGGACCTAAGATTTCCGTCAGCGCGCCGACGTCGAACTTTTCGGCTGCACTGACCAGCGCATCGGCAGCCTGTTGCGGAGTGTCGAAGAGCTTGGCTCCTTCAGATGAAGCAGCGGGAGTCCGCGGAACGGTTCTGGCCGTGGATGGCTGAGCGCAGAAGAGAACCGTCGCGGACATGCATGCGCATGCCAACGCGCACAAAATGGAAACCTGTCTCCAAGATTTTCCGTTCGCAAGTATCGATTTCATATCCGTGCTCCTGTAATTTCGATTCGCAAGCACTTACCTGCGACGACCGCCGCCACCTCTGCGGCCTCCACCACCGCCACGACCACCGCCACCGCGGAATCCTCCACCACCTCCACGACTGAAACCTCCACCCCCACGATTAAAGCCGCCGCCACCGCGAGATCTCATGCTGGAGGAGCCGCGATTGCTGTTGGTGCGTGCGTTGGATCCGTTGAATCCCCTGGAACCACCGCCGAAGGCATTCCGGTCACCTGCACCACCGCGCGAAAGATTACGACCTCCTATGCGATCGGCTCCCCCCGCACCAAGACCAGCGCCTCCTGCGCGATTACCGACGCCTGCATTCCCCCCAAATCTGCCTAAACCACCACCCGCAGCGGGCTTACTGTTGAGCTTTCCGCCCTGTCGAGCAATCTGTTGCCGGGCACCGGCCTGGCGTTGGGCAATTGAATCACCGCGAGCACTACCTCCGAACCGATCTGCAGTAGCCCGATCCCGATAAGGTGTGCCACCGCGATGTGCTGGGTTGTGTGTCCAGTTGCTGAGTCCGTTTTGCCCAAGGCCGCCCTGAGCGGGTAGTGTCGACGGTCGGTTACCAGCGACGCCTCCGACACCGCCTACACCACCGGGCTTGCCCACTCCACCTACTCCACCCACACCACCTACGCCACCGGGCTTGCCCGCTCCACCTACGC
>Ga0206935_10215_pt1 | contig 18657 bp, 18 predicted proteins | sample Alteio_BWOrgHeat_13_FD_152924 | JGI IMG/M metagenome (GOLD analysis project Ga0206935, IMG submission 152924) | Enriched cells from forest soil in Barre Woods Harvard Forest LTER site, Petersham, Massachusetts, United States -... | ecosystem: Environmental > Terrestrial > Soil > Temperate forest >...
CCTCCGGCCGGCAAGCATTTCATCGGAGTGAGCAAAATTGAACAGACGAAACTAAGGCGAATCCTGGATACTTCATTAACTCCCTGTTTGTAGTTATCGAAGCCGTTTGTAGTTATGGAAGCCGAAGGAAACTGCAAGCCATGCCATCTGACACGAAGCGCGAAACGATTTTGGTGGTCGATGACAATACGGACATTCGCGGGCTCGCGAAACGCATCCTAGAGGTGGCCGGCTACACGGTCGTCACCGCCGCCGATGGAGAAGAAGGACTCTGCTTTTACGAGAACTATCGATCCAGCATCGTGCTTCTCCTGACCGATGTAGTCATGCCGAAAATAGGAGGCCTGGAGTTGGCCGATCGTATTCGAGGGATCGATTCAGCATTGCCGGTTCTGTTTATGTCCGGAAGTTCCGGAGAGGATTATGCAGGGTGGGAATGTATGGCCAAGCCCTTTCGGCCCGCCGATCTTATTGAAACGGTCAGCAGAGTGCTTCATGCTAATGCACAAAGCGCCCACAGCGTTTCCTAAAGTGCGCACTGCGTCGTAAGAGTATAACGGTTGCCGCGCACGGCGGGTATTCGCGACGCGAGAGATAATTGATCAACTCTTCGACATTTAATTCGCCGCCGGTAAGCGGCCTTCGGCGCACTCTTCGGCCACCTTCAGAAAGTTCAGCACCTTCGCATTGCCGACGATGTAAGGATTCGGAGTGCCGGGCGTCCGTTTGGCCAGAATCGGCAGGTTGATCTTCGTCCTGTCCCAATCGGTGTGGTTGGCCAAGATGATATCCGCTCCCGACTGCTTCACGATGGGGATGAAACGATCGAGCGACTCGATGTAGGTCTGAACGCGCGCACGGTCTGGATTGAGTCCCACTCCGCCCCACAGAGCCACCAGGTGTGGCGTCCCATTGTCTTTTACCGGAAAGATAGTGGAGATGGTGCCGGGAGTGTGGCCGGGGGTGATATAGAGCGTCAGTGTGGTGTCGCCCAGAGTGAGCTTTTGGCCGTCGGTAGCCTCGATGTCGCGCTTGGGCTTGGCGCCAACGGTTCGCTTATCGAGTACATCCCAATCGGCCGGCGACATGATGACTCGTGTGCCGTAATGATCCTGCAGGAACCGCGCGCCGCCATCATGATCGGGGTGAGCGTGACTGACCACGGCATACTTGATATTGGCGGGGTCTAAGCCCAGCTTCTTCATTCCATCGGCAACCTCGTCTTCGACCGAATAATCGAAGATGGTGTCGAGCACGATAATGCCTTGTGAAGTGGTGATGGCCCACACGGCGTACTCGGACTGGCCGAAAAAGTAGAGGTTGTCGAAGACCTTCACCGGCTCGACGTGCCACGTCGAACGGTCGGGCGGACCTTGCGGCCTGGGACCACCGGCACGCGGTGCACCACCCTGGAGCGCCGCCGCTCCCGGCACGGCACGTGGACCTCCAGGGCCAGGCCCGTAGCATTGAAAGGTCAACAGATTCTGAAAATCTTCGCCGGCCGCAGCCTTGGCGGCAGCAAAATGGGCGCCGGGACTATCGTTTCCTTGAGCTGACACCATGGATGCGGCCAGAAATAGACCAAGCGCGATTCGCATAGATCTTATTGTAATCACGAGCTACATGATATGATCCGAATTTCGGGCGGCGAGGAGTGTTCATGATCAAACAGGTTCTGGCGTTGGGTGGAATGGCGATCGGGCTGGCGCTGCATCCGGCTGTTGCGCAAAATTCATCACAATCGTCATCGTCACAGCCATCCGGCACCAACAAAAACTGGAAGGCGCCCAAAACGCCGTGGGGTGAACCCGATCTGCAGGGCATCTGGCCACTGAACCATCTGATCGCGACGCCGTTTCAGCGCCCGGAGAAGTACGGAGACCGGCGGTTGATGACGGATGAAGAATTCGCGGCCGCGCAGAAAGGCGCGAAGGCCCGCAACGACCGTTTCGAGTCTGGAGCAATCCCTCAGGCCGACTCGGGCACGCAGGTTCTTCGGCTGACATCGTTGATGAGTGAGCCGGCCAATGGCCGCTTCCCCGCGCTGACGCCCGAGGGCCAGAATCTTTACGAGAAGATGCACGGCAGCTACAAGCCGGGCCAAACGGTATTCGATAGCCCCGATGATTTTGATAGCTGGGACCGCTGCATCACGCGCGGCCTGCCGGTCTCCATGTTGCCGCGCAACTACAATAACGGCGTTCGGATCATGCAGTCGCCGGGTTATGTCCTGATCGTGCTCGAGATGGCCCACGAGGTTCGCGTCATTCCAACCGATGGACGGGCGGCGCTCGATAACTCCATTAAAGAGTGGCTGGGGGAATCGCGCGGTCACTGGGAAGGCAACACGCTGGTGGTGGAAACGACAAATTTCAATGGCAAGGGAGACATGACTAACGCCGGTGTTCCCGGTTCTCCACCGCTCAACCCGACCACGGTGAACTTGCGAATCACGGAGCGCTTCACGCGAACCGACAACGAGACCATCGAATATAAGATGCGGGTGGAGGATCCGGACGTTGTAGTGTCGCCGTGGGCGGTGGAATTTCCGCTCAAGTTAGACAATAAGTATGAAATGTACGAATACGCGTGCCACGAAGGCAACACCGCGATTCGAGGTTACATTGAGACCTCGCGTTACGAACGCGCGCATCCAAAATCGAAGTAAGTCCAGGTAAGAAACCATTCCAAACAGGCGGGCCCGCCAGGGCGTGAAGCCCGGAGGCTGTCTACCTTCCGTTTCTACCCCATCGCAAACGGAGGGTAATGTTGCTCTCGCCCAGTGCGCCGATATGGGACGGAGGAGTTGCATGTTGGCCCGATATCTGCCACCCGCCTTCGCGGAATAGGACTTGAATGCCTGTCGTAATCCCATTGGAAGGTTCGTACGATTACCGTCTGGCAGCCTTGTCTGTGTTTATTGCGATGGTAGCTTCTTACGCCGCACTGGACCTCGGCGGGCGCGTAACGGCATCGCGCGGGCGCGTTCAATTGGCTTGGCTTACCGGAGGCTCGCTCGCCATGGGAGCGGGAATCTGGTCGATGCATTACATCGGAATGCTCGCCTACAGTCTTCCGGTGGCCGTCCACTATTATTGGCCGAGTGTCTTATTGTCCCTGGTGGCTGCTGTGCTCGCGTCGGCCATCGCGTTATTTGTTGTGAGCAGGAACAAGATGGGGCCGATGAGCACTGGCGTCGGTGCGCTACTCGTGGGCGGCGGCATCGCATCCATGCATTACATCGGTATGGATGCGATGCGGCTCGCCGCGATGTGCTCCTACACCGCCTGGATCGTGGTTTTATCGGTGGTCCTGGCGATTCTGATTTCGTTGGTCGCGCTATGGCTGACCTTCCGTTTGCGGGCTCAAACCAAGTCGATGGGATGGCGGAAACTGGCGAGCGCCACGTTGATGGGGGTCGCTATTCCGGTGATGCACTACACCGGCATGGCGGCGGTAACGTTCGTTCCGATGGACCATCTCGTAGAGCTTCGCCATTCGGTGGAAATCACCTCCCTCGGCATCGTTGGAATCGGGGGCGCTACCTTCATGGTTCTGTTTCTGGCGATACTAACCTCCTTTGTCGACAGGCGCTTTTCGGTCCAGTCCGTCGAACTGAAGCGCGAGCGCGACCTGCTCCGCATGTTGCTCGACAACATTCCCGATTACATTTATTTCAAAAATGCCAACCACCAGTTCATTCAGATCAACCAGGCGCTCGCGACGCACTTTGGTTTGAGCGACCCGGAAGCGGCGCAGGGCCGTACGGACGACGAATTTCTGGATTCCGAAACGTCGGCGCGATTACGGGCGGACAATCAGAGAATCCTGCTATCGGGCGAGCCCTTTATCGGAGAGGTACGACACGTCAGCAAGTCCGGCGTATCCGGATGGGCAGCCGTGACAAAGGTGCGTGGGACAGACGGCCCCAATGCGGAGCCCGTCATCGTCGGCATCTCTCGGGACATCACGGAGTGGAAAAACACGATCGAGGAGCTAAAAAGGAGCGAGGCCTCGTTCCGGCACCTGTTCTCCGCCATACCGCACGCCGTCTTTGTGTGCGTCGGGAAGATGCTCGGAATTGTGGAAGTGAATCACGCCGCCACCCAGATCTACGGATACTCGCCGGAGGAGTTTCAAACCATGCAGCTCAGCGATTTGTATCTCGCCGATGACCCGGCGGATGTGAAAGACGGCGTGCCACAGCGCTATCCAGCGGACCCGCGCCGCTCCAGGAAAATGGTGGCCAAAGACGGGCGGATATTGGATGTGGAAATCTCCGGATGTAGTGCCGACCTGGTGATGGCCCAGGACGTGAGCGAACACAAGCGCTTGGAACTCGATCTGCGGCAGGCCCAACGGCTGGAGTCAGTGGGGCAATTGGCGGCGGGCATCGCGCATGAGATCAACACGCCCATTCAGTACGTCGGGGACAACCTGCGGTTTCTTTCCGACGCCTTTCAGGACTGTCGAATTGTTTTTCTCCAGTATGAGCGGCTGCTCAGTGCGGCGGTCGCGGGCGAAATTCCACCCAGCCTGCTGGATGAGGTAAGGGCCGCGCGAGCGAATGGGGACCTGGAATACCTGGGTGGGGAAATCCCCAGAGCGTTGGAGCAATCGCTCGACGGAGTCGGCCGGGTGGCCACCATTGTGCGCGCCATGAAGACCTTCGCACATCCCGGGAGCGATGAAAAGATGCCTGCGGACCTCAACAAGGCGCTTTCCGACACATTGATAGTGGCGAACAATGAGCTGAAGTATGTGGCTGACATCGTGACCGATTTCGGCGAACTGCCGCCCGTTTGGTGCAATATCGGCGACCTGAACCAGGTCTTCCTGAACCTGCTGGTGAACGCGGCCCACGCCATTGGGGACGTGGTGAAAGTAAGCGGCGGGAGGGGGGAGATTCGCGTCCGAACGCGCGCGGAGAACAACGAAGCGATCGTTTCGTTCAGCGACACCGGCTGCGGCATTCCCGCGGCAATTCAGTCGCGAGTCTTTGATCCTTTTTTTACCACCAAAGAGGTTGGAAAGGGGACAGGGCAGGGACTTGCTATCGCCCGCAACATCATTGTCGAAAAACATAACGGCAGAATTGCATTTGAGGCCAACCTTCCACACGGCACCACGTTTTCGCTATCGCTGTCGATTGATGGCAGGCGCCAATCGAGCGACGACACCGCCCGCCCGGTCCCCGCACTATGTGAAGGCGAAGCGGTAGCCCTGTGAAGCGTATCCTGTTCGTTGACGACGAGCGAAGAATCCTGGAGGGTCTGCAGCGAATGCTCCGTCCCCGCCGCAAAGACTGGGTGATGACGTTTGCAAACAGTGGCTCGGAGGCACTGGCGATCCTTGCAGAAAGCGTATACGACGTAATCGTTAGCGACATGCGTATGCCCGATATGGACGGAGCACAGTTGCTCGAGTTGGTAAGGCAACAATATCCAGGCATGATCCGGATTGTGCTCTCGGGCCAGTTTGAAATGGAATCGGCTATGCGCGCCGTGCCGGTGGCGCATCAATTTGTCGTCAAGCCGTGCGATCACGAAAAGCTCCAAGAGGTGATCGAACGTTCTTCTGGGGGAGATTCACAGGAGCCCGATGAGGCTACGCGCCGGATGGTGGCCGCCATCGGAGAACTGCCGGCGTTACCCGGCACCTACGCGGCACTGGTGCGCGCGCTCGACGATCCAGAGGTGGCCCTCGATCAGGTAGGCGCCATCGTGGAACGCGACGTGGGCGTTGCGGCCAAGGTATTGCAACTTGTCAATTCTTCTTTCTTCGGTATGTCCCGCGAGATTACCACCGTTCCCAATGCCGTGGCGCAACTGGGTTTCGAAGTGCTGAAGCAGCTTGTCATCACGGTAGAACTCTTTCATACCTTCGCCGACAAGTGCCACGTTGCGGGCTTCTCTGTCGAAGAGGTCCAACGCCACTCCCGTTGTGTCGCTGCGATCACCGCGCTGCTCCCGCTATCCAAGAAGGACGCTGCCGCGGCATCGGTGGCCGCCTTACTTCATGATGTCGGAAAACTCATTCTTGCAGCTCGATCGCCGGAGCAGTTCGAACGTGTTTTGCGGGCATCGCGCAAAGAGCATCGCCCCTTGTACGTTCTGGAGAAAGAGCTGACCGGTACCAGCCATGCCGAGATTGGAGCTTACCTGCTAGGCCTATGGGGATTGCCCCTCAGTGTTGTTGCTGCCGTATCCGAGCACCATCGCCCAATTCATGTCGAAACCGCCAGCACCCTGCCCATTGGTGTAGCTATACATCTCGCCAACAACCTGGAGCATGAGGCCGCTGGGAAACCAGGCAGCCCCTCTCTTGTGGCGCACGACAGTATCGACACGGATTTCAAAAGCTGGAGTCAATTCCTGCCGGCGTGGCGCAAGATGGCGGAAGAGGTCGTACAGAAGGAGGGCAGGATATGACACCCGTTGAGATTCCCGTACTCACTGCGGATCGGCCTCGGTTTGATCAGCATGGCGGCGTTGCGCCTACTCAACCATCGCAGTCCATCCTGTGCGTGGATGACGATCCGAATATCCTGGCAGCCCTGCAGCGGCAATTCCGCAAGACCTTCGCGATCGAAACGGCAATCGGCCCAGCGGAGGGGCTTGCCGCTATTGCCGAGAAGGGGCCGTTCGCTGTCGTGATGTCGGATCTGCGAATGCCTGGGATGAACGGGATTCAGTTTCTTACGGCTGTTCGAACGCTTGCGCCGGACACCGTTCGCGTCATGCTCACTGGGCAGGCAGACTTGGCGGATGCCATCGCAGCCGTCAATCAGGGCGCGATTTTCCGGTTCTTGCTGAAGCCGAGTAACCCCATTATCTTGGCGAAGGTGATCGAGTCGGCGCTGGAGCAGCACCGGCTGATCGTGGCGGAGCGCCAATTAACGCAACAGACCCTCGTGGGCTGTGTGGAGGTGCTGGCTGAGGTTTTGAGCATTATCGAGCCGGTGGCGTTTAGCCGTACCACCCGGGTATTGCGTTATGTCCGGCACCTGGCGGCCATTCTCAACCTGACAGATTCATGGCAAGTGGAGGCGGCTGCAATGCTTTCGCAGATCGGATGGATCACCTTTCCCACCGACATCGCACAGAAGGCGTCGTCAGATCAGCCCTTGTCCCCAGAACAATCTCTCCGCTTTCTGAAACACCCGGGCGCGGCGGCCCGCATCATTGAACGGATTCCCAGGCTGCAGACAGTTGCGAAGATCGTCGAGAGCCAGTGTGCCCCATACCAGGCGACTGCGATCGGTCTGGAGCCGGACGCGCCGCGGGATCTGGTTCGTTTTGGCGCCTCGGTCTTGCGCGCCGCAATTGATTTCGATGAGCGCCGCCAACGCGGTATGTCGTATGCCGCTACATTAGCCGACATGCACTTGCTCACGGATCAGTATCATCCGCAGGTAATAGCAGCCCTGACTCGAATCGAAGCAGTGGAGCTGGCCGAGTGGACCAAAGCTGTTCCGCTCGATGCTCTGACGCCGGGCATGATTATAGAAGAGGATCTATGCGTGCGAACCGGAATGTGTTTGATCGGCAGGGGCCAGCAGTTAACACCCACTTCGCTGCAGCGGCTGGCGGGTTTCTGGCACGCCATAGAGACCGACCGTACGATAACGGTCCGCATCCCAGGTAAAGTGAAGCCGCCGGCGCTCAGCGGTGATTGTGACGATCCTGGAACTCCTTGAGACGAACCAGATCGTCGGCTAGTACGTCGCGATCGCGCTGTGGAAGACGATCGTCATTCGCCGACTTTCGAATAGAATCGATGACATCGTTCAGAATTCCATTGTCCCAGCGGCCCTGGTCCAAATCCACTTGCATCTTCGTTAGTTCTTGCTCGGTTTTCTCGATCCGTGTGCGTTCTTTGTCGCTCGCTCGGCCGCTCCAAACGTGCTCCAGGTCGGATTTTACGTGCATGAAAACATGGGCCCGCCACTCCTCGCCACGATAACGCTCCTCGCGCTCGTGATACCAGTCCTGAGCAAAGGCGCTCACTGCTAGCGCCCCCATGATTACTGCCGCCGTAAGAAGTCTCTTCATATCACCCTCCTGGGACCATTATCGCGGAAGAAGACGCCCGTCGGCACCCGCCAGCAAACGACGCTGATCAGAAACAAGAACGCAGCCATCCAGATACCACGCCGCGCAATACCGTCTACGATTACGTCTACCAAGCTGGGAATGTGAAGCAACCGCTCCCCGATCCAGCCAATGGACGCAACCGCGGCAAACAGCGCTCCGCCGATTCTCAAGAATGAGTATGCGCGTGTTGGACTGAGTAGAACAAGCGACGGCATTACGGCGACTACCACAACCATCTGCATCGTCTCTATTCCCAGGTTGAACGCCAGAATGTTGACGATGCGAACCCAACGATCCAACCCTAGTTGGTCTAAAGTGGCTGCAAATGCCAGACCATGGACGAGGCCAAAGAAAGCCGCCAGGGCAGCCTCGCGGCCGGGAAATAGGGGGCGCAGCGCGTGAATGGAGGACACCAGAATCGAAACGGCAATCAGGATTTCAATCGGACGACTGGGAGTGTGGATCACTCCTAACCCCGCTAAAGCGAGCGTGATCGAGTGCCCCACAGTGAACGCGGTAACAACCTTCAAGATGTGCACCACACTTTGCCGCAGGCCGGCGAATCCGGCCCAATGCGAACCACGAGCGAACAGCGGAGCTGGCAGAAGCAGCACGAGGAGAAACAAAAGATGGTCCGTGCCTTCGGCGATGTGCCGCATCCCGAGGCGGAACATGCTTCCGAAGCCGCTCAAGGCACCCGGCATTATGCCTGACCACCCAGTTGCAGACACCGCATCGAGACGGCCAACGCGTTGTGTGTATTCCACTGCATAGAACGACTGATTCCGATTTCGACTCTGGTTGACCACGTGGATATCCCGGTCGCGCGGTATTAAACAATTCACGAGATACGCTGCGATCGGGCTTGGATGACGATGTTCAAAAACCAGCTTCCGGTGGGCGCCGCCGGGTGGTAGATCCGCGATGAATTCGATCTGGATTTCCCCCAACCCCTCTTTCATCTGATCGATCTTTGGAAAATGGGCTGAGACCAGCCGGGGCTCCAAGGGATGGCCGTCCACATTCAGCGAGAGATCGCGCAATACCTGCTCCACATAGGCGCGCTGTTCGCTCTCTGAGATTACTCCGTCCGCATTTGTATCCATGCTCGCAATCACACCGGAAGATACGGCGACGCCGGGAATCAAGCGCATGGAGAACTGAACGCGGTTGGTCTCAATGGAGAGGATGGTGGCCTGCAGGTATTCGTCCAGCCGGTGCGCGAACCCAGGCATTCCAAGCGTAAGGACGATGGTGATGGCCGCGGTCAGCTTCATTTTCATTTCGCAGCGAATTTTCGGCCATAGTCATTCGTGGGATCGCGATACATGGTGTGCACATGCATCGCCGGATCGCCACCCAGCCCCTGAGGGGCATACTCGATGACCAGATTCGGGCCTTGAATCCGGTAATATGCCGTGATGTTTTTGCCTGGAGCCGCAGTTGTGGGACCACTCCACGCGAACCAAGTGTCGTCGAGGCCGGCTTTGATCTCGGCCATTCGAGCGGTTGCCGCACTTTGGTGGATGATGTTCGCCCATTCTGAAATCACATCCAGTAACATCGCGCGCTGACGTTCGTTCATGCCGGATGCTTTCAATCCCTCCGGCTGAATCGTTTTGCCATCCTGTCCCGGACCCAGCACCAGGTCGGCCAGTTGATAGCTCAGAATCGCATTTTTACGCTGGTTTTCGTCTAGAGCGCTGAGTAGAGCAAGAGCCTTGTCGCTCTCCTGACCAAGAGGCCGCACAGTCTTGCCGTCGATTGTATAAAGCGCGGGTTGAGCGCCGGTGAGAGTGGGCGTAAGAACGCCGCGTTCTCCCGCTATGGTGATGTTCAGCGCCAGATGGTGCCCTCCAAACTGCAACATCCATGGATCCTTTTCAGAGGGTGTTCCAAGGATCGAGATGTAGTATAGATCCCTCCCGAATATTGGGCCGTTCCCGGCTCCTCGGCGAGCAAATGCAGGCGGCGGCCCTCCGTTACCGGGACCCCCAGGACCGCCGGAACCGCGACGGCCGGGTGGCCCCTGGTCCGTACTCTTGTTCACCTCGTCACCTTCCATGATCTGTTGAACTTTCTCAAAACCCCTCGGGCTGAGAACGGACGCGACCAGCGCCATAGCGGCGGAACGCTGACCGCCATTCATGTCTTTGAGGCTGATCCCTGCGCGCGGGACCGCCATTGTAGGCAAGTTCGACCATCGCGCACGCTGCGCGTTGTCGTTGAAAGCGAATAACACGCTCTGCCGCTGCTTTGCATCCAGCGTGGAAAGGAAGGTGTTCGCGGCGGCTACGATTTTGGGAGTGGCAGTGCGCTGCTCCTGAGCTGGTATGGGCGACAGACAAATCAAAGCGACCGCAGCAACACCGCAAGCAAGTCTTATCCAAGGAAATTGCATCATGTTCCGTTTCACCTTTGCTCTCGATGACATTCTAGACGAGGTCACCTGGATGGAGGATAGGCCAGGGGATGTAAAGGAAGGTCAAAGAACTTCGGCACTGGAGTTGCCGGGACAGATGTATTATGGGTTTTCCCAACCATGCCCAAATATCTGATCCAATCTTCCTATACGACGGAAGGTATTCACGGACTCGCCGGCGACTCCGCGTCAGGCAGGAGGGCCGATGTGCATGCGGCCGTGAAGGCACTCGGAGGAAAAGTCGAGGCGTTCTACTATGCTTTCGGCGAAGACGACACTATCATCATTTTGGACCTTCCCGACAACGTCACGGCTGCGGCGGTGGCTTTGACTACGAAGGGAACTGGTGCGGTTCGGGTCCGCACTACGCCTCTTCTCACGGTGGAAGAAGTGGACAAAGCGCTCGAAATCAAAATGCGATATCGCGCACCCGGGGAGTAGTCGTCTACTTGGCCGGGCCCTTGCCCGCGGGGGAGCCAGGGCGTTCGAACAATTCCAGGTTCATGCCATTGGGATCTTCGACGAATATGTTGTGTGTGCCGCCGCCGAAGTCCACAATCTGACCGTTGGCGGAAAGTAGGTTGACGCCGGCGGCCTTCATCTCGGCGACCATGCCATTGATATTAATTACCTGGATCGCCATGGCCGGCGCTCCGGGGTCGCGAACACGTAAGTGGAACTTGTTGCGCGGCACTCCACGAAACTCGGTGAACTCGACGGAGGCGGGCGGGCCAGGAATGACGCCGGTGAGTTTTCGGAATTCGGTTCCCTCGGGCGCGCCGACCAGTTTCAACATCGCTGGATCCTTGGAGAACGACGATGGACCAGCGAGTTCGATGCCCATCATGCCGCTATAGAACTTAGCTGTAGATTCTGCGCTCTCCATCGTGTAGGCCAGAGAGACGCGATGCACATTGCCGTCAGGCGCACCGGGCGCAGGTGTTTCCTGGACCGCCTGGACGAAGAAACCATCCGGGTCGCGCAGGATGATCGAGTGGGCCTTGCCTTTAGCGGTCGCTATTTCCACTGGCGCGCCGCCAGTGGTAACGATCGTCGCATTCACCTTCTTTGCGTTGGCCACCGCCATGTCGATATCACGAACGTAGAACACGATGCTGGCAGCACCCGGGTCGGTATACGCGGCCCGCGCAGGCTTGCGTTCGAGACCCTTAAAATGGGTGAGTTCAAATAGCATCGCTCCGGGAAGGCGCATCATGCAAAGGCGCAGAGTAACGCCGGGAGCGTTGGTGAGTAGTGGTACAGCGGGGTTTGGAAAATCCTGAGGCGTGCCATTGAGGCCAAACACATCGCGGTAAAACGCGAGCGTGGTATCCAGATCCTCAACCGCGTGGATGGCATGCGAGAGGCTTCGGGTCCGTGGTTTGTCCTGGTCTGAAGACTCGGTCTGCGCCAAGGCGACGAAGGCCACCGCAGTCACCGCTGTCACGAAACAAAATCCAAATGCAATCCGCATAAACCTCCCTTTGAGTCACCTGGACGACCTGGCCGGAGCAGAGCACCAGCTTACAGAGTATATCGCGAGGAATGGTGGCGGGCGTTCTCTTCACATGAGCTCGGGCGTGTGGGCCTGGCACCGGAAAGCGCGCGCGAAGGTACTCAGAACAATATTTGTTCCATCTTTATGCCTTGTTAATGGTTTCTTCAGGCCTTTCGGTGTATCTTTATGGCAACGTGATGCTGTTCCGATCAAGCTTGCAGAGTGAGTTTCTATTAAGCCGGCCGCAACGCTCCACCCGCTTTCTGGCGCACGCACTCGCTGCAAATGTCGTGGTACTGCTTGCCGCGTTTGTGGGAGTCCGTCTGCATGTTAACTTCTCCACCATTGGCTTCCTGGATTTCCTGGTGGTGGTTCTGGTGGCGACGCTATCTGGATTCTGGGAAGCCACCGTTACATCGCTGGTGGCGCTCACGTGTTTGAACTATTTCTTCATTCCTCCCCTCTACACGTTCTACGTTGCCGATCCGCAGAACTGGGTGGCGTTGATCGCCTTTGAATCCACAGCTTTACTAGTCAGCCGCATGTCAATTCAACTGGAAACTCAGGCCCGAACGGCCATTCTGGAGCGCCGTGGCATGGCAAAACTGTACGAACTGAGCCGGCGTAATCTGCTTATGAATCCCCAGAAATCTGCTGGGGCGCAGATTGTGGCTCAAATTCGCGATGTGGTCCAGGCCGATGCGGCCGCGTTGTTCGATTCCTCGCGGGCTCACGTCGATGCTGTTGGAGCCGCCGACCCGGAGCTAGATGCTTTGGTTCGAAACACCTACCTTGAGAGCTGTGATCATAATGACCCTGCGGCCCACACTTGGCGCCGCGTACTCCGTCTGGGCACACACGCTACCGGTGCAATCGTTCTGCGAGGTGTGGATCTGAATCCGCTCATGGTGGACGCCATTGCGTCCCTCACTGCCATTGCCCTGGAACGCGCCCACTCCTTCGAAAAACAAAGCCATGCCGAAGCGGCGCGTCAGAGCGAACAACTCCGCACCGCGGTATTAGACGCTTTGGCTCACGCGTTTAAAACTCCCCTGACAGCCATACGCACGGCGAGTTCCGGCTTATTGGAAGCGGGTGGTCTTGACCCGGCGCAGCAGGACTTAGTGAGTTTGATCGACGAAGAATCCGATAAACTCACAACTCTGAGCACGCGGTTACTGCAAACGGCGAAGCTGGATGCGTCGGAGACGAAGCTGCACAAGCAAACCGTGGTGATTTCGCAGCTCATCGAGCAGGTTCTAACCGAGAAATCGGCCCAACTGGCCGGTCGTCGGGCGAAAGTGTCGATCGCCAATCAGAGATCCAGTACTTATGGAGACCCCGAGTTACTTGGCACCGCCATCATGCAATTCATCGATAACGCAGCCAAATATTCTCCGCCCGGATCTCCGATTGCGATTGCGGTGGACGATCGCGAGGGCGAGATCCTGATCTCGGTTCACAATGAAGGCTCCGAGGTCCGGCATGAGGACCGGGAACGAATCTTCGAGCGTTTCTACCGAAGCCTGGGGGCGAATCACCGGGCGCCTGGAACCGGGCTAGGGTTGTCGATAACCAAAGAAGCCGCGGAAGCGCATGATGGCCGCGCTTGGGTGCACAGCGAAAAGGGTAAAGGCACGACGTTCTTTCTTTCGCTCCCGCGCATCGAACGGAGTTTTCAGTGAACGCAACCGAAGGTAAGGTCCTGATTGTGGACGACGAGCCGTCCATTCGCCGAGCCCTGCGGACGACCTTTGGCACTTTAGGGTTCGACGTCTCAGAAGCCATCACCGGCGAGGAGGCGCTGCCATTGCTGCGCGCCGCTGCTTTCGACGCGGTCTTGCTGGATGTCAATATGCCCGGGATGGGCGGCCTGGAGGCTTGCCGCGAAATCCGCCGGCAATTCCCCCGTCTGGCCGTTCTGATGCTCACGGTACGCGACAACGAGGACGACAAAGTGGAGGCGCTGGATGCGGGCGCAGACGACTACGTTACCAAACCGTTTCCGATCCGCGAGTTAGTGGCGCGCGTGCGATCCGCTGTTCGACGCTCGCATGCTCCAACCGACAACGTGAATTCCGTTATCGCAATCGGTCAAATCGCGCTAGATCCATTGCGGCGCCTGGTACAGAAGAACGGAGCAACACTCCATCTTACTCCCAAAGAATTCGATCTCCTGCATCACTTGATGAAGAACGCTGGTTTGCCGATCCTGCACGCGCGCCTTCTTAGCGCGATTTGGGGGCCTGAGTACGGTAACGAGCTAGAGTACCTTCGCACCTATATCCGGCAGTTGCGCAAGAAGATCGAGGACGATGCAGCTCACCCCAGGTATTTGTTGACGGATTCGCGCATCGGATATCGCTTCCGAGAAGCGTAGTTCCGGCCCATCCAACGATGATGGCCGCTTTTTGCCAGACAAATGTTGGCAATCAGCGTATGTTTGATGGCGTGATACCCCACAAACTTTGCTTATCGTTGCTGCTTTTTGGGCCAGTGATCGCCTTCGGCCAGGCGGCAAGCAATGGATCGAATCCGCCCGAGACCGCCGATTCCGGCACATCCTCTGACCTGTTCGTGATGTTCGGCTCAGACCTCGTGCGGCCGGGGTTGGAACCGAGAGCAAATTACAACATCGGAGTGGGGCACACCTTCGGGTTTTTGAAGAAGGACCCGTTTGGGGACGAAATCACGTTCGGCTATACGTACGAAAACGCCGGCTCACACGGGTTCCTGCACACCGGCTTTGGCTCGCACACCGAGGCTTCCGGGCTGATGAAGAATTTTGGCATCCCCGGTACCAAGCGCGTTACGGGCTACACCTGGATCCAGGCCGGCATTACAAGCTTCACCGGAAATGCTTTCGTGCAGAACCGGTTCTATGACGGCGAGTCCTTAGGGGCGATCATCCACTTCAACGATCACCACTCCATCTGGATTCAAGAGACGTATAACAAGATTCCCTCGATTCCCTGGTACACAACGGCCAGCATCGGTTATACGCGGAGCTGGTAATCACTCCACAGATACATCGCTGCATACGCCCGCCAAGGACGCCAGGCATCGCCGCCGTCTGCCGGTGCTCTATCAGAGGCAATAGGGAAGGCGTCGGGTTCACTGAACGCCCGCATCGCAATGTATTCCGCCATGTGCCGGTTGATACCACGCACTATGCGTAAACGTGCGATTGCATCTTCTCGATTCATGGACGCTTCGAATGTCAAATCGCCCTTCAAGACGCTGCGGGCCAATGCGTGGATGGTCGACGCCAGTTCCCGGCCAATGCCCACGGTTGCTAGATTCGCTTCGGCTAGATCCTGGGGATTCGGAAAGCTGTAGAGCAGGTCAGGGGTGATTTGGGTCAGCGGCCGGCCGAATGTTCGCGCCAGTCGTGCTAGCGCAGCCCTGCGAGTTTGGTCTGCTAATCGCTCGCCTACTATCGCTCGGACCGCCGCCTCGAAACCGTCCCATATTCCAGCCACCCTAAGTCCAGGATGGACGGCCAGTAGTGGTCTCAGTATCTGATCCCGCGAAAGGTGGTCCGCAATCTGACATGGATCTGCGGCAAGATCGAACATACGTCGCACCCGCTCCACCACGGCCATTAGGGATTCGTAACGCGGAAGTTCCAAATTAATCAAAAGTTGGTGCTCCGCTCGATCGGGCTGCACTCCAATGACTCCCGTCACGCCTCCGATCTCGACGGTCCGGCGATAGACGCCGTCACGGACTGTTTCAACTCCAGCGATCGCACGCGAGCCCAGAAAGGCTAGCATCCCGGCCCAATGGAAAGGTGGACGATACGGCAGTCGGATAAGAAGTCCAGGCTGGTGCGTTGCGCCTCGAGCGACGCGTTTCAGCCGGCGAAGTTCGGTGGGCGACTCGCCTGTTGCGCTTCGCATCGCATGATTGAACTGGCGAATACTTCGGAAGCCGGCGCAGGCGGCCAGTTCGGTAATCGGCAGAGTGGTCTCCTCTATAAGATTCCTGGCGAAGTGCACTCGGCGGGTAATCGCGATGCGCGTGGGAGAAGCTCCCAGATGCTCCACGAAAAGTCGCCGAAGATGGCGAGGCCCCAAACCGACGCGTTCCGCCAGCGCCGTCGTATCGCCACCGTCCAAAGCGCCTTCGGCGATCAAACGCATGGCGCGGGACACCACTGCCGACGTGCCGATCCACGCCGGAGTGCCGGGGGAAGCGGCGGAGCGGCAGCGCCGGCAAGGGCGAAATCCGGCGCTCTCGGCCGCAGCCGCCGAAGCGAACCACACGATGTTGTGCGGTCGCGCGAATGGCACAGGGCAAATGGAGCGGCAATAAACTCGTGTCGTTGTGGCGCCCGCGAAAAAGCGTCCATCGAAGCGCGCATCACGGCTATGTACCGCTTGCCAACAAACGCTGGGCTCGGGGGCCATACGTCCATCCTAGGGCAGGCGGCCTCGGTTCGCTAGAAATTTTCGGACGCAGAGAGTCGCGCCTGCGCCGGGAAAATCCTCACGAAATCTTTATACTAATTTCCTTTTTCAAAACGTACAATCGAGTCCGATTTGAAATGCTGGTAATCGCGAAAGTCGATGCGGTTCAGGAAGCAATAGTAACTGTTCCGATAGCACCCAAACCAGAATCCGGTGGTGGGAAGAAGATACTGCTCCGCACCGATGTGAACAATTCCAAAGTCGACGGAGCGCTCGGCCCGGTCCAGTGGGAACCCCCTTGGCATGTCGGTGGCCTCGAGTTCCACATGCACTACGTCTTGCGTTCGGGGGTGCACCTTTAAAGAGCCTTTGTAGGATGGATAGGCGATTTGCGAGTCGGACCGGACGGCGACACAAGTGGACGCCCGGCTGCCCGCAAATTCATAGACCGCGAGTTCGCCTTCCGCATCGCGTTCAGTGCTCGCCTTGTGGAAGTCCGAGTCCTCTAATCCCGAAAACACACAATGCGAGATGGTCTCAAAGTCGCCGCTGCTCCAGGCATTGTTAAACGAACGCATGTATTCAGAGTCGCCGGTAGCAGGAGCGTTAGCTGGCCTTTTGCCGTTCAATTGAATCTCGCTGTACAGCTCGTTGTCGCCTTCATAGGCTACCTCCGACGCAATCACGCCGTTGGGAATCCACTTCACCTTCTTGGTATTGCTATGAAACATGCTGGTGACCAACTTGGCCCTGAAATTTGGCAGACCGGCGAAGGCCTCGTCCGCCCTTCTTCTGACGGAAGCAATAAGATCGTCCTCGATGCCTGAGGTGCTAAGTGGTTTCGAGTTGGGCGGAACGAATCCGGTAATCGTAGGAATCGCGCCAGGCTTGGACACCAGGGTCAGCTTTCGGGTGTCCTGCGCCGGATCGATGGAGACGCTGTCGATCACATTTTCTGCCTGGCGGTAGTTCACTTCGGGAGACTGTAGAAGTTCCGCCTGTTCCTCTGACGTCGGTGTGCGAACAAAGCTGACAGAACGAGCCAGGGAATATCCCCTGTCCCAACTCGCCGCTTTCACTTGCACTACGTCGGTGATTCGAAACGACGCCAGGCGCGCCGATAAATCGTGCGGCAGGTAGCGGGTCTCGGCGTCCAGCCTGAACCGCATCACGCGTTGGTCGGGCAGTTCAATTGAAAGGGTCTGACCGTCGGAACGGGCCAACAGCCCCTCGAAGCTAACAACCTTGTTCGAGGAATTAAAGGTCCCTAGGCCCGATATGGAAAAGCCATTCTGCGAGCCGGTTCGGTCTGGTTGCTGACTGGAAGTTCCTTGAGCGAACGCTTCCACACTGGAGACCATGACGAGGAAGATCCAGGTTGCTGATGGTGTCGCAGTTCTTGCCATTGACACTCCTCTGGCTCAGGCTGATTGAGTATACACCTGTCAGCGGAGTCGATCGACCGCCGCCGCCGTCCAGGGCGGGGCATCGCTCGCCGGGAACGATTCTCGGCCCGCTTCATCCACGTCGTCATCGGCAGGCTTTTCTTCTGGCAGCGTGGAATCGGGCGTTTTCTCCTTTTCCGGGATGGCTTTCGGCTCCGACTGCTCCCGTTTGCTCATGCCCGTTTTGCTCATGGCAGTAGGATCGAAGAACGTCGTGAAAGGTTTCGCCAGCATGAATATCTTCCCTCCAGAACCGAGTGTGGGATGCTGGAATTAACTGGATCGATGTACAACTTCTCCCGTTTGCGTTTTCAGTTGTTGTGCGCCCTGGCCACTTCCATACTGATCTGCGGCGCTTTCGGCCAGCGCCCATTCCGCGAATACCCGGGTTACGAGTACGAGAACTTTCCTCGTCCAGCGGACTGGCGGGTTCCTGGCGAATGGACATTTGCCCGACTAATGTACCCTTCGCAACACCGTTTTTACGCCGGCGAATATCCCCGCCCTTATCATGCCGATTGGTGGGAGGGCCGAACGGACTGGACCATCGACTATCCTCGTTCCGATCGACATCTTTCCGAGGCCGTGCGGCGCCTCACTCGCATCCAAACGCGATCGGTGGAAGAACCGGTGGATTTGCGCGACGGCGACGAGGTTTACAACTGGCCCTGGTTATACGGCGTCGAAGTTGGGCATTGGGACTTGACCGACGCCCAGGCCGCCAAGCTGCGCGATTTCCTGCTCCGGGGCGGATTCTTTATGTGCGACGATTTCCACGGCAGCG
>Ga0206935_10220_pt1 | contig 18161 bp, 15 predicted proteins | sample Alteio_BWOrgHeat_13_FD_152924 | JGI IMG/M metagenome (GOLD analysis project Ga0206935, IMG submission 152924) | Enriched cells from forest soil in Barre Woods Harvard Forest LTER site, Petersham, Massachusetts, United States -... | ecosystem: Environmental > Terrestrial > Soil > Temperate forest >...
GCGTTTGCGATACGGTATCAACTGACGGCATAAAAGACTTTACGGTAGCGGTTACTTTTGTGCCGCCTGGCATGGTGAGGTCCACATTTTGGCCTATTTTTACATATTGCTTTAGCTCATAAGGCAGCTGCATTAAAAATACAAAGCTCGAACGATCGCTTATTATCGCCAATTGTTCCCCATCCTGAACATAATCGCCGGTTTGATGGCTGATAGCTGATAGGTATCCCGATGCCGACGCCCTGATCCGGTTGACCCCTGAAAACTTAAAACTCGTATCCAAAACATTAATGGTGTTGCCAATGGTTTGCGATTCCTTGGTTTTAACCGTGAAAAGCACCTGGCCCTTGCTCACATTTTGCCCCAGCTGTACATCAGCGCGTTCAATATATCCGGTGGCGTTCGATTTTACGAAGTTTTTTTGCAGGGTAGTTGACGTGGCATTAAGGTCAATGTAATCAACCATCGTGCTGTCGCTCACCGCTGTTACAGTTACAGGCGTTTGTGAGGCGACTTTTGCATCCTCATCGTCGCCGCCGGCACTTTTGCTGCCGCATGAATAAAGCAGCACACAAAGACCGGAGGCTATCAATAAAGGGCTTATGCGTAAAATTTTGTGGGGAAATGTTTTCATGTTACCTGTTAAAGTAATTGAATTGATTGATCAATTGTAACCTGGCGATATTGGTTGTAGTACGCAGATTTTTTATGGTGAGGTAGTTGTTGATGGCCAGTACCAGGTCGGCAACCCTTACGTCGCCGGTTTCGAGCAGCTTCGCATCTACCTTAATTAAACTTTCAGCATATTTCATTTGTTCGTCTATCTGGCCTATCAGGTTTTCGTTTTCACCGATCTGCTGGTTCAGCTGTGCGAGCTGCTGGTGGTACTGGGTGTTAAAAAAGGCTTTATAATTTTCACGGGTTTCTTCCTGCAGAAAAATTTTGCGGTATTGCATTTTACGCTGGCCACCGTCATACAACGGCATGGTAAAGCTAAACCCGGCGCTTATGCCAAAATTTTTGTAAGCCTGCCCCATAAAATCCGAGTTGTAGCCCCCGTCGGCATTAATGCTGATCTTTGGCTTATAGCTAAAATCAACCAGGTCGCGGCTGTTAACTAATTTCAAGCTGTCCAAATGATACTGCCTGAAAAATACACTCGTGGAAGGATCGGGCAGCATAGCCTTTTGGATGCCCGGTTCGGCCAGGTCAATCATGGTGGTATCGGCAATGCCGGCAAGATAGTTGAGCGTAGTATAATCATTTTTATAAGCCAGCCTCGCTTGCAAAACAGCCAGCTCCTGTTGTTTTAAGGTGACCAGAAAGGTAAGGTAATCGCTTTGATGATAAACATTGGCGCGGGTAAGTTTCTTTAACAAGTCTTCCTCCTGGCTTAGCAAGGCCACCACTTCCTGGTTAAACCGGTATTGCAGCAAATCGCCGTAGGCGGTAATATATTGTGTGGTGATGGCTTTTTTTAAGTCCTGCTCGGATATTTTACCTGAATTTCGAATAGATTCAGATTGCAGGACAATGGTTTGTATCTGGGCATCCAGGTTCTTTTTTGTAACGATACTTTTACTGCCAGCGAGCAGCGCATTAAACGTATGTTCGTTTGTAATAGCGCTGGCATACCCATAACCGTCAATATACGGAGCGATCAGGGCGCCGCTGTTCGCATTTAGCTGTGGCTTTAAACCGGCCAATACCCTAAGGCTGTCCTGTGAATTGGAGAGAATCTGGTTACGAAGATCTTTCAATAAAGGGCTGTTGTTTTTTGCTATATCAAGGTAATGGTCAAGCGTATAAGTTTGCGCCAACGCGCCGGAACCGGTGAAAACGCAAAAAACAATCCCGCAAAAAAATTTAGTCAAGGCTTTCAACAAGGGTATTTTTTTAGCTAAACTAAAGTTTAATTTTGGATTATTTTGGGATGAGGGAAGATTTTTGCTTGCCTTAACGCTCCGTGCGTGTCCGTCACACTTTGGATAAAAAGTTTTAACACGGAGGTCGCGGAGAAGACACGGAGTACACTGAGGCTTTATAGCTTCTAAATTTTATCTCTCTGCGACATCTGGGTCTTCTCTGCGCCTCCGTGTTAAAAGCCTCAATGCTCAGAACCCAAACCCTATCCCTGCATTAACAGATGAATATTGCGCCAGGCTGCCGGATATAAAAATTCTGAAAAAGCCGGGTGTAAGCTGGAACCCCAGGTCGGCACGAAAACCATCGATACTTGTTTCACTGATGTTTATGGGGTTGGTATAGGTGGTATAGGTTGAAGTGCCTGTAAAGGTTTCGCCGGTGGTGATCGGAAAATTCCCGACCGTGCCTAAGGCGGTATGCGTATTATTGTAACCCACCGATACAAAAGGAGTAAAGAAGGCTATTTTCTTCGAAAAGATCACCTCAACCAGCAGGTTGTTGAATGTTGCGGCAACATGCTGGTTACTAAAATCGGTGCTTTGCTGGCTGTCTTTGGGTTGAGCGCCATTGTCCGGTTGTACATTCATCCCGATATTCATATTAAGATGGCTGTACCCAAAAGCGACGGCCAGGTCAAAAGGTATCACCTTGGCTGCGTTTTTTCCCACGAAGTCCTGGATAAGGTCGTGCCTCAAGCCGAAACCTATAGAGGAAATGTTATTCCCGTTCCCGATACTGACACTCGGAATACCGCGAATGGTTAGGTCCGTGTTCTGCACCAGGCCGATGGTAAGCTGCAGCTGCGGCGCAGGGACAAATCCAAGTTTGCCGGCGGGAGTATTGAAGGAGCCGACCTTTTGGCCGTTATCGTCATAAATATCCAGCAACGGGCCCTGCATGTTTTTGTTGCCGCCAAACGTCGGTGCGATAACCTGGTTGGGGTTGTCAGGACGGACGTTGTTTGATAAACCGATCTGGGTTACGTCAAAGGTTTTATCGCTCGCAGGCACAAATGCCGCCGATGCGGAAATGCGGATGTCAAAATGAAGCAGCTTTTTTGTTTTTGCGGTGTTGTACCAGCCACTGTTGAGGCCCGCGCCGATGCCTTTAAAAAGAGGTTCGCCATAGGCGTTCACCAGCCTGGCTGCATCTGCCGGGCCTGATTGGATCAGTGCGGAAAAGCCTCCGCTGCCGTTTTGGGCGCATGCGCCCATTGCAGCAAATACCATCAATGTAGTAATAATCAGGGGGTATATTTTTTTCATAATTTGTATAATATTATTATGTGGAATATAGCAAAACTTTTAATCAGCTCCATCAACCTAAAACCTTTACTTTTGCCCGATGACCAATGACAGCACCCTAATTGACCAGGAAGAGCAAGACCTTTATGAGCACCTGCGTATAACGGTTGACAAGGGCCAATCATTGTTGCGGATAGATAAGTTTTTGATGCACAGAATTGAAAACGCATCCCGCAACCGCATCCAAAACGCTATCGACCTGGGCAATGTGCTGGTGAACGATAAAACGATAAAGCCCAGCTATAAGGTAAAACCGCTTGATATTATTTCGGTTGTATTGCCTCATCCTCCCCGCGATACCGAGGTTTACCCGGAAAACATCCCGCTGGATATCGTTTACGAAGACGACGATGTGCTGGTAGTAAATAAACCGGCCGGACTGGTGGTACACCCGGGTTACAACAATTATACAGGCACCCTTGTTAACGGACTGGTTTATCATTTTCAGCAACTGCCCACCCTTCCGGGCAACGACGGGCGGCCAGGCCTGGTACACCGCATTGATAAAGATACGTCGGGCTTATTGCTGATTGGAAAAAATGAGCGGGCCATGACCTGGCTGGCCAAACAATTTTTTGAACATACCATTACCCGAAAATACCTTGCTTTGGTTTGGGGCGACCTGGAAACAGACGGCACCGTCACTGGGTACATAGGCCGCAGCGTGAACGACAGGCGGGTGATGTCGGTTTATGACGACCCCGAAAAGGGAAAATGGTCGGTAACACATTATAAGGTTTTGGAGCGTTTAACCTATGTAACGCTGGTGGAATGCCAGCTGGAAACCGGAAGGACGCATCAGATCAGGGCGCATATGAGGCATATCGGCCATCCGTTGTTCAGCGATACAACGTACGGCGGCGACAAGATTTTAAAAGGCACCGTTTTTGGGAAATACAAACAATTTGTTGAAAATTGCTTTGAGTTAATGCCCCGGCAGGCCCTGCATGCCCAAACTTTAGGCTTTTTGCACCCGACATTAAAAAAACGCCTGTATTTTGAGGCGCCCCTGCCGCCTGATTTTGAAGCAGTACTGGAAAAGTGGAGAAGATACTCGGTTGGTAGAGACTAACGGTCAGAGATTAGAGATAGGGAAGAATATTTTACAATTAATTTGAGCAGAATGAGATATGATTTAGAAATAGGCGTTTATGTTTTACAAACTAATCTCTGATCAACCAGCCTCTAATCACTAACCAATGACTCCCCTTTTTATCAATTTCAACGGAGAAATAGTACCTGCGGATACCCGGCTGCTTTCGGTTGCTAACCGGGCATTCAGGTATGGCGACGGCTTGTTTGAAAGTATGCGGATGATGAAGGGGCAGTTAAAATTTGCCGAATTACATGCCGACCGTTTGCAGCGGAGTATGAAAGCATTGAAGATGGACGGCTATTCGCAGATGGACACCTGGTTTTTGCGGGAGATGACCGACGATATTGCAAAGCGCAATAAGGCCAAACACGGGCGCCTGCGTTTAACCGTTTTTCGTGATGCCGAAGGTTTGTATGCCCCATCGCAAAACAAAATGGGCTGGTGCCTGGAAATACAACCGTCGGATGAACCCCGGTACTTTTTAAATACCAGGGGCCTCATAATGGATATTTACCCTGAGCTAAAAAAGCCCACCGGCTATCTTTCTAACATTAAAACTTCGAGTTCCCTGTTGTATGTTATGGCCGGGCTTTATAAAACGCAAAACAAGCTGGATGATATTTTTATTTTGAACCAGGATGGATTTTTGTGTGAAGCAGGCAGCTCGAATGTATTTGTAGGCTATCAAAATCATTTGTATACACCTGCTTTGAGTGAAGGCTGCGTGGAAGGGGTAATGCGCCAGGTAGTTATAAAACTGGCTAGGGAAAACAATATCCCGGTTACCGAGGCCCAAATCAACCCGGATATTTTATATGAAGCAGATGAGGTTTTTTTAACCAACGCAGGCAGGGGGATTCAAAGCGTAATGGGCTTTGGCGTGCGCCGGTACTTTAACGAGATGAGCAAACTGCTCTCTGATGAGTTAAATAAGCTGTAAGACGGTTATTCAGCTTGTTTTAACGATAATTTTTGCATCAACTCGTCATTATCCGTATCAACCAGGTCAACCAGTTCAACTTCCAGTATTTCGGCAATTTGTATCAGCCGCACAAGGGTGATGCTGCTATAGCCCAATTCTATTTTACTGTAAGCGTTTTGCGAGATGTGCAGTTTAGCAGCAAGATATTCCTGCGTGTAATTTCTGAACTCCCGGATTTTACGAATGTTGGCCACAATGGCCCTTGTTTTAAGGTCACTTAACGATTTCATAGATTGCTTTGTAAATTACTTTGCGTGAAATTTACGAAATAAAAAAGGATATATTTTTGTTCAAATTAAAACAAGCAAAAAAAAATTAAAGGAAAAGGTGTTTTTGGTTAAAAAATCTGTAGGAAAGTTGTGTTTTATTACAACTTTTATAATTTGATTGATTGATAACGATAAAGGTTGTTGAACGCAAAGGGGGCTGGGTTTGCGCTTAAAATTTTTTGTTTATTATAAAACAAAGCGGTTAAGCAAAAAATGCGCAAACAATTCCCGAAAGCTGATTAATTTTGATATTATTGTATTGCAATTATTTTAGCTACCCCATTGAAACCACGCCAGATCAAGCATCTTGTTTATACCGCTTTATTGTTTTGCACTATTATATGTGCTTTTTCGGCGTGTAAGAACGAGTGGATATCACCTGGCGCCGTTCCGCCTGTTATTGACACGAGCGGCAGCGGCGGTACCACCAAAGCGGATACATCCCCAACTTTTAACAGCCCCTCGGGCGTGGCCCTCGATGCTACAGGTAATATTTACGTGGCCGATTGGGGCAATAACCTGATCCGCGAAATATCAACCACCGGAGCAGTTACTACCTTCGCCGGCAGTGGGTTTGCCGGGTATACCGATGGAACAGGCACCCTGGCATCATTCACCATGCCCACGGGCCTTGCCATTGATCCCCAGGGAAATTTGTTTGTGGCTGATGCCGGTGATAATCTGATCAGGGAGATCAATCCTTCAGGGGCCGTATCTACCATTGCCGGAAGCGATTCAACCGGCTATGTGGACGGCCTGGGCTCCGCCGCCGCATTCTTTAATCCGCTTGGCGTAGCTGTTGATGGTAACGATAATATTTATGTTGCCGATGCGGGCAATAACCTTATCCGTTTAATCAAGTCCGGCGGCAATGTTTCTACATTTGCCGGGACGGTGAATACCGGCACATCCACCACTTTATCGCCTTTTAACAATCCTTCAGGCGTTGCCATCGGGCCGAACGGCAACCTGTTCGTCGCGAATTACCTTGATGATGATATCCTGCAGGTAAGTCCGTCGGGCGCTGTCAGCACTTTTGCCGGTAGGGATACCATACAGGGTTCGGCTAATGGCACGGCATTGTCAGCCACTTTTTTCTATCCCAATAGCGTAGCCACCGATTCCAGGGGCAATGTTTATGTATCCGATGGGGTTAACAACCTTATCCGGAAAATTGATGTTAATGGTAACGTAAGTACGCTGGCCGGCAGCGGCGTGCCTGGCGCAATCGACAGTACCGGGGTGAATGCATCATTCAATGGCCCGGCCGGCCTTGCCGTTGACGCTGCAGGAAACGTTTACGTGGCTGATTCAAACAATAACGAAATACGCAAGATAACCCCCGCAGGGGTAGTGACCACCGTTGCCGGCACCGGCCTGGAGGGTTCGCAAAACGGCATAGCGGTAACGCACCGCAACAAACGCGCGCTTAAAATTACACCAAAACCAAGGCTGAATATGATCTACCGGCCCAAAGCACGGAAGAGAACTTAATCAATTAGTGAATTAGTGATTTGGCAATGAGAGTTATCGACAATCAATTCACTAACTCACTAATTATTACAAGCTGTAGCTTTTCTTTTTAAAAGCGGCCTCAATTATCCTGGCGGAAATATCTTTATTATGACCTGACTTTTTTATCTCTTCGGACGACACGCCGTATTTTTTCCCCCAATATTCATCCTCGTAATTCTCCCTGATCTGGCTGATTTCCTTGTCTCGATCTTCGGCTTTTTTGCTATTATTCATGACTGTATTGGTTATATATTAGAAACAAAATAATTAACTATAAGTTTACTAAAATGTAAAATGCTTATTTACAAATTGTTAACAAGCCATTTATCCAGGCCTGTTGGTGTTAAAAGTACACTACTAAACTTTGTTAAAGTTATAACGAATATTGTTAATGCAGCATTACCCTTTTGTTAAGCTAATGTTAACAGATTAACTAAAGATGAGTGATAATGGGATTGCCCGGGCGCAATATTTTGTGTTTTAAATAAGATTTGTGTTCTTCAAGTCCTCCATACCCCAAACCTGCAGCGCGCTGATTACCGGCATAAGCGTTTCTCCATTTGGCGTAAGTTTGTATTCAACCCGTGGGGGCACTTCAGGAAAAATGGTGCGGGTGATAAGTTTGTCGTCTTCCAGTTCCCGTAACTGGTTTACCAGCATCTGCTTACTGATAAAAGGAATTGCTTTTTGCAGCTTGCTAAACCGGTTGCAGTTTTTGGAAATGGCAAACACGATCAGCAGCTTCCATTTGCCGCCGATTTTATTCATGCAGTGGGTTACCGGGCAGTTAAATGGATTAAAATCCTTCGTTTTTCGTGTATTTGCCATTGGTCTGAAAAAATGTACTAATGGCAATATATTATACTACCATTAATTTACCGACGAAGGTAATAACTTTACATCAGCTTAAAATAAAACAACCATGACAGCAGCAGAAACCCGGCAATTTATCCAGGGCGGAGATTGGGTGAGCATTACGCCCGAGGTTCGCCCCAGTTTGAACAGGGCCACCGGCGGTATCCAGCCCTTTTATTTAACAAGGCTCTTCCGTTATGCAGAAGACGACCGCTTTGAATGTGTAGTGATCAACTATGCTGACCCGAATGCAAAAGTGCCGCTGGTGAACATAACCATTAAAGGGCACAACGTATGGCTGGGCGAACATGCTATTGCTCCCGGCGCCTTTGCAGTAAATTATGTTGCCGACGAGGCTTATGAAGTGACCCCACTGCATACTGGCTTTGCAGATGCGGCAAACAAGATATCTGGTGATGGCTTTAACACATGGCAGGTAAATGCAATGCAGGACGTAAAAGGAAAAGCATTTCAATTATTTGGCCTCGACGCTGGTGAAGTTTATATTGATTATGACCTGGTTTATGTTTTTAACGGCATGCTCTTCAACGGCAGCAAAAATGTCGACGGACGCCCATTCGATAAACCCGAAAACCGGCCCACTAACCTGCAACTGCCGTTGATTAGACGATAACAACTTTTTAGGCAGTACTATTTAACCGGCCATATCCGCGCCGCCCAGCCGCCGCCGCCATAAAGCTGTACGGGTATTTTGTCACCGCTTTTTAGTTTGATGGTTTCTTTCTTATAGTCCGTGGCGTCACGGTCCGCGTTGACACCGTCTTTAAACACTTCGGCTTCATAATTTCCCGGCGGCAGGAATGAAAAATCCAATGTTAAGTCACGGGCTGTCCAATTGGTGGTAGCGCCGACAAACCAGGTGTCGCCTTTGCGGCGTGCCAGCGCGGTGTATTCGCCCACTTTACCATCCAGCGGTACGGTTTCGTCAAAAACGGTGGGTATCTTAGTGATAAAATCAGTGCATTCCTGCTCGCGCATGTAGATAGTGGGATTGTCCGATAACATTTGCAGCGGCGCAGTGAAAATCACATACTCGGCCAGTTGCTGGCAGCGGGTGCCCTTGCTCATCGGGTTGTCATTAATTGGCCGGTAGGCTGCCTGTGTGGCGTTGCGCATGGCGCCGGGCGTATAATCCATCGGCCCGGCCATCATGCGGATGTAGGGGATGCTGTTTACATACCGTGGCTGGTCCTCGTTGGCCCATTTAAAGTTCTCCAATCCCTTAACCCCTTCAAAACCGATCACATTGGGATAGGTGCGTTGCAGGCCGCTCGGTTTAAACATGCCGTGATAATCTACCATCAGCTTGTATTGTGCCGCTAATTTGGCAATGGCGAATGTGCTGGCTACCACTAACTGGTCGTCACGGTCGAAAAAATCGATCTTAAAGCCTTTCACACCCATTTGTGCATAGTGCGGAAAGGCTTTTTCCATGCCATGGTCAACAGCATACCAGGTGGCCCATAGTATCACACCCACGTTTTTTTGTTTGCCGTAATCGATGATCTCCTGCAGGTTTAGGACCGGCTTTGGCTCCATCAAATCCAGATCGTTCGACCATCCCTCATCCATAATAATATAAGGAAGATGATTTGCTGCCGCGAAATCAATATAATATTTATAAGTAACCGTATTTATTCCCGCTTTGAAATCTACATGTGTCACATTCCAGTTGTTCCACCAGTCCCATGCCACCTGCCCGGGTTTTACCCAGCTGTAGTCGGTTAGCTGCGGCGGGGTAGCCAGCTTTTGAATGATGTCCTGGTTAAGCAGGTCCTTATCCTGTTCGCTTACCACGATGATCCGCCAGGGGAAGCCTCGGGTTCCGGAAGTTTTGGCGATATAGTCAGCCCTTTCGTTCGGTATAAAATTTATCCCATGCACCTCTGCACTTAAAGGATAGGGCGCGTAAACGCCTTTCAGCCCATGCGCGGATGAATTCGGATCGAGGTACATGCCCGGGTAATCCTGCATGTCGCCCTCCAGCACACAAACCTTTTTACCCTGGCCAATGTCAACCAAACAAGGCAAAAATGCCAGTGAATCCTTTGGGAAGTTTGAAAGCTTTACTTCGTGATAAAGCGCCTCGAACGAAGAATTAAACATTTTGCCCGCGCGGTAATCCCACTGGATGGGCAAAAAGGCCTTATCGTCATCGGCAAAATTAAAGTTGGCTTCTTCGTTCTTAACAGTGATGTCGCCCTGGCGTCGGGTAACAAAGCGATAGGCGACTGCATCATCATATACACGGAATACGAGGCTGTAATCGCCTTTAAAGTTTATGGTCAGCTGTGCGCACTGATCGTGAACCGAGCTTTTTATATAATCGATCGCCGTAAATTCCGTGTTGATATTTTGAACCGGGGACGATACGATGTTTGCGTTTGCACCCAACACCTCGCCATTCTCCAAATGCAGGGCGATTTTTGAGGGTAAGATCACTTGTTGCCCCTTGTGCATTACCGACCATTGGATCACACTATCAACCGTTATGTGAAGGCTCATCCCGCCACCCGGAGATTTTATGTCAAATTCTTTTGGCTTTGCTGCAAAAAGGATCACAGCATTGAGCAAACAGGTTAATAGCAACAGGTATCTTTTCATTTTGATCGATTTTGGATTATTGGAGACTAAGTAGTATTACTTTATCGTTTCAATCGGTTTTCACCACGATAATACAAATTTCATCTTGATTTTAGGATGAAAGCCGGAAATATTTAGGGAATGGATCGTGGCGGTCGGGCAACCCTTAAAACAGTGGTTTATACGCTTACAGAACAAGTAGTTTTACGTATGTATTCCATTATAAACTGATATAAGTTTGTATGATTTTATTAAGAAGGCGACAACGCGAATAGCGTTTAGTAGATTACAAACCCCTGATTTTGTTAGAATTAAATTTTTTTTATTTGAACGATATTATAACTTCTTAATAGCAAATATTCCGTTTTAATACTCTTATCATATATAACTGCCGTTCTTTTAATATTTAAGGGAAGTTACGCCGAAAACCCTGAACAGAGTAAGCAACGCGACAGCCGAAAAGCGCACAGAGTAGGCACATCAATTTAAACCCAATGAAAAATGGCACTATTTAAGTACCAATGCGTGTATTTTGGCGTCCAGACCGGAGGCTACACACGCCAATCCAGGAACCCCAGTTCCGTGGGCGGATTTCTTCCGCTCGTTTCGAGTAAGAATGATCCGGGCACAAATTTTTTGCAGCCCGGAAGCCCGTTCCATCTACCTATGTCGCTTTATCCGGATGCGACGATTACAAACGGCGGCGAAACCTATGATTTCTCCTTTATTAATGTTTCCGGCTTAACAAGCGGCGGGGCAACCTCGTTTAATGCTTCCGCACCGCCATCCGGGCACGTTAGTAACGACGCCAGTGCGGTTTTGCAGGTGCTCGTTGTGTACCTTCCGCAAGGGGGACCAGGGCCGGGCGGTGAACCAGGAGCTGTTATCGATGCCTTCGACGAAACTGCGGGCAGCCTGTTCAATAACTACTTTGTAACAGTGAGCCCGGACAGCGGAAGCGTACGGTATGATACCGCTAATATTTATGGCTACGTCGATACCCAAAACCAGGGCGCGGCAATAACTGTAACGCCCACCTACTTTGGGAGTGTGCAGCCCGCCAGCATCATGCCCCAAAATGTTACGTTTGAAAAATGGCATGTATTAAGCGGTCCGGCAGCCTCTGCGTCAGGCACGACATTAACCGTCGGCCAGGGTCAAACAGAGTATGCACTTGCCTTTTATTATACCCAGCCAAAAGGCAAAGAATGGCTCGCCGATAAACACAAGGAAGCATTTCTTGACCAGCCTATCAAGGTTATTGGCGACAATATCATCTTCGATCCGGGTGGCCCGGTTGAAAGCGAATTCAACAGAATAAACCAGGCAATAGCAAGGATATCGACTGAGTTGAACATTCTGAAGGGTGAGACATTTATCAAAGAACAGGACCGCCCTAATATAGGCGGCTCAATTGCCCGCAACGAGGGCGAGTAACGCGAGTGCTTTGATACTCGTCATCAGTAATATTGCAAATGAAGCGGCGGCCAGCCTGGTGGATAGCTTTCCACTGGGTGCCGCTTCATTAATTACCGCATCGGCATTTCATCAATCTTTCAAAGGGGGGCTTGACGTAAGTGATTTTGATTCGTCCCAAATCAAAATAAATGGGGCCGTGGTGCCGATAGCCGAAATAAGCGGGGTGGTAACCACCATTTGCTCGTTTATACCGCCGGAGTTTTACTATATCCAAGCCGCCGACCGCAAATATGTATGTGCCGAAATGAACGCTTTTTTTACCTTTTTTTTGTCACAGCTCAACTGCAAAAAAATCAACCCGCCATCGGTGAGATCTTTTTCCGGCCCAAACCTGAACAAAATAGAATGGATAAAAATAGCAAGCGAAGCAAATATCCCTGTTTGGCCGGTGAACATAGCCAACTCAATTGATACTGGTGAAGGGGCTATCGGCAAGTCGAAACTAAAATTTCATACCTGCAGCGTTATTGGCAGCAACATTATAGGGAGGAAACCGCCTGGGACATTAGAACATTATATGTTCGATCTGCAGCGCATTTTTGATGTGCCTTTTTTAACCTGTCATTTCATTTCAAACAGGCCAGGGAAATATTTTCTGGCTGAAATGATAACAAGGCCCGATATTATCCCCGCGGCCAATCGGGGGGCTATTGTAAACTATTTTTCATAAATCACTTTATCTGATGATCCTGCTTTGGGGGCTAAAAGCCGATGCACCGATAAATATGGTTCGCCTGGAACTTGAAAAAGCAGGCGCTGATGTCTTTTTTTTGGATCACCGGAAAATATTTCATTCTGACATCGAATATACTTTCAGCGAAAAGACGGGAATAAACTGTATTCTGAAAGTCGACGGCATAACGCTCGACTTGAATTTGATTAACATCGCCTACATCCGTCCATACAGTTTCCTGGACTACCCCGAAATGGATGGCAAAGCCATGGACGACCCGATGGCCATAAAAGCCTCGGGGTTTGAACTGCAACTAATGGCCTGGCTAAACGCCTCGGATGCCATGGTGATCAACAAAGCCGATCCTTCGGCAACCAATAATTCCAAACCCTACCAGCTTTCACTAATTCATAAGGCAGGATTTAAAGTGCCCGAAACTTTTATTTCCAACGACGCCGGCCAGGTGAAACAATTTTTGGCCAGGGTTGGCAACGCCGTATACAAATCCATCAGCAGTGTGCGCAGCATCGTGCATGAAGTAGGCAGCGACCATTTGCAATTTATCGACGATGTACAGTGGTGCCCCACGCTGTTTCAAAAAGTAGTAGATGGTGTAAACTACCGGGTGCATGTTATTGGAGACGAATTGTTTGCGGTAAAAATAACTTCCGATCGCCTTGATTATCGTTACGGGCATACTATTATGGTAACTGAAGGACTGCCGGTCGAAATAGCTCAAAAATGCCTGCGGTTAAATGAAATACTTGGCCTTCATTTCTCGGGGATCGACCTGATGCGCACTGCGGACGATAAATGGTGTTGCTTCGAAGTAAACGCCTCGCCAGGGTACTCCTATTTCGAATTGAGCAGCGGGGCGCCAATAAGCATCGCGCTGGCGAAATTTATGATGGCGGCAGATCGTAGTTAAAGAAGGAACAAAGGGCGGCAAATGGAGCGGACTGTGTTTAAAATCAACCGTTTATTCCGCTGAAAAAAGGTTCTAAAACGGGTGTTAAAGTGTTCACGTTTTGCACACATACACCCCACAAACCGCACACGAAAACACTCATTGTTAGCCATTTAAAATTTTGCCCGCTCAAAATTGTTACGTTTTTGAGCGATTTCGTGAACACTTGAGTTAACCGAGCTTGCAATCGCCGTCACGTGATATACAGAAAGGTTTTAAAAGCAATTTTTTTCCGGCATTAATAGCGATTTATTGCCAGCCGCTGCTCCGGAATTATAACTAAACACCGATAATAAATTTTATATTAGTGCCTGCAAATCACTATAAATACCCCCTTATTATTTATTATTCTCTGATTATTTGCGGGTAAAGTATACCATATTGCTGTTTATTGCTTTTCTGCTGACCGCGACACGTATCCATGCGCAGACGGTGGTGGAAAATGAGCTTTTTTACCATATCGGCGAAAAAGACGGACTAGCCGATAATGTCGTCAATTGCTTTTACCAGGACTATAACGGCATGATGTGGATGGGCACACAATACGGCCTGAATAGTTTCGACGGATCAGAAATACGCACCTGGCAAAGCGGCAATGGTAAATCGGCGGATCAGTTGCTGAGTAGCGACATCAGGTTTATCAGCGGCGACGCAACCCATAACCTGTGGGTCGCTACCCAGGCGGGATTGTCTATGATCGATCTCCGTACACAAAAAGTCCACACGTGGCAGTACAATGGCAATAATGATATGCGCTCCCTGGCCTGCGACGGAACTAAAGTGTGGATAGCCACCACCGACGGATTATTGCTTTTTGACAGCAAAAACCAAAAATTCATGCATTTTGCCAATACAAGCGCCGACCCGTCAACACTCAGCTACTATTTTAACAACAACTGTAACAGCCTGTTCTTAGACAGCAAAAAACGCCTGTGGGTTGCCACAGTTAACGGGCTATGGCTGTTCAGCCAGCGTTCGCATACGTTTGAACAATTCAACAACATCAAAAATGATCCGGCATATGATGCGATGGTCACCACGGTATTCGAGGATCACGCGCACCGGCTTTGGATGGGCTGCTGGGGCAGGGGTATTAAACAAATTATACCCGAAACCCACCGGGTAAAAAATTTTCTTTCAAATCCTGCAATGCCCGGGCATGTTACCAGCATTACCGAACAGTACAAAGACGGACGCTATAGCTTGTGGCTGAACGGATACCTCACGGAGTTTAAACCCGAGGATGTGCATTTTTACCGCCACCTGCTGAAACCAATTGCCCAGGCAGCCGCGCTCGACCCGGTTTGCGTTTACACCTCCCGCGATAACCTGCTTTGGATTTCGACAGTTAAGGGGGTTTATATCATCGATCCGGCGAGGCAGCTTTTCCAGCATCATTTTATCATTGATCAGAATAATCTGACCAGTCAGAACGCCGCTGTTTTTGCGCAGAAAGACCGGTTTTGGGTTGGTGGTGACAAAGACTTCCTGCTTAAAGTATTCGACTACAAATTTAGCCTGTTAAGAGACTACACCCCGGCTATTAAGGCGCTTGGGCCAATTTACAACAGCGGCAACCTTGCCGTGATGAACATTACACCGCGCAGCGAGACGGAGTTATGGCTGTCGACCAATGCCGGTATATTGAAACTCAATCCGGTAACCGGTAAAATTGATATTGTATGCGGCAGCGTCAGCGATAACGCGAAAAACGCTTCACCGTTTATCAACGATGTGTTTTTTGCCGGCGATAAAACATGGTGTTTCCCATGGCGGAGGGGCGTTTGGGAGTTCGACGCAAAATCAAATCAATTCAGGCCGGTAATAACGAAGATGCCGGAAGGAACCGGCACAAAAAACCTTAACCTGCAGGACGCGGTACAGGATGGGGCGGGCAACATCTGGATAAGCGATCTGGATTATGGCGTAGTAAAATACACCTTATCGACCCAAAGGGCAGAGCGCTTTATAACACCAGATATTGCCAACTTTGGCCGCACGATCAATATCCTTTACCTGAAAAATAAAGTTTGGATACTTTCAAATTTTAACGTGGTGGAGATAGACCCGCAAACCAGCAAAACCCGGGCCTGGCCCCTGCCGCAGGGAATGAACAAATATGTTTACGGCTATACCGGCGACGACGACGGAAATTTATGGCTGGCAACCCGTACAGGCCTGGTAATTTTTAACACAGCCACGCATAGTTTTAACCAGTATACCGAAGAGGATGGCCTGATCAATAACGATCTGAACGGGACGTTGCGGATGCTGCCAAATGGCTGGATGATCTATGCCGGTGAAAATTATGTAACCAGCTTTAAACCGACCGAATTATTGCGCACCCCCGCCCGCAAAAAACTGCTGCTGACAGCCGTGGCCACCGCCGACACCAATTTATTGACGTACGATAAACCAAAAGTAATTGTTCCGCCCGGCAATGAAAAACTCACCTTTAAGTGGGCTTTTATCAATTACAACAATCCCTTGCAAAACCGCTATTATAGCAAAATGGATCGCATAGACAAAGACTGGAACTATAACGGCAACAAAGGCATCACGGAATACAATGGGCTGGCGCCGGGCAGGTATAAATTCAGCTATAAGGCTATCAGCGCCGATGGGCTGGCTGTTGAAGAAAGTGCGCTGGTTTTCACTATCGAGCCTGCATTCAGGCAAACCTGGTGGTTCAGGGTAATGGCGGCTGTGTTGCTGGCAGCGGGCGTATGGCTGCTTGTAGAGTATTTCCGCCGCCGCGAGCGGCGAAAAGCTGCCCTGCAGCTCCAGCTTTCTGCCCTCGAGATGAAGGCCCTGCGCGCGCAGATGAACCCGCATTTTATTTTCAACGCACTCAACTCGATACAGGAATGTATCGTCACCAAAAACACAACCACGGCGCACAGTTATTTGTCCAATTTTTCGAAGCTGGTGCGCATGATACTGGAAAACTCGGAAAGACAGTTCATTACGCTTGGGGATGAGATAGAGACGCTGAAATTGTACCTCTCCCTGGAGCGGCTGCGTTTTGATGACAGCTTTGAGTACCGAATAACAGTCGATCCCGGAATAGATACCTCGTTTGTCCATTTGCCGGCAATGATGATACAACCATTTGTTGAAAATACCCTGTGGCATGGGCTGATTCATAAAAAAGGGAAAAAAGAGTTGCTGATCAGCTTCAGACAGCAAGGCAGCAGTTTGATCTGCCTCGTTCAGGACAATGGCATCGGCCGTGACAATGCCGCGCTGCTGAAAACCAGCAACCAGTTAAAAAAACATTCGATGGGAATGAAAATTACCGAGGAAAGGCTGCAACTGCTGGAAACCGGCGCCAGCATCAGCATCGACGACCTAAAAGATGAAGAAGGACGGCCCGCCGGCACAAAAGTAACTATTGTAATACCTTTAGACCTGTAACCATGAAAGCAATAATAATTGACGACGAGCCTAAAGGGAGGAATATCCTGCTCCAACTGATCAGCGAGCATTTTAGCCATATCAAGGTGGTGGCAACGGCCGCCGGCGCAGATGAGGGCATCATGCGGATAGAAACCCATAAGCCAGATGTGGTTTTTTTGGATGTAGAAATGCCCGGAAAAAATGCCTTCGATATGCTGAAGGAACTGGGGCCGATTGATTTTAAGATCATATTCGTTTCGGCCCACAATCACTATGCGCTTAACGCAATCAAACTTTCGGCCTTGGATTTCCTGTTGAAACCGGTTGATCTGGAGGATCTCCGCCGCGCCATTGATCGCCTCAGCACCGGGTCTTATGCCTCAAAACAACAGGTTCCCCATTTGCTGCAGCAGGTGCAGCAACCAAAGGGCAAGTTGGGTAAAATTGCTGTTTCATCGGTCAATACAATCGAGTTTGTTAATATCAGCGACATCATTTACTGCAAGGCCGACAATGTTTATACCGAGGTTTTCTTGCTCAATAACACCTTGATTTCAACTAAAAGTTTAAAGGAGTTTGAGGACCTGCTCACCCCCCATTTATTTTTCCGCATACATCACTCCTACCTCATCAACCTTAACCACGTTAAAAAATACATCAAAGGCGAAGGCGGCAGCGTGATCATGATGAACGATAAAGAAATTGAAGTCAGCCGCCGGCGAAAAGGCGCCTTTTTGGAACTGCTCGCATCGATGTAGATTAGGAATATAGGTGGGATCACAATTCCCCTTGAGGGAGTAACTAATATAGGAGTTGGGCAAGGCTGATTAATTATTAAATCAATTGCGTTTCATTAACTGCAAAAACAACCTGTTATCCGTTAATCATTTAATTTCAGCATACAGTCGTAGATGAGAGCCAGGGACTTAAACATCTCAGACTGTCTGCAAACCTTTATTCCATTTTATCGTTTAACAATTGATATAAAAAATATTAATTACGATAGTTAAATTTAACAAATAGTTGTTATCTTTGTATTAGCACTGCCCCAAGGGTGGATGCACTGGCATCGCAAAGCCGTACTTGCGCTCA
>Ga0206935_10223_pt1 | contig 17979 bp, 16 predicted proteins | sample Alteio_BWOrgHeat_13_FD_152924 | JGI IMG/M metagenome (GOLD analysis project Ga0206935, IMG submission 152924) | Enriched cells from forest soil in Barre Woods Harvard Forest LTER site, Petersham, Massachusetts, United States -... | ecosystem: Environmental > Terrestrial > Soil > Temperate forest >...
TGGCAGATGCGTTGTGGAACTGGAGAACCATCTGCGCGTACCCGCGTCCCGAGGACTGGGTCTTTGCCAGTCCACACACCAATGGGGTGCAACCCTATTGGCCGGGGACACTGAACCGTTGGCATCTGCAGCCGGCGGTGAAAGCAGCGGGCATTCAGGGCCGAATCGGTTGGCATACGTTCCGCCACACCTATGCAACGCTTCTCAAGGCCAATGGCGAAGATGTGAAGACCGTGCAGGAACTTCTGCGGCATGCAAACAGCTTGGTAACCATGAATCTTTACGCACAAGCTGTCACGCAGGCGAAGCGCCAAGCGCAGAGCCGTCTCGTGAGCATGTTGCTCGACGACAACTTAACCGCAGAGAGCACCGCGCTTATTGGAACAAAACGGACATACGAGAAAATCATTCAAGCCCGTAAATTGTTGAAATGATTGGCGTCCCCGACGGGATTTGAACCCGTGTTATCGCCGTGAAAGGGCGGTGTCCTGGGCCGGGCTAGACGACGGGGACGCTGGCAACTGCACAGAAGGACTCCGTGCTGCGTACTCTTTGAGGCTAACAACTTGCGGCGGACGTGTCAAAGCGGTACCGCTAGTCAGATATCCTCATCCTGCAGCAGGACATTCATGACAGGGCGCTTCCGTTATCTCGAAATCCTGACCATCGGCTTCGTCGTCGTACTCGTCGTCTCTAACCTCATTGGTCCTAAAATCTGCCAGATCGGGCCCCTCTTGGTCAGTGGCGCGCAATTGTTGTTTCCAATCACATACATATGCGGCGATGTCTTCACTGAGGTGTATGGCTATGCTGCCTCTCGCCGTGCCATCTGGCTGGGATTTTTTGCCATGGGGCTGCTTGCGGTCATGGGTCAGATCGCCGTCGCCCTCCCGCCCGCGCCCGGATGGCACGACCAGCAGGCCTTTCAGACGGTCTTTGGGCTGGTGCCGCGCTTCGCCATCGCCAGCCTCGTCGCCTACTGGGTCGGCGAATTCACCAACAGCTATACCCTGGCCAAGCTCAAACTATGGACGGGCGGCCGCTTCCTCTGGACTCGCACAATCGGCTCCACCATCACCGGACAGCTGGTCGACACCGTCGTCGTCATCCTGATCGCCTTTTGGGGAGTCCAATCCGCTTCACAAATTGCAGTTCTCATCGCCTCCTCGTACGCCTTCAAGGTCGTATACGAAACGCTCGCCACCCCCCTCACCTACCTCATTGTCGGCTGGCTCAAACAGGCCGAAGGCATAGACGCATTCGATCGGGGAACCAATTTCAATCCTTTTGCGTTGTAGCCAGTTGAGTTCTGAGCTGGCTACGTGGACAGCCGCTATCCTCTGCAATAATCATGGGATAGGCTTCTGGTCCACCGTCATAATTTCTTGCAACAGTTGGCCTATCTGCATCATCTACTGAAACACTTCTGAAACGTGGCCCCGGCTGCAGTTGCCCGGCGGCGTGATGCATTAAGCCCGTATCCAGCTGCCCCAACGCCCCCAAGGCGACCAAATTTGCAAGTGAGGTTGATTGTTGAGACGCCTGATTCTTCTGAGCCTTCTTATTCCAGGAGCCGCGATCTTCACCGGCTGCAAGCGGCCCGAGGCCGCCAAGGCACCGGCCATGCAGGCAACGCCGGTACAAACGCAGGACGTGGCCCTTGCCCCCGTCGAGCAAAGCTCCGATTACATCGCGACCATCAAGTCGCGGCGATCGGTTACCCTCATGCCGCAGGTCGACGGCAACCTGACGCAGATTCTTGTGAAGTCCGGCGACCGCGTTAAAGCCGGCCAGCCGATCATGACAATTGACCCGCTCAAGCAGCAGGCTACGGTCGACGCTCAACGCGCCACTGAAAACCAGAAAAAGGCCCTCTACGATTACAACGTCCTGGAGGTTAGTCGTCAGCGCAAGCTCTTCGATGCAGGCGTCACCAGCCGTGACACACTCGACCAGGCAGAGCAGTCCTTTCAGAACACCAAGGCCGACTGGGAAGCGGCAGTATCCAGCCGCAAGTCTCTGGAGGAGCAACTGGCCTACTATCGGATCAAGGCGCCCTTTGACGGCATCATTGGCGACGTTCCGGTTCACCTTGGCGATTACGTCACATCCGCCACCGCTCTGACGACCGTTGACGAAAACCGCGATCTTGAAGCCTACATCTATGTCCCGACGGAGCGTAGTTCGCAGGTTCGCATGGGTCTGCCCGTGCAAATTCTCGATGGCGACGGCAAGGTGATCGAAAAAACCAGCGTCGATTTCCTTTCTCCGCAGATCGATACCGGGTTGCAGGGAATTCTGTTGAAGGCCTCGGTTCACAGCACCTCCGTCCAGCTTCGCACCGCGCAGCTGATCAAGGCTCGCGTAGTTTGGACAACCGCGCCCCAGCCGGTCATCCCGGTTCTGTCCGTGTTACGTCTGGGTGGACAGACCTTCGTCTATGTAGCCGCGACACAGAATGGGAAATCCGTCGCCAGCCAGCGCGCCGTGATCCTGGGCGGCACTATCAATAACAATTACGTCGTCCTCAGCGGCCTGAATGCAGGCGATAAGTTGATCGTGTCAGGCACACAGTTCCTTCAGGACGGAATGCCGGTCATGCCGATGAGTGCCGGTCCTCCCAAGGGCTCCGCCGCATCTCAATCTGGGCAATGAACCAACGTCTTTTTTTCGCGGGCTGAGCTCTTTGACTAGGTTCTTCTGAGCACCCCTTCCGTACGACAAGGGATTGAGAGGTTTTCGTGGTCGATTTTTTTATTCATAGGCCGGTTTTCGCGACGGTGTGCGCTCTGCTGATCATTCTCGCTGGCGCAGTGTGTATTCCTACCCTGCCCATTTCGCTGTATCCGTCACTGGCTCCTCCGCAGGTCACGGTGACCAGCAACTACGTCGGCGCTAACTCACAGGTCGTGGAATCCGCCGTCACGATTCCGCTGGAGCAGCAGATCAACGGCGTCGAAGGAATGCGCTACATTGCGTCAAGTAGCTCCAACGACGGAACCAGTTCCATCACCACGACCTTCCGTACTGGCTACGACCTCAACATCGCCGCGGTCGACGTCCAGAACCGCGTCTCGTCGGCCCAGGGCCGCTTGCCCCAGGCGGTCAAAAATACGGGTGTCACGATCACCAAGGCGAACTCCAACTTCGTCTTCGCGGCGGCTTTTCTCTCTCCTGACAACCGCTACTCCAATCTATTCATCAGCAACTACGTCGACGTCTACGTCAAGGACGCCCTGAAGCGCATCCCCGGTGTCGGCGATGTCGTGATCTTCGGTGAGCGCAAGTACGCCATGCGTATCTGGCTTGATCCCAACCGCCTCGCCGCGCGCGGCCTCACCGCAGCGGACGTAGTCGGCGCGCTATCCGAGCAGAACGTCGAAATTCCCGCAGGCCAGATCGGCCAACCTCCTGCTGACTCCAAACAGGCCTACCAGATCGCTGTGCGTGTTGTCGGCAGACTCACTGAGCCGTCGGAATTTGAAAACATCATCCTGAAGAACACCGCCTCTGGCATCGTGCAACTCAAAGATGTGGGCCGTGCAGAGCTGGGAGCTGAAACCTACTCTACTGACCTCCGATTCAATGGAAGGCCGGCCATAGGCGTCGGCGTGCAGCAGTTGACCAATGCCAATGCGCTTGAAGTGGATCGTCTCGCCAAGGCTGCGCTCGACAACCTGCAGAAGTCATTCCCCCCGGGGCTAGACTACGAAATTCCCTTCGATACCACCACAGTCGTAGGCGACTCCATCAGCGAGGTAGTCCAGACTCTTGGGGAAGCCGTCATCATCGTCGTCATCGTCATCTTTCTCTTCCTCATGGATTGGCGCGCGACGATTATCCCGGCCGTGACCATTCCGGTTTCGCTCATCGGCACCTTTGCCTTCATCAAGATCTTCGGCTTCTCAATTAACTCGCTCACCATGTTCGGCATCACGCTGGCCACCGGACTAGTAGTCGACGACGCAATCGTCGTCATTGAAAATGTCCAACGGCATATCGTGCTCGAACATTGTGATCCACATAAGGCAGCCTCAGACGCCATGCGCGAGGTCACAAGCGCCGTTATCGCTACCTCACTCGTGCTCATCGCAGTTTTCGTCCCGGTCTCCTTCTTTCCCGGAACCTCTGGCATTCTCTACCGGCAGTTTGCGCTCACTATCGCCTTCGCTATCGCCATCTCAGCCTTTAACGCCTTGACTTTGTCGCCCGCGCTGGCCGCCCTGGTGCTGCGCGGAGAACAAGAAAAGCATGGCTTCTTCAAGTGGCTGGATAAGGGAATCAATGCAACGACGCAGTTTTACGGGCGGGTCACGTATCATGTCCTTCGTATCCGCTGGGTTCTGCTTGTGGTCTTTTTCGCTGGCCTCGGCGGAGCCGCCTGGCTGTACAGGACCGTACCCACCGCTTTCGTCCCATCGGAAGATCAAAACTACCTGCTCTGCATCGTGCAAACTCCGCAGGGAGCGTCTCTGGGATACACCAGCGAAGTTGCCCAGAGAGCCACGGATCTGATTCGCCAGAACAAGGATGTTTACGGGACTTTCGCAGTTATGGGCTTCAGTCTTACTGGCGGCAGCGCTTCCAACTTCGGACTGATCTTTGTTCCATTGAAGGCACAGAATATACGTAAGGAGGAGGGCGCTGGACATACTGCCGCAGACATCCAGGCCTCACTGGCGCCTAAACTCTTTGGGGTGCCTGGCGGTCTTGTCGTTCTGCGCGAACCCCCGGCCATTCAGGGCTTGGGCTCCTACGGCGGCTTTGCCTTTGAGTTGCAGGACCTGGGCCGCAATACACTCGGTGATCTGGATCACGTTGCGCACCAGATCATCGGCGCCGGACAACAGTCAAAACAGATCACGAATCTCTACACCAGCTACACATCCAACGATCCGCAACTGCTCGTCTCCATCGATCGCGAGAAGGCCAAGAGTATGAACGTCTCGTTGGACCAGATTAGCTCGACCCTGGGCGTCTTCATGGGTTCGTCCTACGTCAACGACTTCGACTTCAACAACCGCTCCTATCGCGTCTATGTACAGGCCGACCAGCAAGACCGCATGAAGCCGACGGATCTGAACAAGTTTTATGTCCGAACCGGTACCGGGCAGATGATTTCACTCGACAATCTGGTGAAGATCGAGGATTCCTCCGGACCCCAGGTCATCAATCACTACAACCTCTTCCGCGCTGCCGAAATTGACGGCCAACCCCAGCCGGGTGTCAGTTCCGGCGAGTCGCTCACAGCGATGGAAGACCTTGCAAAGAAGATCATGATCCAGGGCATGTCCTTCGAGTGGACTGGTCTCTCACTCGAAGAAGTGGAATCGGGTGGCAAAGCGGTCGTCATCTTCGGCCTCGGCATCTTGGTCGTCTACCTCACCCTTTCTGCGCAGTATGAGAGCTTTGCCCTCCCCTTCATCATCCTGCTCGCCGTTCCTATGGCGGTTCTAGGAGCTCTGGCCGCGGTTGCTTCCCGCGGATTTGCCGACGACGTCTATGTACAAATCGGATTGGTCATGCTCATCGGACTTTCCGCGAAGAACGCTATTCTCATCGTCGAATTCGCGGAGCAGTTGCGAGAGCACGGGCGCTCGATTGTGGATGCAGCCGTCGAAGCCGCGGAACTTCGGCTTCGGCCCATTCTGATGACCTCAATCGCCTTCATCTTTGGCGTTCTTCCGCTGGTCTTCGCCACCGGCGCCGGAGCCCTGGGGAGGCGTTCTGTCGGCACCACGATCGTCGGAGGCATGGTGTTCTCCACCGTTCTCAACCTGATCTTCATCCCGGTGCTGTACGTTATCGTGAGCAGCCTGCTTGCCCGCATCAAGCCAAGGCGCAGACCTGAAGGCTGCGACGAACCCGCCACCGTTTAGCACTGCGCAATCACTGGACTCAATGACCCAGGTCTCGCTTCTGAGACCTGGGTTTACTTCTGCGGCTTCTCAATTCGACGTGCCACCACTCCATCGCGAATACGCTGATAGACCTCCTGCGAAACCACGCCCTGATCCAGCAGCGCTAGCTTGCTGCTGTAAGGCCGATACCGCACAATCCGCCGCGCCCAGACCTCTGTGATCCCCGGCACACGCATGAGTTCTGCAATCGAAGCTGTATTCAGATCAACCTGCCCACCGGGCGCCGATCCCGCACTCCGGCTCAACGCCACAGCAATCGCAGCCACCCCAACAACCCATCGCCATCGAGAAAACATACTCAATTCTGCTCTGGACCTGCCCCGTACCACAACAAATTTCTCACTAGGGCGTTTGACAAATCGGAGGAGCTTTCATAAGCTCAATTGCAGATGCAGAGCCGCCGCCATCATCGTCATCACCATCATCATGGGACGACCATGTCGGCGGACTGCCACGGCCTGAACTGAACGGCCTGAATCAGATTCAAACCAAGCCCGCCGGCGACTCCCGCCAGCGGGCTTTTCGCTTTCGCTGGCAAAACGCCCTAGGCCCAACTCAAGCACCGCGAGAGAAACGACAATGACTGAACTACCTCAAATCGATTTCGCCAAGATGGACGGCCTCATACCTGGCATCGTCCAGGATGACGCCACCGGCCAGGTCCTCATGCTCGGCTTCCTCAACCCCACCAGCTACGCCAAGACCCTCGAGTCCGGCTTCGTCACCTTCTGGAGCCGCACCCGCCAGAAGCTCTGGATGAAAGGCGAAACCAGCGGCAACCGCCTCCGCGTCGTCTCCGCCGCAACTGATTGCGACAACGACACCATCGTCTTCAAAGTCGTCGTTGAAGGCGATGGCCTCGTATGCCACGAAGGCACAGTCTCATGCTTCACCAAGCCAATCGCTATCAATCGCCAGCAGGAGGCCGCCAGTGTCTAACCCCACGCCAAACAAGATCCGCCTGGGCATTCCCAAAGGCAGCCTCCAGGACGCCACGCTCGCCCTCTTCAAGCGTGCCGGTTGGAACATCTACGCCGACGGTCGTAGCTACTTCCCCTCCATCGACGACAAAGAGATTGAGTGCATGCTCATCCGCGCTCAGGAAATGGCCCGCTACGTCGATCACGGCGTTCTTGACGCAGGGCTCACCGGCATCGACTGGGTCGTCGAGAGCGGCCTCAACGTCACCAGCATCACCTCGCTCACCTACGCCAAGCAGAGCCGCCGCAAAGTCCGCTGGGTACTCGCCGTTCCTGAAGGCTCAGGCTACGAAAAAGCCGAAGACCTCGAAGGCAAGACCATCGCCACAGAGCTCGTGGGAGTGACCAAGAGTTACTTCGAGAAAAAAGGCGTCAACGTTAAAGTCGAATTCAGTTGGGGAGCCACCGAAGTTAAGCCTCCCATGCTCGCCGACGCCATCGTCGAGGTCACTGAAACGGGCAGCTCCCTCAAAGCCAACCGTCTCACCATTATTGACACCGTGATGGAAAGCGAAACCCACCTCATCGCTAGCCAGGCCGCTGCCGCCGACCCGTGGAAGCGCCAGAAAATCGAGCAGCTCGCGCTCATGCTCCGTGCCGCCATCGACTCACAGGCGCAGGTTGGCCTCATGCTCAATGTCCAGCGTCAACACCTCCAAAAGATCATCGAGGTGTTGCCTGCACTCAACTCCCCCACCATTTCAGAACTCAGCAACCCCGCGTGGGTAGCCGTCAACACGATCCTTGAAGAAAGCACAGTTCGCGACGTCATTCCGCGCCTCAAAGCAGCAGGCGCTACCGGCATCGTCGAATACGCCCTCAACAAAGTAGTCCTCTGACGGAACAATCCTGGGTGCCCACATCTCGATTCTGAGATGTGGGATTCTCCCAACGAAGAACCGGGTGCCTCATCCTTCGGCGCGGCGCCATCACGCCAAAGGGCGGACCCGCACAAATCCAAACAGGAAACCAATGCAACTCGTTCGAACGCAGGGCCGCGGCTCCAAACAAACCGCAGATCTACTCCTGAGACTGGAGCAGCGCAGTACCACGTCTCTCGACCCCGTGCTTCCAACCGTCCAGAAAATCCTCACCAAAGTAAGAAAAGGCGGCGATAAAGCCCTTCAAAGCTACGCCCAAAAATTTGACACTCTTCCCCCCAACACGCCTCTAAGAATCACGACCGAAGAAACCGCCAACGCTTGGCAACAACTCGATCCCGCACTGCAGCAAGCCCTCAAGACTGCAGCTGCCAACATCCGCAACTTCGCCCAGCGCCAACTCCCTAAATCCTGGCAGTCTTCCACTAAAGGCCTCACCACCGGCCAGTTGGTCCGGCCCATCGACTCAGCCGGCTGCTACGTCCCCGGCGGCCGCCATCCTCTCCCAAGCACCATGCTGATGACCGTGATCCCCGCGCAGACCGCCGGCGTCCCGCGCATCGTCGTAGTCTCGCCTCGCCCCGCACTGGAAACCCTGGCCACTGCGCACCTTCTCGGCATCACTGAGTTCTATCGCATCGGCGGAGCGCACGCCATCGCCGCTCTCGCTTACGGCACAGAGTCCATCCTGCGCGTGGCCAAGATCGTCGGTCCCGGCAATCTCTACGTCACTGCTGCCAAACGCGCCATCGCTTTCGACTGTGCAATCGATATGTTGGCGGGCCCAACAGAAATCGTCATCACCAGCGACAACGGCAACCCCGTTGCCATAGCCTCAGACCTCGTAGCCCAGGCCGAACACGACCCCGAAGCCCTCGCCATCTTCATCACGACCGATGAATCATTGGCCCGCAAAGTCATCGCCGAAGCGAAACGTCAGAGCCGCAACAACCTCGTCGCCAAAGAAGCCCTTCGCCGCAATGGCTATGCCGTCGTTGCAGCCACAACAGGAGAAGCACAGCAGATCACGAATCGACTCGCCCCCGAACACCTCACCATCGACTCCGAAGCCGGCCTCGCATGGGTTCAGAACGCAGGCAGTGTATTCATCGGCCAGCACAGTCCGCAGCCAATGGGCGACTATATCTCCGGCCCCAATCACACATTGCCCACGGGCGGCATGGCCCGCATTCGTGGCGGTCTCAGTGTCAACGACTTCATCAAACTCATCACCGTCCAGCAATACACGCCAGCAGCTTTATCCGCGCTGGGCCCGCAAGCCATCCGCCTCGCCCAAGCCGAAGGCCTCACAGCCCACGCCGAAGCCATCCGCACCCGCATGCTCAAGCAATAAATTGGGTGCCCCACATCTCGATTCCGAGATGTGGGACCAACCTTGAACCAGCACAACGGAATCCGATGACGAACCAGCCCAAACCCCGCCGCCGCGTCCAGCAGATGCCCGAGTACCACCCACCCCTCGGCAACCGCGACACCTTGCGCCTCGACTTCAACGAGAACACCGTCGCCTGCTCACCCGCTGTCCTCGCAGCCATCCAGCAACTCTCTGCCGCCGACCTCACCCGCTATCCCGAGCGCGGACCCGTAGAAGCCCTCGCCGCCCAACACCTCGGCCTCACGACTGAACAAGTCATCCTCACCAACGGCGTAGATGAAGCCATCCATATTCTCTGCCAGGCCTTCCTCGACACCGGCGACGAGCTTCTTCTCCCCGTTCCGACCTATACGATGTACGAAATCTACGCCTCATCCACCGACGCCAGAATCGTTCACGTTCCCTCGTTCCAGTCTCAGAACGCCCAAGCCAAAACCGCAAAAGACTTCGCCTTCCCCCATGAGTCTCTCCTTGCAGTCATCACTCCCCGCACCAAACTCATCGCCATCGCCAACCCCAACAGCCCCACTGGCTCCGTCGCCACGCGCGAGCAACTCATCGCTATCGCCCAAGCCGCTCCACACGCCGTCGTCCTTGTAGACGAGGCCTACTTCCACTTCTACGGTCAAACCGTTATCGACCTGGTTGGTGAAGGGGCCGGTAAGCTCCGTAACCTCATCGTTGCCCGTACCTTCTCCAAGGCCTACGGCTTGGCCAGTTTGCGCCTCGGTCTCCTCGCCGGCCCTGCATCGCTCCTCAAATGGACCCGCCGCGTTCTCTCGCCCTACAGCGTCAACACCGTAGCCCTCACCGCACTCACCGCAGCATTGAACGACCAGTCCTACCTCGACTGGTACGTCAGCGAAGTCAAGCAGGCCCGCATAGAATTCCTCACTGAGTTGACCCGCATCGGCGTCGAATACTGGCCCACTGAAGCTAACTTCGTGCTCGTCAACATCGGCCCAGCCCACAGGCAATTCGCAACCGCCATGCGCGAACAAGGCATTCTCGTCCGCGACCGCTCCGCCGACCCCGGCTGCGAAGGCCTGGTTCGCATCACCATTGGCATACCTGATCAAATGCAGCAAGCCATCTCCGCTATCCAGCAATTCCTCGCCGCAGGAGTCCGCCCATGACCACAACTCGAACCGCCGAAATTATCCGCAATACAACCGAGACCAAGATCGAACTGCATCTCACTCTTGAAGGTCAGGGCCAATACAAAGTCTCCACCGGCATCCGCTTCTTCGACCACATGCTCGAGCTCTTCACGCGCCACGGCGGTTTCGACCTCGAACTCACCTGCAAAGGCGATCTCGACGTAGACCAGCATCACACCGTAGAAGACGTCGGCATCGCCCTCGGTGAAGCCATCGCCAGCGCTATAGGAGACAAACGCGGCATCAACCGCGCCGGCTACTTCCTCATGCCCATGGATGAAACCCTTGCCATCGCCGCTATTGACCTAAGTGGACGCACTGCCTACGCCGTTGACACCAAGGTCCGCACCCGCCTCGTAGGCGATCTGCAGAGCGAGCTCGTCACCGATTTCTTCGAAGGCTTCGCTCGCGGAGCCCACGCCAACGTGCACGTCAAGACCATGTATGGCCGCAGTAACCACCACAAGATCGAAGCCATCTTCAAAGCCTTTGCCCGAGCCCTGCGCACAGCCGTTTCGCGCGACACACAACTAGCAGAGCAACTCCCCAGCACAAAAGGTCTCTTGTAGAAATCGGTTCCAGGGTAGGCCAAGGCTTTAGCCTTGGCATCAACAGCCGCTAATTGAGTTCTTACTGAGGGGCCTTTGGGTCCCGAGGCGCATCTCAAAACAGTCCGAAATACTTCGCTTCAGAGGAAGATTTCTAAATGCAAGTCACCGTAATCGACTACAAAGCCGGCAACCTGACGTCAGTCGTCAAAGCCCTGCGTCATCTCGGCGCTGAAGTCACCGTAACGGAGTCGTCGCAAGACGTCGCCGAAGCCCAGCGTATCGTCCTCCCCGGCGTAGGCCACTTCGCTGCCACCGCCCGACTCGACGACACCGGCCTCACACCCGCCATACGCGAAGCCATCGCACGCGGCGTCCCTTTCCTCGGCATCTGCGTCGGCATGCAGTGGCTTCTTGAGGGCAGTAGTGAAGCCCCCAATCAGCCCGGCCTCGGTTACTTCCACGCACACTGCGAGCGCTTTCCAGAAGGCAAAGAAAAAGTCCCGCACGTCGGCTGGAACACCATCCTTCCCCACACCGATCCAGAGGGCCAATCCACCCGTCTCATGTCCGGCATACAGGCCGCCGGCGGAGATAACTTCGCCTACTTCACCCACTCCTACTATGTTCCTGCAGGTGTTGTCTTTCGCGCGCCCGCCACTCCTGCAAAAGAACCAATCGCCGCCGTCACTCGCTACATCAACGTCTTCGCCTCCGCCGTCGAGCATCGCAATGTCTTCGGCGTACAGTTCCACCCGGAAAAATCCGGCGAGACCGGCCTCAATATCCTAAAGAATTTCCTGGAGATAAGTGCGTGAACGTTAGTTACACCGTTACACTTGCAGACTATAAAGCAGCGCTGCCGCTTCATCGGCGGCAGAAATTGAGCAGGCGTCTTAGCTTTGTACTTTGGTTTATCGCCGTGCCTGTGATCGCAACAATTGGTTTGATAATCTTCCTTATCTTTGACCTAAGTAAGGTGATGCACTATGCCTCTGTTCTCTTTGGAATCGAATGCGGCTTGATTTGGATATCGCTCTTTCTTCCTGTGTGGGCCCTTTACAGTACTCGCAAGTGCTATAAGCAGATCTTCCAGGCTTCGGGTAAGAAACGAACCATAGAACTGGATGTCACCGACGAATCCGTGCGCTCTGTGATTCCCGGAGTGAACGAAGGAAAGTTTTTCTGGAGTGAAAATATGGCTTTTGTCGCGGACGACAGAGTCATCTTGGTTTATGTAGCTAAGAAGCGATTCATTCTGATTCCGTCGAGTTTCTTATCTCAGGCTCAAGTCAAAGAGCTCCAGGCCACGATCTCGCGCAATAAGGTCGGGAGATAACATGCTGACCCGCCGAATCATCGCCTGCCTCGACGTCCGCGACGGCCGCGTCGTCAAAGGTATCCAGTTCGTCGATCTCATCGACGCTGGCGACCCCGCTGCACTCGCCCACCGCCATGCTCAGGAGGGTGCCGACGAAATCGTCCTCCTCGACATCACTGCCACCCACGAGGGCCGCGCCACGCTTCTCGAAACCGTCCGCCGCACCGCGCAATCCCTCTTCGTCCCCTTCACCGTAGGCGGTGGCATCCGCACTGCATCTGATGCCGCGTCTGTCTTCGACGCTGGAGCAGACAAGGTCAGCATCAACTCCGCCGCCCTCGCTGACCCCGCCCTCATCGGCCACATCGGCGCCAGCTTCGGAGCGCAGGCCGTTATCGTAGCCATAGACGCACGACGCGACCCAGAATCGCCCGACCCCGTCCGCAACGCCCGTGTCTTCACTCACGGAGGCCGCAAAGATACCGGGCGCACCGTCGTTGAATGGGCGCAGGAATCTGAAGCACGCGGCGCCGGCGAAATCCTGCTCACCTCAATGGACTCCGACGGCACCCGCGCCGGCTTCGACTGCGCGCTCACAGCCGCCGTCAGCTCCGCCGTCCGCATCCCCGTCATCGCCTCCGGTGGAGCAGGCACCGTTGCTCACTTCGTCGAAGTCTTCGGGGAAGGCAAGGCCGACGCCGCCCTCGCTGCCAGCATCTTCCACTTCGGCGTCTCAAGCGCTCGCTCCCTGAAAGAAGAACTCGCCCAAAGCGGCATCCCCGTGAGGCTCCCATGCTGATTCCATCTATCGATCTGCTCGGCGGCCGCATCGTTCAGCTCGTGCAGGGCGAAAAGCTGCATCTCGCCTTCGACGACTTCGACTACTGGATCGAGCGCTTCTCAAAATACCCGCTAGTCCAGCTCATCGACCTCGACGCCGCCATGCGCCAGGGCGATAATACGGCACTCGTTGAGCAGATCTGCAAACGTCTCCCCTGCCAGGTTGGCGGCGGTATCAGCACCGTTGCGCGTGCTCAATCCGTCCTCGCAGCAGGAGCAAAGAGAGTCATCGTTGGGAGCGCCCTCTTCAAAGAAGAGCAGGGAACTGGCAGCGTCAACACCCCATTCGCGCAGGAACTAGCCGCCGTCATCGGCCCTCAGCACATCGTAGCCGGCATCGACTCCCGCAACGGCCTCATCGCCATCAAAGGCTGGAAGGCCCAGGTCGCTCTCACTCCCGACGATGCCATTCCCGCCCTCGAACCCTACGCCGCAGCTTTCCTCTACACATACATCGACGGTGAAGGTCTCATGCGGGGCTTTCCAACAGAGATCGCCATCCGCCTCCGCGCCATCACAGAACGCCAGCTCATCGTAGCTGGCGGCATCCGCAGCCAGCACGAGATTGACACCCTGGCCCAGCTCAACATAGACGCCGTAGCAGGCATGGCCGTCTACACCAACCTTCTAGCCGTCTGAACTTCTTGCGGTGCCTCGGTGCTGCTGTTGTATTTGCTTTTCTGGTTGTCATTCCCGAAGGGAATCTGCTTCTATCTCAGGCCCCAGCCCATTAACTCCGCTATTCTAGAGACTCATACCGCCTAATCCAGAGGAGAAACCAGCCATGACCACCAAAGCAAGCGGCCTGCGCCTCGCCAAGCGACTCGATGAAGTCGGCTTCTCCGATATCGTTCAGATCCGAAACAAGGTCATGGCCCTCCGCGCTGCCGGCGAAAAGGTCCACATGCTCCACGGCGGTGAGCCCTATTTTGAAACTCCTGAGCCCATCAAGTACGCTGCGATTTCAGCTTTGGTAGAAAACCACACCCACTACGCGCCATCCAGTGGCATCGCGCCGCTGCGCGAGGCCCTTGCAACCAAGCTCACTGCCAAAAACAAAATCCCCACCACGCCGGATCAGGTCATTGCGTGCGTCGGCGGTTCGCAGGCCCTCTACGGAGCCTTTCAGTCTGTCCTCGACCCCGGCGATGACGCGCTCGTCTTCTCTCCCTACTGGACGCCGATCGCCGATCTCATCCGCGGTGCGCAGGCCCGTCCGCTGCTCGTGCCTACCTCAACTGCGCGCCGCCACGGCATTACTGCGACACTCGCCCAGTTCTCAACGCCCCACACAAGATGCATCTACTACAACACTCCGCAGAATCCCAGTGGCATCGTCTTCACCCGCGAAGAAGCAGAAGAAGTAGCAGCCTTCGCCATCGAGCGCGACCTCGTTGTGGTCGCTGATGAAGCCTATGAAGACCTGGTCTACGACGGCACCCATTTCTCCATCGCGTCGCTGCCAGGCATGGCCGAGCGCACCATCACCTGCTTCACCTTCTCCAAGACCTACGGCATGACCGGATGGCGCGGAGGCTATGCGGTCGCCCATGAGCCCTTCATGACCGCCCTGCGAAAGATCGTCCTCTATTCCACCAATGGCGTCCCCACCTTCGTGCAGTACGCGATGCTCCAGGCCCTCAAGACCAGTGACACCGAGATCTCTTACCGCCTCGAAGAGTACCGCCAACGCCGTGAACTGCTCGTCAACGGCCTCAACTCCGTAGGCCTCGACTGCGAGCCCCCCGCCGGAGCCTTCTACGCATTCCCCAATGTAGAGAAGATCCACAAGAACAGCCGCACCGCTGCAGAAATTCTCCTGGAAAAGGCCCACATCGCGACCATTCCAGGCTCCGTCTTCGGCGCCCAGGGAGAAGGCCATCTGCGTTTCGGCTATGCATTGCCAATCCCGGAAATCGAAGCCTGCGTAGAAGCCCTCAAACACTTCCTCGCCTAGACAGCGTTTGTCACTCTAAGCGCATCGGGTCCGGAGGGAGCAGGCGCTTGAGGCCCCTGAAAACAGGGCTAAAACCAGAAGGAGCTTCAGCCTAGGACCGTTCTACCCAACAGCCTCATTCGTCTCTACCCGCGCTGCCCGCAGCAGCCGCGCAATCTGCTTCAAATGCAGCTGCACCGCATACACGCGAAAAATCTCCGCCTGCGGATACTCAAGCACTCCGGGCCGCAGCGCCGCGATCTTCGCTTCAAGCGCCGCAATATCCTCATCCAGCGAAAGCCCCTTCAGCGCTGTATCGAACTTCCACCGATGCGTGCACTCCGCCACATACTGAAATTCCCGCTGAATATCCGCAGTCAGCCGGCCCAACTCCGGCTCCAAATGCCCGGCATAACCTAGCTCCTCGCCCTCCCCCTCGTGAGGACGCCCCGCCAGTTCAAGCGCTCTCAAGCCATCCGCCAGCTCTGTCGCAAACTGGTGCAGCAGCGACAAGCCCTCCAGCGAAGCAGGTCCGCCCGAGGGCTCATTGCGCGCCGCCGCAAGCAATTGCCGGTTCGCCTCCGCAGCGGCCTCCTCGTCCCCCCACAGCCGCGGCAGCTCGTCCGTCGCCGTCCAGTGAAACCCCGCCATCACCGAATCAAACAAGGCTCCCAGCAGTAGAAACTCCTGCGCCAGGCCATCCCTTAGCCGCAGCCGCGCGCGGCTTGGCAACACCAGCGTTGAGATCACCAACGCCACCAAAATCCCCAGCAGCACCTCGATTACCCGATGCAGCGGCAGCGTCCAATTGGATCCCGTCCGATGCACCAGCATCAGAATTGTCACCGTCACCGCCGCCAGCCGCGAGCTATTCTTCAGCCCCAGCAGACTGCAGGCCACCATCGCGGTCACCACGGCCAGCAGGTAGACCCACAGTCCCTCACCCAGCAGAGAAAACACCGCTCCAAATGCCGCGCCAATCAGTGTCCCGATCAGCCGGTCCCGAGAAGCGTTTACCGTCGAGCCAACATTTGACTGCAGCACGATAATTGCGCTGATCGAGCCCCAGTACCCATCTTGCAAACCCACCAGTCGCGCCAGCCAATAGCAGATCCCTGCAGCCATCGCTGTCTTTACGGCAAGTAGCAGCATTGCCTGCTTCTCATACGTAAAGAAGCCAGTCTCCTTTGCGCGGGCCATACGCCGTTGCACCGCCACTACTTCCTGCGACCACGTTTTGCGAAAAGTCTCTCTCATCTGTTCTGAACGCCCATAGCTCTCTCAGGATTATCGCCCCACAGCAATCCCTGACGCTTTTTGCCGTCTCGGCGAGTCCAATATGTGAATAGCCTCTTATCCCCCGATCTTCAGGAGAGCCATTCTTATGCGTTTTCATCGCCGTTCAGCCATCTTCCTTTGCCTCCTCTGTACGTTCGCGCCCGCACTTCGGGCTTTGTCTACTCCTTCCATTTCCGAATCAGTCACCACCCTCCCCGACGCCCCAGAAGCAGAGCCGGCACAGAATCCGACCCCGTCCAGCCAGTCGGCCGCGACCACCAGCCCCGTAGTACCTCAGCAGACCAAACGCATTCTTTGGGTCATCCCTAACTTTCGGTCCGTCTCCGCTGATGTAAAGCTGCCTCCCACCACCACCCATCAGAAATTCAAGATTGCTTTGCAGGACAGCTTTGATTACTCCGCATTTCTCGAAGTCGGCATCCTCGCCGGCATCGGTCAGCTGCAAAACTCACAACCCTCGTTTGGCGATGGTGCTGCTGGCTACGGTCAGTACTACTGGCACGGCTTTGTCGACAATACTGACGGCAACTTCATGACCGAATTCATTGTCCCCACTCTCACTCGCGAAGACCCACGCTACTACACGCTGGGCCGTGGCGGCATCCCGCATCGTACCGTTTACTCCGTCTCGCGCCTTTTCATCACTCGCAATAATCAGGGCAATCCAACCCCCAACTTCTCTGAAATCGTGGGCAACGGCGCGGCCTCCAGCATCTCCAGTCTCTATTACCCCGCCGACCAGCGCGGATGGACCAAGATCGGCCAGCGCTGGGTTCTCCTCGTAGGCATCGACGGTCTCTCCAACCTGGTCAAGGAGTTCTGGCCCGACGTCAACGCTGGCCTCTTTCACGGCAAGTTCTAGTCCGCCCGTCCTCGCCTTTGATGTTCTAGCATTAAAGGCGAGGACCATAAAACATTGGCCAAACTAAGAGTCGGCTACCCTGCAGCCCTGTCCGCAGAACTCGTTCAGCTTCTTCCCACTGAAGTCGAGCTGATTCCCATCCCCGCCAATCCTGACACTGAAATCACCATCGACTTCTGGATCCCTCCGCCGGCCGGCGCGCTGGGCCAGAAGGTCTGGCCGCACCTGCGCGGCGTCGCCATAGCGCAATCCATGATGGCCGGCACCGAATGGCTTACCGACCTCGTTGGTCCCACCGTCACGGTCTGCAACGCGCAGGGCGCTCACTCCATCTCCACCGCAGAGTGGACTATGGCCGCAATCCTCGCCACGCTCAAGTGGCTGCCTCTCTATCGCGATCTGCAGCACAACGGCGATTGGTGCAGCCGTAAAAAAGGCAGCACCATCTATGCAGAACTGCACCACGACGATAGTCCGCAGTTCCCGCCCATCATGCAGGAAGAGCTACACGCCAAGCGCGTCCTCATCATTGGCTACGGAGACATCGGCAAGACCATCGAACGCATGCTCGAGCCCTTCCACGTCGAAATCACCCGTATAGCTCGCACTGCCCGTCCCGCCGTCCCAGGCCAGACCCCTGAAGTCCACGCCGTTACCGAACTCGACGAACTCTTGCCCAACGGCGAGATTGTCATCCTGATCCTGCCCCACACACCCGAGTCACACGGCCTCATCGGCGCAAAACAGCTCGCGCTCATGCCTCAGGGTGCGCTGCTAGTCAACTCCGCGCGGGGTCCCATCGTCCAGACAGACGCACTCGTCGACGCACTCAACA
>Ga0206935_10218_pt1 | contig 17657 bp, 15 predicted proteins | sample Alteio_BWOrgHeat_13_FD_152924 | JGI IMG/M metagenome (GOLD analysis project Ga0206935, IMG submission 152924) | Enriched cells from forest soil in Barre Woods Harvard Forest LTER site, Petersham, Massachusetts, United States -... | ecosystem: Environmental > Terrestrial > Soil > Temperate forest >...
GCAGGGTTGAAGTAATAAAAGGCGTAAAAACATTGATTGATGCCGTAAAGGGAACGCACTTAAAATTGAAAATAGCAGGTTCTGGAACTGAAATTGATAATTTAATTAATTATTTAAAAGTTGAAGATATTAGAAATGTGGAAATCCTGGGATTTCAAAATAAGGATTCGGTATTTGATTTAACGTTGAACTCAAAATTCGTGGTATGCCCGTCTGAATGGTATGAAAACTTTCCGTTTTCCATTACCGAGAGTTTTTTATTTTCCAAACCGGTTGTAGGTGCCGATATAGGCGGCATCCCTGAATTGGTAAAGGACGGGGAAACCGGTTATTTATTTGAAGCCGGAAACGCAGGTGATTTGCGGGAAAAACTTTTTAAGCTGTGGAATGATGACCTGATGATTGAACAAATGGGGAAAAACGCCCGCAAGCATGCCATAGATATTTTCAATTTTGAAACCCACTGGAAAAAATTAAACGCTGTTTTAACAAACTTAAACTTAAATGACAACTAAAAAAAGAATTTACATTGCAGGTGCTGGCGGTATGCTTGGAGAAGCCTTTTACAGAGTTTTTAAAGATGACTATGAACTTAAGTGTACCGATAAGGACGTAAACGCTGAGTGGTTGAGTTTTTTAGATTTCAGGGATTTTGATGCATATAAGCGCGATGTAGTGGAATTTAATCCACACTATTTATTCCACATTGGGGCATATACTGACCTTGAATTTTGTGAGCTGAATATTGACGAAACTTATTTAACAAATACTACCTCAGTAGAAAATGCAGTATATATTGCTAATTCATTGAATATCCCGGTATTATACATAAGTACCGCAGGAATTTTTGATGGGCAAAAAGCATTGTATGATGATTGGGATCTGCCTAATCCGCTGGGTCATTACGCCCGGTCAAAATATATGGGCGAGCGTTATGTGACTGAGCATGCCGATAGATACGTTATATGCCGTGCAGGATGGATGATGGGTGGCGGCCCGGAAAAGGATAAGAAGTTTATTAACAAGCTGTTAAAACAACTCGTAGCCGGCAAAAGAGAGCTTTATATAGTTGACGACAGGGACGGCACACCTACTTTTACAGTGGATTTTGCTAAAAACGTAAAAGCGATTGTAGAAAAAGAGTATTGGGGTCTTTATAACCTTGTTTGTAAAGGACAGACAAGCAGGCGCGAAGTTGCTGAAGAATTGGTAAATATTCTTGGCCTTAACGAAAAGGTTGTGTTTCATGAGGTTACCTCAGATTATTTCAAAGAAACATACTTCGCGCCCAGGCCGCCATCAGAGAGATTGGTAAATAAAAAACTCGATCTGCGCCAGCTTAATATTATGAGAGATTGGAAAGTCGCGCTTAAAGATTATATCGATTTATATTTTACCGAATATTTAATAGATAAATTTTAACTCTTTGAAAATCATTAAAAACCTACATAAATAGTCTTTGGCATTGGTTTTGAATTATACCAGCAGAATTGATAAATACTGATATAATTTAATACTGTTGAAGATATTATGGCCAGGACCAAAATTGCAGCTTTTTTCGGCATTAAGTCAATACCCACAAAGACAGTTGCTGGTGGGTCAGATGAGTTAACTTTAGACTTATATCCTCAGCAGCGATATGATACCAGGATAAAAAAAGTAAATGGTGTTGCGAAAGACACTTCACTAAAAATAAGAATTGCGGCATTTGGTGGCTTTAGATCATTACCTCCAAAAGCAGGAGCGGCAGGTTCTGATAAGTTAGCTTTTGATTTATATCCCAGGATCGTGAAACGTGGCCATTCTTTATTAGCTTATGGCAGAATTTACCCCGACGATAATGGAAGTCTGCCCGACGAATATGAAGGTGTTAAAATAAAGTATTTCAAAACTGTAAACAAAGCTGGATTCGATACGCTTATTCATTCAGCAAAAGCCACATTTGATATCATATTCCACAATACGGCCGACACAATCCACCTTCAAAGCGGGGCCAATAGCGTCTGGGCCTTCTTTTTAAGGCTGGCAGGTAAGAAAGTGATCGTTAGCCAATTTGCCATGGATTGGAAAAGAGATAAGTGGCCCTGGTATGGTAAGTTATATTATAAAATTTCAAATTATTTAACCGCGTACTTCCCCAACGAAGTTATATTTGACAATATTTATACAAAAGAATATTTTGAACATAAATTTTCAAGGAAGTTTGATTTCATTCCCTACGGATCCGAGGTGACCCCTCCCCCGGATAACATAAATATTCTTAATCATTTAGGTTTAGAGCCGTCGGAATATTTCCTCTTCGTGGGAAGATTCATACCTGACAAAGGGTTACATTTGATTATAAATGCTTTTCAAAAACTTAATACAAATAAGAAGCTGGTATTAATTGGAGGTTCGCCGAATCCGTGCGAATATGAACGTAAAATAAAAAATGTAAATGACGACCGCATTATTTTTCCAGGTTATATTTATGGTGACAACACAAACATTTTAATAAAACATGCTTTTGCTTACATACAGTCTTCATTAGTAGAAGGGCTTTCACCTATCATTCTAACAGTGATGGGCCTCGGCACACCTTTGATTTGTTCTGATATTAAAGAAAACACCTTTATTACAAAAGAGAACGCAACAACTTTTAAATCAGGCGATGCAAACTCGCTTTATGAAAAGCTTCTTTTTTCATTAGAAAACCCTGCGTCTCTGAGACAAAAAACTGAGTCAGGATTAATTGATATTAAAAACAGGTTCAACTGGGATGTCACAACAGACAGGTATCTCAAAGTTTTTAGCAAAAACTAGATCTTATAGTTATCAAATTGTGCGTATTGCCAATAGGGCTTGCGGTTATTATCGGGGGGACGATAAAGTTCAAATATTTGCTTTTAACTAAGACATTCAACTATCACCACTGTTTAATTAAATGCCCGGGCCTTCCCCCTAAATTTATAGGCCAACCGAACCTGGCATGTTCAATGACCATATAAAAGCAATAGCTTATTGAATCCAATTACCCGCTTTTGAAACTTATCCGGGCATTTTAAGCCATTTTCTTATTCCTAAATGCTCAAAATGATACTTTAATAGTAGTAAAATGGTAGTTTTCGCCGTTAATTGCTACGTTTTTAAGCTGAAAATTAACCTTAAATGGTAGTAAATGGTAGTTTGCTACTCTCTTTTCGCCCCGATATTACCCGCATCGCAATTCTCATCTGCAGGCTAAATTTTATATTTCAAAGCGATTCATTCCTATCAGGAGGCGATGGGCGGCTGTTAACACAGTGATATACGGTTCCAAAAACGCAACTCTCATCATCCACTTCCCGTACAAGTGCGAAGTATTAATTATGGTAATGCGAAGAATTGATTTTTGCGCATTATTTTTTTAAAAAACTAATACAAACAACCGAGTTTTTTTATAATTCAATGAACCTGCGAGTGGTTCTATTATTACTTTTTGTATCAAGTTTACACTGTTGAAAACGCGCGTATTATTTTATATTACAGGATTAGCGTTACTATTTTGTTCTAAAAACGTAGCCGCAACATCATATACCTGGGCAGGATATTCCAGTAACCTTTGGAGTGTCGCTGGTAATTGGGCGCCAACCGGCGTTCCGGGAGCTTCAGATGATGTTATTATTCCCGCTGCCACCCGCATGCTTACGGTTAATGTTACTTCTTCATGTCGATCTATTACTATCACCGGCACTACTACAATTACATTATCAGCACCGCTTACAATAGCAATGGCGCTTACTATTGATGGCAATTTAACATTTGCCGGTACTAGTTCGGCGACAATCAGCGGCGCCACTACTTTTGGTTATGATATATCGTTGATAATAGGGGCAAACAATACACTTAGCTTCCCTTCCGGCTCCTCAATAATACTTGGCGGCAATAACTTAAACGGTATAACCAATAACGGGACCATAAACTTTACAGGCAGCACATTTACTTATGGCTTTCAAACATCATTAATTAATAACGGGACAATAAGTTTAACCTCCTCTACATTTAATGGGTCGAGCAATAGTTTCACCTTTACAAACTCAGGTACCCTTAAACTTTCTGCATCGACCGTATTTGATTTAAATGATTACTCGGTATTGGTCAATACTGGCACTGTCTCAGCAACTGCATCAACAGTTAACCTGCAAGGCAGTAGTAGTTCACCAACCTGTCAAATTAATAATACAGGCATATTTACTGCCGAGACAACCAGCTTTACCCTTAGTGGAACCAATGCAAATATTCAAAACACAGGCTCGGCAGTGTTTACTTCGCATTCATGCGATTTTGTTGTTTCCGGTAGTGGTTCAATCCCAAACACCATTAACAATAAGGCAACTTTCAGAGATCATTCATCTGTTTTTACTTTTACCGGGCAGGGTGCTATCCTGCAAAATTCTGGCGTTAATGCGAGTATGTATTTAAACGGAAGCACCATAAATTTTTCTTCAAGCAGCAGTGGAAACAGCCAGATTCTTAGCAACTCCGCAACTTTAACGGCAGATTCTGCATCGACAATAACACTTGGAACTTATCTGTCGCGGATCATTAATTCGGGGAAATTTTATGCAGGCACATCAGGCTCTGCGTGCACTATAAGGTTAAACGCTCAAAGCGCCTCTATTACAAATACCGGTACTTTTAATTTAGGTTCTACGTCTATTATTTATCCAACAGCAATTTCAACCTTAGTAGCTAATACAAGCCCCGGCACTTTTACTTTACAATCAGACGCCAAAGGCTCGGCTTCAATAGGCCCGTTGAACGAAAGTACGAGCTCCGGTCAGCAAGCGGTATTCACCGGAACATTTAACGTTGAACGGTATTTTCAGGGCAATCCCACATATGATAATGCTACAGGCCGCTGGCTGGGCCGTAACTATCGCGTCATATCATCCGCTGTTAATACTGGCACCTTGGTAAACAATAATTATGTTTATGGGCTAAATTATATTGCAGGTGCAACGGCAGGGCTAACTATTACCGCAAATAGCAAAACCAATTCGTTTGTAACCGGCGCAGCAGGAGGAAACACCAGTGCGGGTAACCCATCTCTGTATTTATACCGGGAAAGTACCACTCCCGGCAGCTCGGCTTTTGCCGGCGGAAGTTATATCGGGATTACCGATATCTCAAATTCATCAACATCAGGCACCGTTAAAGCAAACAATGGCGGGACTTATAGTATCCCTGTCGGTAACGGCGTATTTTTCTTTTTCAGGGGCGCTGCAACCAATTTTTCAAAAAGAACAACTGCGCCCTATATTGCTCCTGAAAGTGTAATTCTAACTTCAACAGGTAATTTAAACCAGCAGGCTGTGGTCGTAAAGGAGTGGTATTCGCCCACCGTGGCAAATTTAGGGTACTCAACATCAGGTACCACTACTAATATACGCGGTTCTGATATGGTAGGAAACCCCTATCCCTGCTCGATAGACTGGAACACCTATTATAGCGGCGGGATTGTTGAAACAAATATTTTACCAACCATATACGAATTTAACCCAATAACCAATCAGTTTGATACGTACAGCGCAACCAGTGCCAGTACCGGAATCGGGACTGGCAATGCCACTAATATTATTGCGAGCGGAGAGGGGTTTTTTATTGTCTCAAGTGGTACCGGTGCTTTCCTGAAATTCAGAGAGACAGCTAAAGCAGCTACCTCACTCCCCAAAGGAAGTAATTTATTAATGGGCGCGCCACCCGGTCAGAATGTAGTCCAGCAATTGCTTCGTTTAAAACTGTCTAAAGATACTTTAAACTATGATGATATAATTATTGGTTTTAATACAACTGCGACATTTAAATACAACGGCATGGAAGACGCAAAATATTTTCCGGGCATTCGCGCTTTAGTTGGCCTGTCAAGTTTTTCGGAAGATAGTGTCAAATTGGCGATAAACAATTTGCCGTTGCCAAATCAAACTCAACAAGTTATCAGGCTGAATGTAGATGTCGCGCAAAGTGGTGCGTATACACTCCAAAGAATGGTAATGGACGCCATACCTCAAATTTATGAAATATGGCTGAGGGATGATTTTAAAAAGGATTCGACAAATATCCGCGAAAACACAACCTACGCTTTTGACGTAAATTTAGCAGATACCGCAAGCTATGGCAGCAATCGCTTTAAAATAATTATCCGGCAAAATCGAGCATTGGGACTAAAATTAATGGATTTTACGGCCGCAAAGGCATCTGACGGGGCACAAATTGTCTGGAAAACAGAGAACGAAGAAAACTATACCAATTTTACGGTTGAACGAAGTACAGATGGTGGTGCAACTTACCGGGTGTTAGGGGGTTTCGCTTCAAACGCCCAGGGAACTTATAGTTTTTTAGACAAAACGCCTCCTCCGGGTCGGGTCATGTATCATTTAAAAATGGAAGATCTTAACGGCACCATCACTTACTCAAATGCGGTTTCATTGATGTACGCAAACAGCACTAATGCAGAAAATAGCTATATTAGTATTTACCCAAACCCGACGGGAGGTGATATTAATTTAGCCATAAATCAAGATAGTTTAGTCCCCGATTTGCTTGCTTCTCAAAAAATGCTCAGCACGGTCTATCACAATAAAAAGGACTCCTATGAAGTTACAATTACGAATATCACAGGTACCGTTGTAAAAACGGCAACCGCAGCGAATTCTAATTGGCACTCCAATGTCGCTAATCTTTTGCCGGGCACTTATATTATTCAGGTGATCGATAAAAGCAGCAATCTTTCAGTTGGGAAAGGTACTTTTATAAAACTATAGTCAGCTGAAAACAGAACACCTCCCCGCATTATTCGCACATTACTGATATAATAGTATCTTTAAACTTGTTTTAAAGCAAGATTTTTATATCCCCAAAACCAAACATACTATATAAATATACTGTGTTTTTAAAATTCGTTTGGGGCTGATGCCAACTCACATCCTAAAGCAGGTAAAGTCTTTTCCTAAATGTTTGTTTAGGTTTTTGATCCCGTGAAATCACTTTAACATTAACTGCGCTATACACGCTAGCTGAAGAGTTAATAAGTACTCATTGTGTGATTCTCATGATCGTTTATATCCTTTTCCCTTTAGTTTAAAGCCCCGCAGTGTGGGAAGATCCATAAACTTTACAATCGATTTGCCGGATTTTTGATCCGCGGTGTAGTACTTCTGACATGCTTGTATATAGATTGGGTTCCTGTTTAACCGATCCGATACTCTTAGCTATTTCAAGTGCAAAATATTCCCAAAAGCAAAAAAGCCCATTTTCGTTAGAAAATAGGCTTTTTTTGATCGTGGTATCAGCTGGAATCGAACCAGCGACACAAGGATTTTCAGTCCTTTGCTCTACCAACTGAGCTATGATACCGTCCCGTTGGGGCTGCAAATGTAAGATTTTTTTTATTTCGGGTTGATTTTTTTTGAAAATTGTTAAAAGGTTGTAAAGTTGAAATGTTGTAAGGTTATCACGTTATCAAAAAAACACTCCAACATTTCAACTTTACAACATTAAAACAAACAAAACAGTAAAACAGACCAAACATTCCAACCTTTCAACCTTATAACATTAAAACAATAAAAACTATATTTGAAAAACTACTATGCACGCATAATGATTGCTCAGATCCTGTTTATCATCATCCTGGCTACAGCCATTTATCTTTTCAGCAAAAATGTGGGTACCATCAGGCGTAATATTCTTTTAGGGAAGGATACCGACCGCTCAGACAACCCCGCACTGCGCTGGAAAACGATGGCAAAAATTGCCCTGGGCCAAACCAAAATGGTAAAACGCCCACTGGCCGCCGTGATGCATTTTTTTATTTATGTTGGTTTTATTATCATCAATTTGGAGGTGATGGAGATAATGCTCGATGGCATCTTCGGCTCTCACCGCATTTTTTCAAAACCGCTTGGCAGCCTTTATGGCCTGCTCATCGGCGGCTTTGAAATACTGGCTGTTTTGGTGCTGGTGGCTTGTATTACTTTTTTGGCACGAAGAAATATTGCGCACCTGAAACGTTTTAGCGGGGTGGAAATGACCGAGTGGCCGCGGTCGGATGCTAATTATATCCTGATCATTGAAATATTATTAATGACGGCATTTTTAACGATGAACGCAGCCGACCACAAACTACAGTTGTTAAATTATGGGCATTATATTAAGGCGGGGAGTTTTCCCATAAGCAGGTTTATTGGCCCCTTGCTGCCGGATAGTGCAAGTTCACTGGAGATTGTTGAGCGTGTTTGCTGGTGGTTCCACATCATCGGGATACTGGCTTTTTTGAATTATCTACCCTATTCAAAGCATTTCCATATCCTGATGGCTTTCCCAAATACGTATTATTCCAACTTAAATCCAAAAGGAAAGTTTACCAATATGGCTTCGGTGACCAACGAGGTAAAAGCGATGCTCGATCCTTCTTTTGTGCCTGAAACCATCGCTGAGCCCGGCCGCTTTGGCGTTAAAGATGTAACCGATCTCACCTGGAAAAACCTGCTCGAGGCTTATACATGCACGGAATGCGGCAGATGTACATCGGTTTGTCCGGCCAATCAAACCGGAAAGTTATTGTCGCCAAGAAAGATCATGATGGACACCCGTGATCGCATTACCGAGGTTGGCAAAAACATCGATAAAAACGGCAAGGATTACCAGGACGATAAGTCGCTGCTTGATAATTACATTACCCGCGAAGAGCTATGGGCTTGCACCACCTGCAATGCCTGTACCGAAGCCTGCCCGGTTAATATCAACCCATTGGAGATCATCACCGAGATGCGCCGGTACGTCGTAATGGAAGAATCGCAAGCCCCCGCCAGTTTGAACAACATGTTTGGCAACGTAGAAAATAACGGTGCGCCTTGGAAATATAGTGCGGCGGATAGATTAAATTGGGCACAGGAGAAGTAGCAGTGGCAGTTGGCAGTAGCGGTTGGAGTTAAAAAATATTAAATCATAAATAAATCCGAAATCGAAATTCCGAAATCGAAATGAAAATCCCCACCATGGCCGAATTGGCCGCCGAAGGTAAGCAACCCGAAATATTGTTTTGGGTGGGCTGCGCAGGCAGTTTTGATGAGCGCGCGCAGAAGATTACCCGTGATATTTGCAAAATACTAAACCATGTGGGCCTTAGCTTCGCGGTGCTGGGTACCGAAGAAAGCTGCACCGGCGACCCGGCTAAACGTGCGGGTAATGAGTTTTTGTTCCAGATGCAAGCTATTGCTAATATACAGGTGCTGAATACTTACGAAATAAAGAAAATAGTAACCGGCTGCCCGCATTGCTTTAACACGCTGAAAAACGAATACCCCGGATTAGGCGGAAATTATGAAGTGATCCATCATTCCCAGCTCATCCAGCAATTGATTGATGAAGGGAAGTTAAAAGCCGAAGGCGGCGAAAGCTTTAAAGGCAAACGGATCACCTACCACGATCCTTGTTACCTGGGCCGCGGCAACAACGTTTACGAAGCGCCCCGCAAAGCCCTTGAAGTTTTGGATGCGGAGCTGGTTGAACTAAAACGCTGCAAGTCAAACGGCCTTTGCTGCGGCGCTGGTGGTGCGCAGATGTTTAAAGAGCCCGAAAAAGGCAGGAAGGACGTTAATATTGAACGAATGGCCGATGTGCTGGAATCGAAAGCCAGTGTAGTGGCGGCGGCATGTCCATTTTGTATGACGATGCTGAGCGACGGCGTTAAGCACGAAAATAAGGAGCAGGAAATACAGGTGCTTGATATTGCAGAGATTACCGCGCGGGCTAATGGGCTGTAACGGGCCTTTGCGCACTGGATTCCCTCTCGGGGATGGGCCGATGTGTTTTTTGTGATAGAAGTTAAAAGATATTTGGAAATTGGACCGGATGTTAACCTTTTCTGCTGCTTTTTCTTTCCGACCTTGCCCGACTTTTCGGCCCCTCTTCCCACACTAAATTTGATTTTTTACGTTATCAACCCTAAAGCATGTTAGCACGTAAAAGCGAGATGAGCCGCTCCGGTAAATTAAAACTATTGGTACCTATTGTTTTTGTGGCATTTTTATGCGCTTATGCACACCATAGGGAGGCAAACAAAGACAGTAACGTAGTGGGTCAGCTGCGGCTAAAGTCCATGAACGAGATATCGGGCATAGCCGCATCGGGTATTAATCCTGATCTGTACTATATCCATAATGACAGCGGCGATACCAGCCGTTTTTTTGCCATATTGCCAACCGGCGAAGTAAAGGCTACTGTTTATTTTAAGGGTGACCCAAAGGAGAGACATGGGGTACATGACTGCGAAGACATTGCCGTTGGCCCCGGCCCGGATGCAGGAAAAAGCTATGTTTATTTAGGCGATATCGGCGACAATTACGCGGTTCGTAAATACCTGGCGGTTTACCGGATGGAAGAGCGGAAAAGCTGGGCAAAAGATACGATCACGCACACAACTGCTTACCCCATACGCCTGAAATATCCCGACGGCCCTAAGGACGCGGAGACCCTGATGGTTGATCCTATTGAAAAATTGCTTTATATCGTTTCAAAGCGCCAGGATTCAGTAACGGTGTATACAACCCCGCTGATCTATAAAACAAATGATACGGTGGTGCTAACTAAACGCTGCAGGTTGTTTTTTCCGGGTATAAAAGTATTCAGGTGGATTACCGCGGGCGATATTTCAAAAGACGGGCAGCAGGTTTTGATAAAGAGCTATAATAAAGTTTACTACTGGAAACGCCAGAACAACGAACCTATCTGGCAAACCGTTCAACGCCGCTGGCGGCTATTACCTTACACCGAAGAAAAACAAGGAGAAGGCATTGGCTTTACGCCTGACGGTACAGGCTATTATACCTGCAGCGAGGGCGTTTATACACCGATTTATTATTACAGGATACCGGGGAAATAAAAATGGGAATAACAGCAAGTACTGCTATATTCATGGCTTATTTTTCGTTGTAACGTTTAGCGCATGGGCTGCCGCGCTTCTAACCTTTACGGTAGCATTGTTTCCCAATTGAACAATCAAACCTTGCTCTGATCCTAGATCACTCTTTTTTGCTGCTATTGCGGACGACACCAGCAATCATTTTTCATCAGCGGCGCCACGCCCGGAAATACGGTAGCGGATTGCATGGTAAGCGTCCCCTGGTCGTGAAAATCCATGTGCAGGCGGGCAATCTGGCCGGCATTTCCGTTAAAGGCATCAAAGCTTTTTTGATACGCTACATACTGAAACGACACCAAACAGCAGGTTAACCCGGTAACCAGGCCAAACAGGTTAAGCAGGGTATAACCTTTATTGGTTTTTAAGTTACGCAGGGCAATTTTGAAATAATTTTTTAGCATAGGATTGTTGGGTGAGCCTATAGCGAAGATACATGAAAATCCCGATGTGGGTGGGTTCGGTTTATCGTCCAGAAGATTAGTGTTATTCGAGTGTTTCGAATTATGCTGGTTTTGCCCGGATTATTGGCGTGTATTGCTGGTACAGTCGCTATGGTCATAGGTGTCCGAAGTCACAGAATCGGACAACGCTGGAGGGATAATAATTATAATTTCATGTCAAATCGCTATCTTAGTACCATCGTACACATATATGTTATGAACATCAAAGACAATTTCCATCACCTGATTGACAGCATTCACGATGAGGAGCTTTTAAAAGCCTGCTATCAATTAATTGAAAAGATTCGCCACGAACAAAATGGGCATTTGTGGAACAGCTTAAGCGAAGGGCAGCAAAAAGAACTCCTGGCTGCTTACGAAGAGAGTTTTGACGAGCAGAACCTGTTAAGCCACGATGCGGTTAAACTCCGGCACGAACAATGGTTAAAACCATAGTATGGAATCGCCGGGCCAGCAATAGCTTCAATGACATTATAAGTTATCTGCAAAGTGAATGGGGTGACAAGGTAACCCGGGATTTTGTTAAGCGCACCTATCAAATCTTAGACCTTTTAGCCGCTATCCCTGAAATGGGCTCGGTTGAACATCAAGAAAAGCAAATCCGTGGTTTTGTTATCACTAAACACAATACATTGTTCTATCGTGTTGATGAGGAAAGATTGATTTTGCTTCATTTTTTTGATAACCGACAGGACCCGAAAAAGAAATCGTTTTGAAGGAGAGTACCAAACTGGATGTTTTTTTGTGTACTCGTAGGCTCTGACAACGGGTTTCAAGCGGGACGTATGCTCCGGCGGGGAGCAAACACGTTAACACTCTACACTTTCCTTTAGGCTTCTGCTTCTTATTAAAACTACCGCTAATAATCCGCTCGAATATTTCCGTTTTTCATCCAATATTCGTAAACGTCTTTATTTCGTCCGTATAATAGTTGGCGGGCGATATCGTTACATTTTTTATTTGCATATAATCCTTCGTAAACGCCGACTACAAGCAAATTATCAATACCCTCATTTTGCCGGTCGCCAAGCAAATTAAAAAAATCAAAACATCGTTTTGCAAAATCATTCAACTGCTCATTCGTAGTAATGTTTTCAAATAATTCCAGACTTAGCTGGCCGTAAACCGTATATACCAACTCATCATTGGTATGGTCGACGCTTTCCGAGAACTCGGGAATAAAGTCATAAAGCTCTTTCACTAGTGGATCTTTCGAATTCTCGAGTTCGCCAGTCTCCGCGTTTAGCGTTACTGGTTGCCCGTAGCAACTGCAATTTATTAAAATAGTGTTTTCAATTTTGGCATTTTTAAATTCGGCGTCATCTAGGACACAATTTTCAAAAACGGTCTTTGTCAGGTTGCACAGCGAAAAGTCGCAAGTCTTTAAATTACAATCGATAAATTTTGAAGATGTAAAATCTGTTTGTGAAAAATCAATTCCCAAATAGCAATTTTCAAATGTTGCATCTGTAAGACTTTGTCCGACCAGCTTCTCGCCCTTGTCAAAATCGAGGTTTGTGAAATAGCGGAATCCAGCGCTATAGTTTTCGATAACGTCTCGTAATTCACTTATCTTCTTCATGTGTTATGTTCACCATTTCGGTTTAAGTTTTCTCCTGGACCTAAACAAAGATAAACATCCCACTTACCATAACCATTTCAAGACAAAAAATATTAGCCTTCTCTACCCCCTCCTCACCATCCCCTCATAACCTGCCATATATTCTCTCGGCGACGACCCCGTAATGCTTTTAAAAACATAGTTAAAATTTGTAATGCTGCTAAACCTGCAATTATAGGCAACGGCTGTTATACTGTTTTGGCTGCCAGCAGACGGTTGCCGGCAGGCTTCATTAACGCTCATGGTGTTTTCAAAATACACAAGAGTGTGGCGGCTTTGTTTTTTAAAATACCGACAAAAGACGGTGGGTGTTAAATGGGCATACGAAGTTGTCTTCGGACGGCTGGGACTGTTAGATGTGTAAAGCGTAAACTCCAATCAGAATTAACCAGTAAAAGGTGACACTTTTTTCAGGACGTGACACAAATTTTTTACCCTCAAAATCTGGAATGCCTGATTATCAATCAATTGCAAGGTGCGTTCAAAAAAACGGATTTTTGGACCGATTGATTATCAATTACTTACGCCTAATAAATCAAATGATTAAATAGTAAACCATTAATAATCAGCATGTTTCGCAATGTTCCACGTGTTCCGTGTAAAAAAATGGAACGCTGGACGCTTGCATGCTGTCTGTTCAGTGTTTGAATAAATCATCACTCCAGTGTTTTCGCATAGCTGCCCGAATATTCGCGGGGGGAGGTGCCGGTCAGCTTTTTAAATACGTAGTTAAAATTGGTGATGCTGTTAAAGCCGCAGCTGTAGGCAACGGCTGCTATGCTGTTTTGGCTGCCGGCGGATAGTTGCCGGCAGGCCTCATTAACCCTTATTCTGTTTACAAAATGCACAAACGTATGCCGGGTGTGTTTTTTAAAATACCGGCAAAAAGCGGTGGGTGTTAAATGGGCTTGGGCAGCAACCGCGTCGAGGCTGAGGCTGCCGGCATAGTTTTGCATGATATAGTTATAAACAGCCGCAATACGCATGCCTTCTGGGTCGGTCATGGCATAGGAATAGGTACCGGAGGAAAGCGGTATCAAACCGGCATCAAGGCTAAGGGTATTTACCAATTCGATAAACAATCCCAATTGCCCGGCGCCGCCAGCCTGCTGGAGGGCTGCTATCCGCATAGACACATCCTCATAACTGGTATCTGGTACTTTAAAACCATTTTGCCACCGGGCGATGAATGTTTTCAACGCAGTCATCTCCGGCAGGCTAAACAAAGCTTGCAGCTTACCTGCGGGATTAAAAAATATCGTTACCGTTTTCACTTCCAGTAAATTTTCCGGCTGAAAATAGGCCAGGTCGCTTTTAAAAAGGTGGGGCAGGTTAGCGCCGAGCAGGTAAACCTCGCCGGCGTGAAAAGGATGCATACTGTTACCTGCTAATAAAGTGCCTTCGCCTTTTTGTATCCAGGTGATCTGTACTTCGGCATGGCGGTGCAGATAGGTGTAAAAGTGCGGCAACACTTCTTCCTGCACAATTATGGTATGATCATGTGGCACAGGAATGGTGAAGGGCAGCACTTTCATGGCGGTAAAATTAGCGGTTTAGGTTTAGTAACTACGAGGCTTTTTTTGAACTTGGGTAAGGGGTAAAAAGAAAGGTCATGCCGTCCGTCAATTCGGCGGATCGACACCCCACGCGGTGGGTAACTAATTGACAGGTAACCCAAGTGGCTAGTAACCGATCAGGGGGCTACCTGTCCTATGGCTACCTGCATGATGGGATGCTGAAACAAGTTCAGCACGACTTGGAGTTTTATTTTTTCAAACGTTTTCTCCCTTCACCTTTTGCCTTTCACCTTTTACCTCCGCGGCATTCCCAATCCTCTTCAGCGTAAAATAAAACCTGCTGCCACCGCCGATCTCGCTCTCCACGCCGATTTTGCCGGCCTGTGCCTCAATAAAATCTTTGGCGATGGCCAGGCCAAGGCCGGTGCCGGTTTGTTCGGTAGTGGCGCCGGGTACTTTAAAATACCGGTCGAAGATGCGGGATAAATATTTCTGGTCGATACCGCGGCCGTGATCCTGCACCGAAAATTCGATTTCGTCGGCCTTGTAAATTTTAACCACCAGGTCAACGGTTGATTTTTCGTGGCTGTATTTAATTGCATTCGAAAGCAGGTTGATCAATACCCAGGTGGTTTTGTCAAGGTCGGCCTGTACATCTGGCAGATCTGCGTCACAGTCCACATTTATGGTTACGTGTTTTTGTTCGGCAGTTGTTTTCAGTGCTTTAACGGCATACTCAACAATGTTCCTGGGATGCGTACTGCCAAAATTGAGCTGCAGTTTGCCGGTCTCCACCTGTGCCATATCCAAAAGCTCACCGGTAATCTGTAACAGCCGGCGGGCATCTTCATCAATATTCTCCAGCAATTGCCGCTGCTCGGTGTTTACCTCTCCTATCCGTTTGTCTTCCAGCAATTTAAGGCTCATTTTTATAGAGGAAATTGGCGTTTTCAACTCGTGCGATATGGTTGCTATAAAATTAGTTTTAGCATCGTCCAGCTGCTGAAATTCCGTAATATTCCGAAGCGTGATCACCTGGCCAATTATTTTATCCTTGCTGATTACCGGCCAAACCTCTTTGGTGAAATAACTTTCACGGTTATCGGCATAGATCTTCATTTTATTATGATCGTTTACCAGCAGGTTGCGCATCAGGTCGTTTTCGAGCGCGATATCAGGCGCGTATCTCCCGGTTAGCGCTTCTTTAGGCAAGCCGATCAGGGTACAGGCCACCTGGTTTGCAAATATGATGACCGATTTCTCATCCAAACCAACAATGGCATCGTGCATTGAATTAATGATTGTCTCGATTCGCTCCTTCTCAAATAATATACTTGCCAGGTTGCTGTTCTCGTACTCGTTCAGCTTAGTGGTCATCAGGTTAAATGCCTGGCCCAGTTCGCCGAACTCATCGTTCGATTTAAAATCGAGCTGTTTCTGGTAGTTTCGGTTGGCTACCTCTTTTATGCTTGCGGTGAGTTCATTGATCGGGTTAGCAATATAACCCGGGAAGTTCACGACGAAGCTAAACGCCACGAGGAAAAGGAAGGACCCGACAAATGCCATCAACACCGTTGCATGGTTTCCGGTATCAATAGCTGCGGCATATTTACGCTCAATCGCGGTCATGTTCAACTGCATGATGGCATATGCGCCCTTCCTTACTTCCGCACGCAGCGTATCGACCCGGGCTGAGGGCGTCGCTTGTTTTTTTAGCGCTTCAAATTTCAGGCGAAGCATTACCGCAAGTTCGCTTTCACCGCGCTCAGTAATATCATGCTCTTCGCCTGAAAGGTTTTGCTCTATCACCTTGACCTGGGCGGTGTTTAAGGGGCCGGCTGAGGCATCGACCGCAGTGCAGATATTTTTGGTATAGCGAACAGATAAATAATTATCCTTCAGAATATTCTTTTCATCGCCCGAAAGCCTGTTAACAAAATAAATAGATAAGCCGCAGCACACCAGCGCTAACAAAAACAAAAAGCTTATCCCGATCCGGAGTTTATTTTTAATGGTCATGATAGTATTACAATATCAATATGCGTTTTCGACATTTTATTAAGCAGCTGTGTAAACACAGCTGTTTTCATTACCAGCTGGTAAAACTTAAAGTGCGGTTTGCCCAGGCAAATGGTGGTTATTTCATACTTCTCTGCGGTTTCCCAAATGGTGCGCGAGATGTTATTACTCTTAATCTTTAAAACCTCACCGCCCAGCTGGGTTGCCAGCTTCATGTTATTGATGAGGTGCCGCTGCGAGGCCAGGTTGATCTTATCGCTGCTTTCATTCGACGTTTGCACATACAGTACGTACCATTTTGAATGATAATAAGCAGCGAGCCTGGCACTCTTGCGTATGATCACCTTAGCCGATTCGTCATTCGTACTGATACAGGCCAGGAATATCTCATCACGCAATTTAATGCTCTTGGGCACCTCTGTGTATATTTTACGTTCCACCTGGTTGGCCACTTCGCGCAGGGCCAACTCTCTCAGCTGTAATATTCTTTCTGTTTGAAAAAAGTTGCCTAATGCGGTTGGCACTTTGGCCATGTCGTATATTTTGCCTTCTTTTAGCCGGGTAACCAGTTCGTCGGCGGTAAGGTCGATATTCACCACTTCGTCGGCCATCTGCAGCACCTTATCGGGAATGCGTTCGTTGATGGCGGTACCGGTTATGCCTACCACTTCTTCGTTAAGGCTCTCAATATGCTGGATATTTACCGCGCTGATCACGTTGATGCCCGCATTCAGAATGTCCATTACATCCTGCCAGCGTTTCTCGTTCTTACTGCCCTCGATATTGGTGTGCGCCAGCTCATCAACCACAACCACCTCCGGGTGTAGGTTAATAATGGCGTTCAGGTCCATCTCTTCCAGTTCTTTGCCCTTGTAAAACAGTTTGCGCCGCGGAATGACAAATAAACCATCGATCAGCGCCTCGGTTTCTTTGCGCTTATGGGTTTCCACGTAACCGATCTTTACGTCGATGCCATTGCGCTGCAGCGAACGCGCTTCTTTAAGCATACGGTAGGTTTTACCAACACCCGCGCTCATACCAATATAGATCTTAAACTTTCCCCGCCTCGACCGTTTGATCAGGTCCAGAAAATGTTCAAC
>Ga0206935_10225_pt1 | contig 17481 bp, 14 predicted proteins | sample Alteio_BWOrgHeat_13_FD_152924 | JGI IMG/M metagenome (GOLD analysis project Ga0206935, IMG submission 152924) | Enriched cells from forest soil in Barre Woods Harvard Forest LTER site, Petersham, Massachusetts, United States -... | ecosystem: Environmental > Terrestrial > Soil > Temperate forest >...
CCAACTTCAAGCGGCCATCCGGCCAACATTCGTCCGAAAGCAAGTAGCGGGAGCCGAACTCTCCGGCGACTACCAGCGTCTCTCGCTCGGGGTGGCAGGGAACTGAAAACTCGAAGGAGGCTTGGATGCGCAGGGCCGGGTTCTCTACAGGGCGAAAATGCTCGACGGGGCTGAACCATTTTGCCAATTTGACGTAGGCACCCGGATGGGCCTGAACGTACTGATCGTAGGGACCTTGTACGGCGAGAGCCGCGTTCGCGCCGGTGCTGTAAAGCAGCAGCAAAGTGAGTAAGGCGGTAGCCAATGTTCGGGTGCTCCCCTGCATGGATCCGAATAATTCACAAGCCAGTACACAGGCGACGAACACCAGCAACGGCAGGAAATCGACTTCGAAACGTTGGGACATTAGCCCGGTAGTGGCGATGAAGAAAACGCAGGCCGCCACGAAGGCTAGCATTGCGACGAGGAATGCGAAGATCCCACTCTGGCCGCGGAATCCCTTGCGGCAGAAGGGCGCGAGGATAGCGATCAAGACTACGGGGCAGAGGCCGAGGATGCCGCCAGTTGGCTCCAGGAAATAGCGCGCGGGCAGGACGTTCACGGGTGCGTCGAAGGGTTGGCGCCATGCCAGGCGAACGAAAGGGAACTCGGGAACAAGATCCGGCGGGCAGAGCAGCAAGTAGTAGAGGCCGGGGATGACGTTGACCCGCGATAGGCGGATATTTTGATAGGACGTGTCGGCCAGTTGATAGCGCAGGCCGAACTCGAACGGATCGCCGAAGCGCGCGTAATTATAAGCGGCAATGAGCAAGCCGCAGGCGATTACAGGGAGGATGAAGGCAACGGCACTGGGTTGCACGAAGCGGCGGAGCAAGGGCAGGCCACGATCGGCCAGGGCAATCACGAGGACGAAACCACACGCGGCGGCAAGGCCCAAATGAGGACGGCAGCCGATAGCTAATCCAAACGACAATCCGGAAAGAAGGGACCACAGCACTCGCCGCTCGGATGCTATGAGCCAGCGGAAAAGAAAATAAAAGCCCGCGCTTAAACAGAAATATCCGCCAGCGATGGCGACTTCATAGACCTTGGCGCGCTGCAACAAGAACGGGACGGTTGGTGCGATGCCGAGTGTGAGCAAGCACAGCGTCATGAGGGGAACGGGAATGCGAGCGTAAATAAATGGGAGTATTTGCAGGAATAATCGCGATAGGAACAAATATCCGGCAAGTGCAAGGAGAAATACGGCGAAGTTCTCCGGCAGGTCGTGGCCGGTTAGCAAATACCAGGGAGCGAATAACAGGAGCGCCGGGGTAGCGCCGTGATAAAGATAAAAGTGCCGCTGGTAGAGGACTATATCGAGGAGCTTATATGGTCCGTTGAAGCGATTGTCCTGGGGATTCGGGAGAGCGACCAGCTCGGGCTGAGGGTTTATTGGCAGATATAACTTCCCGCCAGCGAACGCGCGGCCGAGCAGATCGTAATATCCGTTCACTCCCCAGTTTCCTTTGGCGATTGCGGGGCTAGGCAGTCCGTAGAATTTGTCTAATCCGCTATCCCAAGCAAAGCGGCTGCTGTCGGCGCCGATGCCGATGATCCAGAAGTAAAACGCGCCTACGATGAGGAACACCGCTAGCCAGGCCCATGCATTGATGGTGCTTTCTTTGACGGTATGTGGGGACGGTTTAGAGATGTTCCTATACTGCCACGGCACTGCGCCCAGGCACAGCCGCGCGAGCGGGCTTGGTGACGACGGACATGAGATTCCGGCTTAGGACGGCGGAGGCGGTCATCACGCCACCGAAGAGAGCGCCGGCGACGCCGAGCGTTGAGACGTCCTGGCCGGTGAGATAGAGATTTCGGATGGAAGTGTGCGGCGTGAGGGAGCGGAGTCCAAAGCGCGCTGGGGTGGCGGCCAGTCCATAAGCTTCGCCTTTCTGGTAGTTCATGAAGTGCCGGGTGGTGAGTGGCGTGGATAACTCGGCGTAATCGATTTTGCCGGCGACGGCTGGAACGTTGCGCTCTACTTCGCTTTGGATGCGAGCGGCCAGGTTTTGTTTGAAAGCGTCGTATTCGGTGTTGCGATGTTTCCAGCGTGAGTCTTCCCAGCGCGCGAACCATTCATAGGGGACGAAGACGACGGCTTCGAGTGTGGCGCGGCCCGGATGCTGGTGTTCGAACTCGGGATCTTTGGCGGATGGAAACGAGATGTAGACCACCGGGAAAGGCGCGGATGGATCCTGGAGGAAGCGCGCGAGATTGGCATCGTGATCACAGGGGCGGTTATCGGAAGAGGGATAGATCCAGAGATTGGTACCGGCGAGGCCGAGGTCGCGAGCACTTTGTTTCACTCCGATGTAGAGGCTCAGGTGTGCGAGTGAGCCCGGGACGCGATCCAGGTCTTTGAGAATCGGCTGCGGTTGGCGGACCAGATGTTGAAACGTGTTGCGGACGCCCGTGTCGCTGATAACAAGATCGGCGCGGAATTCACGGCCGTCGGCCATTCGAACGCCAGTGGCTTTTCCATTTTGAACCGTAATTTCCTGGACGGCGGCGCTCACAACCACTTTTCCGCCGTTGCGTTCGATAACAGGCGCGATGGTTTCGGCGATACGAGCCGCGCCGCCCACAGGGTAGCTGGCGCCATTGAAATAATGCGCTGCCACGATGGCGTGCATGCCAAAGCTGCTTTGAGCCGGCGGCAGACCGTAGTCGCCCCATTGCGCGGTTAGAACTGCGATTAACTCCTCGTTTTGAGTGAAACCACGGAGCACGTCGAGGGTGGATTGCGAGGCCCAGCGAAGAAAGGGCGCTCGCAGGAAGCGTCCAGCCAGATGCGCGGCGGGACAGGGGATGGCTTTCTCGGCGAAGTAGAGCCTCGAGGCCTTTTGAGCGGACTGGACGGCGGCGAGATAACGATCGATGCCGGAAGATTCGGTGGGAAAGTAGTCCTTCAAGCGAGCCCGAAGACGCTCGAGACCAGTGGGGAATTCGAAGGTACGGCCGCCCATAACGATGCGATCGTAGACGTCGGGCATAGGGGCCCACTGGAGTTGGCCGTCGGTGAGGTAATTGAATGCCGCGCGCACGGGCGATGCTGGATCTTCGAGGTCGCCAATATAGTGCACCCCAACATCCCAGGAATAACCGGGGCGATTGAAGCTGTGGGTGTAGCCGCCGGCGGTGTAGTGGCGCTCGAGCACCAAGACCTTCTTACCAGCATGTTTGGATAACAGCGCGGCGGTGGCGAGGCCGCCGATGCCGGAGCCGATGACGATAGCGTCCCAACGATCGTCGAGGGGATGTTGTTTATAAGAGACCATGGCTGGCTGACTCCTTATGTTGACACTGCCCACATTCAATATAACCTCAGATGTTGCGCCTGTCAACATCTTCTGCTACAAAGAGAGCGGTGGCAGCGAAACGGCCCTATCATCACGGAAATCTGAAGCAAGACTTGCTGGACGCGGCGGTGGCGCTGATTGGGGAGGTTGGTCCACAGGCCTTTACTTTGCGCGAGGTTGCGCGGCGGGCGGGCGTGTCGCATAACGCGCCGTACCGGCATTTTCTGGACAAAGACGATTTGCTGGCAGAGGTGGCGGCACAAGGTTTCGACAGGCTGGACGAGGCGATGAAAAAGTCGATAAAGAAGGGCCACACGGCGGCAGAGCGATTGCGCCTGGCGGGACGCGGTTATGTGCAGTTTGCGCTGGAATGGCCGCAGCATATTCTGGTGATGTTTGAACGGCCAAGGCCGGCGGAGCAGCGTCCGGAACATGCCGAGGCGGCAGAGCGAGCGTTTCAAACATTAGTGGATGCTATTGTGGCGGTACAGTTGGAAGGCGGTCTACCGAAGGGCGATCCCTATCCGCTAGCGGTGGTTGCGTGGTCTGGCGTGCATGGTCTGGCGAAGCTGGCGATTGGGGGGCAGCTTCCGTTCAACGCCAAGCAGACCTTGGAATTTGCGGACTATATTTCGATGGTTCTGGCGCAGGGCATGGCAAAAAGTATTCTTGGCCACGGATGAACGCGGATACACGCGGATAAGAATTTCCGGACCTTTGCTAATGGTGGCCGGCGGCTCGGATGACGGTCTCGGGAACAGCCTCCTCGACTTTCGGTTTGCGGGCCATGGCTTTCTCGTTGATGCGAGCGCGGCGCTCGGCTTGTTTGTTCGCAGCGGCGAGGTCGCGATCCTTGAATTCGGGTAGCACATCGCTCGAGAACAACTGGATAGAGGAACACAGCAGATCGTGCGGGATCTTCCCAGCTTGCGAGATGCAAAGCACTTGATCGATACCGGCTTGCTCGAAATCGCGCAGGCGCTCGCGTAACGCAGCGGGGGTGCCGACACAATCCTGGGTCCGGCCTTCGGGCGGCGCAAACTCGTGGGGACGATTCTTGTACTCGTCCCAGATGTCGGTCTGGGCCGGGCGGTGTTCGCCGAAGAAGCTGTAATGGCCGAGCCCGTAGAGAAAGAAGCCGTAGCTTTCGGCGCCGATCCGCTCGACGCGCTCCCGATCGCGATCGCAGAGGAAAGGCGCGGCCACCGCAAAGTTAGGGTTCACGGCGTAGCCCAGCGGCTCGCACTCGTTTTCCATTACCTCGTAATAATCCTTCACCCACTGGTGCACTTCTTCCGGCGAGACGAATGAAAAGGTCAGCGCGCCCAAGCCCAGTTTCGCGGCCTGGATGATGGACTCGCGGCGGGAACAGGCCATCCATAAGGGCGGGTGTGGCTGCTGCAATGGCTTCGGGACCACGTTGCGCGGCGGCACATTCACGTACCGGCCCTGGTAACCAGTGAAGGGATTTTCCACCAACATGCGGACGGCGACACGCATGCCTTCCATCTGCATGTTCTTTTTCTCGGCTTGCGGGACCAGGAATCCGCCAAGCTCGGTTTCGGTTGCACCGGCGCCGGTGCCGAACTCGACCCGTCCGTCGCTCAATAAATCCAGAGTTGCAATACGCTCGGCAATGCGGGCGGGATGATTGATATGCGGAGGCGTTTGTACGATGCCGTGACCGATGCGAACGTTCTTTGTGCGCTGGCTGACCGCGGCGAGAAACACTTCGGGAGCGGAAGAGTGCGCGTATTCTTCCAGGAAATGATGCTCGGTGGCCCAGACGTAATCGTAGCCGCATTGGTCGGACAAAACGGCCTGTTCCAGAGCGTTCTTAAGCAGGGTAGGTTCGGAGTCGCGGAGCCAGGGCCGGGGTAGCTGATGTTCGTAAAAACCGCCAAATTTCATGAGTGTGTGTGACCTAAGGAGGGGTTCAAAGTTATCATTGTAGCGAAGCTTCCAAACAGGAATCACCATGGCTGGTTTTCGTCCGTTTATCGTTGGCATTGGCGGTACTACACGACCTGGATCGTCGTCAGAGAAGGCGCTGCGTTACGCTCTGACATTGGCAGAGGCACAAGGCGCAGACGTGGAGTTATTCGATGGCGCGAGCATCAACCTGCCGATGTATGCGCCCGAGTCGGACATTCGGTCCGAGGCGGCGCAAGCCTTGATCTCGGCGTTGCGTAGGGCGCACGGAGTGATTCTTTCCACACCGTGCTATCACGGATCGGTTTCCGGGCTGGTGAAGAACGCGCTGGATTACACCGAGGACATGTGCAAAGACGCGGAACCGTATCTGGATGGACGCGCGGTAGGGCTGATTGTCTGCGGATACGGTTGGCAATCGACTGGGGTGGTTCTGTCGGCTTTCCGGTCCATCGTACACGCGCTGCGCGGGTGGCCGACGCCGATGGGGGTTGCGATTAACACGCTCGTGGAACGGTTCGACGAAGCGGGTGCGGGCATCGCAGAGCCAACGGCACGGCAGATGGCAATCATGGTGGGGCAAGTGATGGAATTCGCGAGGCTGCGAGCGCAGCTGGCGAGTTTGAGCAAGGCGGACGTCGCGGCGTCGAGCGCTTAGCTCCAGTACAACTCGAAACGAAGTGTCCTCAATTTGGTCTACCAAAGGGGGGCATTACGATCGGGAAAGCGCGAGTTTTAGTTCCTTCCGACCAGAACGAGGCACGGATCGAGATCGGAGGGCGAGAACTCAATCTCACGAATCTCAATAAGCTGTACTGGCCGGAAGAGGGAATCTCGAAGCGGGATCTGCTGCAGTATTATGCGGATATTTCGCCGGTACTGCTGCCGCATCTGAAGGAGCGCGCTATGGTGATGAAGCGCTATCCAAACGGAGCGGGTGGCGAGTTCTTCTTCCAAAAGCGCATTCCGGAGCCGCATCCGGAGTGGGTGGAGACTTGCAAGATTTTGCATTCTTCGGTGAATGAGATCGACTTTCCAATGATCCAGGATTTGGCGTCGCTGTTGTGGGTAGTGAATTTGGGGTGCATCGATTTGAACCAGTGGTACGCAACCTGTGACGATGTGGATCGGCCGGACTATTTGCATTTTGACTTGGACCCTGGGGCCGGCGCGTCATTCGAGCAGGTGTTGGAGACGGCGCTGGCGGTGCGAACGGCGCTGGAGGAACAGAAGATCCCGGGGTATCCGAAGACCAGCGGCTCGCGCGGCATGCACATCTACGTACCGATTCGCCGGGGGCCGACGCAAAAGGAAGTCTGGGGATTCGCAAAGGAAACGGCCCAGGGCCTGGCGGCGAGATTCCCGAAGCTCATCACGGCTGAATATCGTATTGCGAACCGGCCCGGGAAGCACGTGCTGGTGGACTATAACCAAAACGCGTGGGGGCGGACGCTGGCGTCTGTGTACTCGGCGCGGCCGAAGCCTCGCGCGCCTGTTTCTACGCCCGTAGGCTGGGATGAAATCGAGCGCGGGATCAAAATTGAAGAGTTTCGGATCGACAATGTTCCGGACCGGGTGCGTCGCAGCGGCGATCTATTCCATCCGCTTTTGCTGCAGCGGCGGCGTGTCCGATTGGAGCAATTCCTGTGAGGAACCGGCGCAAAACGGAGCGCGGCGCGGAATTGTCCGGTCGCCTGCGACTCGGTAAAAGCAAGGCTACTTAGCCGCCGATTAACACGGATCAACACGGATCGATTCCAAGGACAGATCGACTCCAAGGGCAGATCGCGGGTCTGGCGGCTTCGACTTCATTTGACACCTGCATTCGCCAAGGGTAGGATCGAAGTCACTCCATATGTCCTGGCGAAATCGAATTCAATTTTCCTTGCTGGCCGTGGCGGCCGTGCTGACAACAGCGAACGCGCAAAATCAAACCTACAAAGCGCCGCGGACCGCGGACGGCAAGCCGAACCTGAACGGCATCTGGCAGGCCATAAACACGGCCAATTGGGATCTGGAGGGGCACTCGGCACAGGCCGGGCAAGTGGTAGCGCTGGGTGCGACTGGGGCGGAGCCGCCGGGAATCGGGGTGGTGGAGGGCGGCGAGATTCCCTACCTTCCAGCGGCGGCGCAGAAGAAAAAAGCAAACTATGCGAACCGTCTGAAGGAAGATCCGGAAGTGAAATGCTATTTGCCGGGCGTTCCGCGTGCCACCTACATGCCGTACCCGTTTCAGATTGTTCAAACCGGCAAGGTGATTCTGATTTCCTATGAGTACGACAGCGCGGTGCGAACTATCTACATGGATAAGCCGGGCGAGGCGCCAGTGGACAGCTGGATGGGCTGGTCGGCGGGACACTGGGAAGGCGACACGCTGGTGGTGGATGTGACTGGGTTCAACGACCAGACGTGGTTCGACCGGGCGGGTGATTTTCATAGCGATATGCTGCACGTGGTGGAGCGTTATACACCGGTGTCTCCCACGGTTCTGAACTACGAGGCGACCATCGAAGATCCGCAGACGTTTTCGCGGCCTTGGAAGATCAGCATGCCGTTATACAAACACGTGGAAAAGAACGCCCAATTACTAGAATTCAAGTGTGTGGAGTTTGTGGAGGAGCTGATCTATGGGCACCTTCGCAAACAACCGAGCAAGTAACTTTTGAGGAACTCGCGCAAAACGGAGCGCGGCGCGATATCGTCCCTGACCTGGTCGGTGGTGCGCGCCGCACCCTTTGCGCTTTCGACGGAGGTACTCATGCAGGCTCGATGTGCCGCTTTGTTTGGGGCGATGGCGGGGCTGGTTTTGCTCGCGCCTATTTCTCTGCCCGGCGCGGAGCATTGGAGCCCGCCGCGGACCCCCGATGGCCAGCCCGATCTTCAAGGCGTGTGGATCAATGCCACGTTGACGCCGCTGGAACGGCCCGCTGAATTCGTCGGCAAACCTTTTCTTACCGAGCAGGAAGCGGCGGATTACGTGACGCGGACACTGCAGCAGGTTAGCAGCGAGCGCAGGGATGGCGGCCAGCAGGTAGACGTCGCCCGGTCATACAACGAATTCTGGCGCGATCGTGGGGACGGTCTGGTTTCCGACCGGCGCACTTCGTTGATCGTGGATCCGCCGGACGGAAACGTTCCCCCATTGACGCCAGGGGCGCAGAAGCGCTGGGACGAGAGTCAAGCATGGATGGAAAAGCATGCGACGGATGGGCCGGAGGGACGGTCGCTCGCGGAACGCTGCCTCTCGTGGAGAACGTCGGGGCCACCGATGCTACCGGGACCGTACAACAACGATTTGCAGATTGTGCAGACGGCGGGTTACGTTGCGATCCTCAATGAAATGATCCATGACATGCGCTTGATTCCGCTGGATGGGCGGCCGCACGTGAGCCCACAAATTCGCGGGTGGATGGGCGATTCGCGAGGGCATTGGGAAGGCAACACCCTCGTGGTAGACACCACAAATTTCACTGGCGAATACAGTTTTCGCGGTTCGGACGAGAACCTGCATCTGACGGAGCGTTTGACACGAGTATCGCCAGATGTGATTCAATACGAATTCACGGTAAACGATCCGACCGCGTTTACCAAACCGTGGACCGCGCGCGTCCCATTGAACAAAACAGCCGGGCAGGTCTACGAATATGCGTGTCACGAAGGCAATTACGCGATGACCGATATTCTGGCCGGAGCTCGAGCCGCAGAAAAAAGGAAATAGCCTCATGATTCGGGCACTCGGATTGGCGACGGGACTCGCCGCAATGGCTTGGGCTGCGATGGCTGCTAGCGGACCAACGCCGGATTTAGAAGGTATCTGGAGCAACGCCACGATCACTCCTATGGAGCGGCCGAGCGACCTGGCAGGGAAGCAAACGCTTACGACGGAAGAAGCGGCGGCTTACGAAAAACAAGCAGTGGATCGTAATAACGTCGATCACAGGACGGGGAATGCCGAAGCGGATGTAGCAACGGCCTACAACCAGTTCTGGTATGATCGCGGCACGAAGGTGGTGGGGAGCCGGCGAACTTCGCTGATTGTGGATCCTCCGGATGGGAGAATTCCGGCGCTCACGCCAGAAGCGCAGAAGCGCTTTGACGAAAAGCGGGCATGGATGGCGGAGCATGCCACCGACGGTCCGGAAGGCCGGTCGCTGGGCGAGCGCTGCATCATGTGGACGACGGCTGGGCCGCCTATGGTGCCGGGTCCCTACAACAACAATTTTCAGATCTTGCAAGCTGGCGACCACGTTGTGATCCTGAATGAAATGATCCATGACGCCCGGGTGATTCCGCTGGACGGAAGTCCCCACGTCGAGAGCGGTATCCGAGGATGGATGGGAGATTCGCGCGGTCACTGGGAAGGCAAGACGCTGGTGGTGGACACCACGAATTTTTCGGACAAATATTCTTTCCGGGGGTCGGATCGGAACTTACATCTGGTGGAGCGCTTCACTCGCGTTTCGCCTGATACCCTGCTGTACGAATTCACGGTGGACGATCCGACGGCATTTACCAAGCCATGGACGGTACAGATTCCGGTGACGAAGACCAAGGGGCCGATCTTCGAGTACGCTTGTCACGAAGGAAATTACGCGATGACCGATATTTTGGCTGGCGCGCGTGCGGCCGACAAAAAAGGTTCGAAGTAGAGTAGAAGAAGGAGAAATGGCATGCGAACGAGACTAGCGATGGCGATTGCCGCGGCGGGATTAGCAATGAGCGCGGCGCCGATGTGGGCGCATCATGCTTTTGCGGCCGAGTTTGACGCCACCAAGCCGATCAAGCTGCACGGAACTGTGACCAAGATGGAGTGGATTAATCCGCACGCCTGGATTCACATCGACGTAAAGAATGCGGACGGCACGGTGACGAACTGGATGGTAGAAGGCGGGAGCCCAAACACTTTGCTCCGCAATGGCTTTACGAAGCTATCGCTGCCGGTGGGCACCGAGATTGTGGTGGACGGCTATCAATCGAAAGACGAGAGCAATAAGATGAACGGCCGCGACATCACGTTTCCGGATGGACGTAAGCTGTTTGTAGGGTCGGCGGGGCAAGGCCAGCAGCCTGACAGCAAGTCGGAGAACAAGTCCGAGAAATAGTCGCTAATTCGGATCGCGCCGGGCGGGTTCGCTGGAGCCTGCGGGAAGCGCGAGGGCGACCAGTTCAGGTGCGGCGCCTGGAACCGAGGCCACCGCGACAACGATAAATTGCCGGCCGTTGATCGAATACGTCATCGGACCACCGGAGGCATTTCCCGGTAGATCCATCTTGAAGACCACAGCGCCGGATTTCTTGTCGATCGCGCGAAATCCTGAGTCGCCTCGGCCGGATGGCGCGAACAGCAGCGTTTTCGTCACGAGCAAAGGCGCGCGGGTTGAATTACCGAAATTACTTGTATCGATGCCTTTCAGAGCCGGGTTTTTCTTGACCGACTCCGGGGTCTCGCCGTTGGGAATCATCCAAAGCCGCTCGCCGGTATTGAGATTCAGAGCGGTGATGCGCCCCCAGGGCGGCTTAAACAGCGGCAAACCGAACACGGTGGGACCGCCCAATCCGCCGCTCGCGATGTAGTTCATGTTGGAGCGCTTGGGATCGTGCACCAACGCGGAGACGTAAGCGTCGGTGACGGACGGAACGAAAAGAATTCCCGCCTCAGGATCGGCAGCCGCGCCTTGCCAATTGGCTCCGCCGCCTGCACCAGGTAATTGGATTGTGCCCTTCTTGCCGGCATTAGAATCGTAAACCATGGGCGGCGTGAAGACGGGGCCGAGCTTGTACTGTCCGGCGATGCGAATGGCTTCGGCTTTGATCTCAGGCGTGAAACCGATCAGATCGGATTCGGTGACGCCCTGGCGATCGAACGCCGGCGGCTTGGTGGGAAACGGCTGGGTCGGGGATGACTTTTCGCCTGGCACGTCGGATTGGGGCACGGGGCGCTCTTCGATGGGCCACACCGGTTGGCCCGTCACGCGATCGAAGACATACGTAAACGCCTGCTTGGTAACTTGCGCGACGGCCCTGATCTGTTTTCCATTGACGGTGAGATCGAGGAGCACCGGCGCGGCGGGATTATCGTAATCCCACATGTCATGATGGACGATCTGGTAATGCCAAATGCGCTGGCCGGTGCGCGCGTCCAGGCAGACCAAGCTGTCGCCGAATAGATTATTGCCAGGGCGATGGCCGCCATAAACATCGCCAGTTGGCATTTCGACTGGAAGGTAGACGTAACCAAGGTCTTCGTCGGCGCTCAGGGGCGCCCAGACAGCAGTATTTCCGGTGTATTTCCAAGAATCCTGTTCCCACGTTTCGTTGCCGAACTCGCCCGGCTGCGCGATGGTGTGGAACGTCCAGAGCAATTTTCCGCTGTGGATGTCGTAGCCGCGAACATAGCCGGGGACGGTCTCTTTGGTGCGAGGCGCGGCCCCAACTCCCAGCGCGGCGCCGACGATCACAACGTCCCGCACCACGATGGCGGGTGAGGTGGCGCCGATCACACCGGGCTGGATGTTGTCGCGATCGAGCCCGGTCCACAAATCGACAATTCCGCTTGCGCCAAACGCGGGGATGGGCGTGCCAGTCTTGGCGTTTAATTCGATGAGATGATAGCCGGGCGAGATCAGCAAGATGCGTTCGTCGCCGTGGCCATCGTTCCAATACGCGACGCCTCGATTGTTGAAGCGCACAGCACGAGCGCCACGCTCGCCTTCGTCGTATCGATAGAGCCAGAGCGTTTCACCAGTAACCGCGTCCACGGCTACGACGTCGCGCCGGGTGCCCGCGGTGAAGTAGAGGACGCCGCCCGCCATCAGCGGAGTTACTTCCCAATTGGCATCCATTCGCGGGCCGAAATTGTCGGCCTTCCATTGCCAGGCGACCTGCAAATTTTTCACATTGTCTTTATTGATCTGATCGAGCGGCGAATATTTCGTGCTTTGCGCGTCGCTGCCGTAGTAGCGCCATTCTCCGGCCGGTTTTTGGGCCGAACCGAGAGCGGCGAGCAAGAAGATGAGCAGCGGCAGACGTGATGGAGAGAGGCGCATATGGTGCTAATCGCGTCAATCTTATCAAAGTAGCTTGATGATGAATGTGATAGGCTGATGAACCGTCACCCCTGAGGAGATTGCATGCGATTCACGTGGTTCAACCTGATGCCGTGGCCGTATTTACAGGATGATTTTCGCGAGAAGAATCGCTCGGTGTGGGTGGATATCGATGCAAACCTGTTTGATCCGGTGAAGGGGCACGAGGTTTACAACAACTATCTGGACCTGCTGGAATACGCGGGAAAGTTAGGTTTTGACGGCATCGGAGTGAACGAGCATCATCAAAATGCCTATGGTTTGATGCCATCGCCGAACCTGATCGCAGCCAGCCTGGCCCGCCGCACAGACGATGTGGCGCTGGTAGTTTTGGGCGCGTCCATTGCGCTCTATAATCCGCCGCTGCGCGTGGCCGAAGAGTTCGCGATGCTGGATTGTATTTCGGGCGGCCGTTTGGTGGCGGGATTCCCGGTGGGCACTTCAATGGACACCAACTATTGCTACGGCACGATACCGGGATTGACGCGCGAGAAATATCGCGAGGCGCATGAGCTGATAAAGCGGGCGTGGGCGGCGCGCGAGCCGTTCGCGTTCAATGGCCGCTACACGAAACTGCGCTACGTGAATCCATGGCCGCGACCGATTCAGCAGCCACATCCTCCGATTCATATTCCGGGCGGCGGATCGCTCGAGACCTTTGATTTTTGCATCGACAACACATATTCCTATTCCTACTTGAGTTTCGGCGGCTATGTTCGCGGACAAGCGTTGATGCAGGGCTACTGGGATCGCGTGGCGGAGCGCAATGCTCCGGATAGTTCACCCTATCGCGCGGGCTTCGCCCAAACTATTTGCGTGGCGGATACCGATGCGGAAGCCGAGCGCCTGTATGCGAAGCACGTCAGCTACTTTTACAACCGATGCCTACACGTATATCCGGGCTTTGCGGATGCGCCTGGCTATCGGACGATCAAGACCATTCAGAAGGGTATTCTGTCGCAGTACTCGCCTCAGAGCATGTTCCAGGAACTGTCGTGGAAAGAGCTGGTGGACAACGGTAGCGTGATCGCGGGGAGTCCGGAAACGGTGACGCATCGCATGGAAGATCTGATCCAGAAACTGCGGGTGGGTAACATCTTTTGCCTGATGCAAATCGGGGACATGCCGCAAGACAAGTGCATGCATTCGACGCGGCTGTTTGCCGAGAAGGTTATGCCGAAGCTACGGAATCTGTTTCCGGAGTTTCAGGATGACGGGCGTTTTTGGTGTAAGCCCTTGGCCAAGCGCGCGAAGCCGGGGGCATTGCCGATGGAAGCCGAGTTGGGATCGCCGGTGGGCGCGGAGCGTTAGGGCATGCAGCTGAAAACAATTCGGACCGAACGCGCCGCAGTGCGGTATTACGAGAGCGGAGAAGGCCATCCGCTGGTGTTTCTGCATGGCGCCGGCGGAGTGGACATGGATCTCGGCTTTCTGGATTCGCTGGCGCAGAAGTACCATGTCTACGCGCCGTTGGTTCCTGGTTATGGCGATAGCGAAGAGTGCGCGGAGCTTCGCGACATGCTGGATTTCACGCTGCACACCTGGGACGTGGTGGAACGGTTGGGTTTGAAGGATCCGATTCTCGCCGGTTTTTCGATGGGCGGCATGATCGCAAGCGAAATGGCGGCGATTGCGCCGAATGACGTTTCCCGCCTGGCGCTAATTGCTCCAGCGGGATTGTGGATGGACGAACACCCGATTCCCGATATTTTTGCGATGCTGCCGTATGAGCTGCCGGGCTATTTGTTCTACGATGCGGAGGCTGGCGCGAAGTTGATGAGTGCCGGCACCAACATGAGCGATCCGAAATTCCTGCAGGCGTTTTTGGTGCAAAACGCCAGGCAACTGGGCGCGGCGGGGAAGATTTTGTTTCCTATACCGGAGCGTGGCCTGGCATCGCGGCTCTACCGCATCAAGGCTAGGACAATGCTGATCTGGGGCGAAGGCGACAAACTGATCCCGCCGGTTTACGCGCGGGAATTCCAGCGTGGTATCGCGGGCGCGGAAGTAGTGGTAATTCCGCGGGCCGGGCACGTGGCGCCATTCGAGAAACCGGCAGAGGTTATTGGGGCGATTGCGCGGCTGCAATAGCTAGCGCCGCCCCGATAGATCCCGGAGACCACTTGGCCGAGGACTTGAAGGAACCGGGCGTCAGCGCCGCGGAATTGGCGCGCAAGTTGGAGTGCCCACCAACCGCATCATTTGTGATTTTGATTGGGCTTCATCCACAACTCTGCGCTCGCGGCGAAGAAGCGGGCCAGACGCAGAGCAGTCTCTGCTAATACCGCGGTTGAGCGACACCGAATCTACAGTGGAGCGTCGGGGCGCGAGATAGATCGCCACATGTGCGCTACCGGGCTGTTGTCGAACCCGAGGCCTTCTTTGGGCTGCTTGAAGTTTCTTCCGATGATGTCAAGAAACTGATCGAGCTTGGGGTTGACCTTCGGATCGAAGGCGTAGAGATCGTTCACCGTCACCATGCGCGGCGCCAGATACCACTTGTGGTTGCGAACCATCTGGTAGGTGGATTCGATATACGGCTCGGGCTTGTAATCGGAGCCGAACAGTCGCCGGTAGAGGTCGGGATATTCGTAACCATGCTCCTTATCTTCATAGAAGCGGAGCGCCTGGTGATAGCGGATGGCGAACGTAACTTTTTCGGAAACATATGGCTCGTACATCTGCGCGCCCCACCATCCGTGATCTACCTTGATGAGATCCTGTACGGTGTCATGGAGAAGACAGGCGAGGATAATTTCCTCGGACATACCATTTTCCATGGCGCGATTGGCGCTTTGCAGGCAATGGTTGGAGGTGGCCATGAAGCGAAGCTTGTAGTAATCCACGATGGTGGGCTTTTCCGGCATGGGAGGAAGCTTCTTCACGTTGCCGGTGTGTGAGACGAACAAATTTCCGGCGCCCTTACGAGTGGGGCGCGTTTCAATTTCCGCCTCCACCTCGGCCGCGGTCGGAAACTTCGCCGCGCCTGTAGCCGCTTGGTTCGCGACATTAAGCTGGAGCATCATGTGATGTTCGAGCGCCTCAGCCTTGGCCTCGTCAGCCATGGCGGCAACGGCCGCTAACCCGCCGAGTCCCGCGAAAAATGCCCGCCGGTCGATTTCCATGTGTTCTCCTCCGCTTCATAAGAATATCGCAGGACAATTTTCGCCGCCAGGGTAGTATACTGGCCCATCATGAGAACACCGCCGGTGCTTATGATCGCGTACGCATTTACGCTTGCGGCACAGGCCCCCGAAACATTCAAGGTGCGATTGTCTCCAGTGCCCATCGAAGCGAAGACAAGGGAGAACATCGCAGGCATCGGATCGGCGACCGCAACTCTGGTGGGCGCTAAACTTTCGATCGTGGGATCGTTCGAAGGGCTGAAGTCCCCAGCGGTGGATGCCAAGGTCCATCAGGGGCCGGTTACGGGCGTGCGCGGGCCGGCCATTCTGGACCTGACCGTTGCGCATGCGGTTAGCGGCGCGGTGAGCGCATCGCTCGATCTGACTCCACAACAAATCGAGAGTCTGAAAAAGGGCAAACTCTATATTCAAATCGACAGCGAGAAGGCGCTGGATGGGAACTTGTGGGGGTGGTTGTTGCGATGAGACAGTTTCTTCCGCTCAGCATCATCTTTGCGGCCAGCGCGTTCGCCCAGCAGCCCGGGCCGTACACCGCGCAGCAGGCGGCATCCGGCCGCAGCATCTATCAGGGGAACTGCGCCATCTGCCATGTGGCCGATTTGGGTGGACGTAATGAAGCGCCGCAGCTGGCGGGATCCAACTTCATGGGACAGTGGGGTGACAAAACAACCGGCGACCTGATCGGGTTTATCGAAGCCACGATGCCGCCGAATAATCCTCGCGGGTTGGGCGGTGAATCGTACGTGAATCTGGCGGCGTTCATTCTGGAAGCGAATGGAGCGAAGGCTGGGAATCAGCCGCTGACGGCTGGCGCGAAAGTGCAGATTCGTTCGATTGCCACGGGGGAAGTGCCCGATGCGGTGCGGCATCCCGCGGTGGAGGAGACTCCGCCCGCGAGCGCGAGACTGGAACCTCTCACTTCACACGGCCTCACGGTGGAAGGCGAGGTAAAGAGCTACCAGCCCGTCACGGACGCCATGCTGCGCCATCCCGATCCTGCCGATTGGTTGATGATTCGCGGGAATTATCAGGCGTGGGATTACAGCACGCTGAACCAGATTACGCGCGAGAACGTGCACGAGCTTCAGCTGCAGTGGGTGTGGTCGATGAACGATGGCGGAAATAACCAGACTGCGCCGATCGTTCACGGGGGCGTCCTCTATCTAAGTAATCCGAACAGCACGCTGCAGGCACTGGATGGGCGCACGGGCGAGCTGATCTGGGAGAACCGTTACGGCGGACTGGCCAATGCCAGCTCCATGCGCGGCATGGCGATTTACCAAGACAAGATTCTGGTGGCCACTAGCGACGCGCGCTTGATCGCCTTCGACGCTCGCAACGGCAAGAAGGTTTGGGAAACCGTGATGGGCGATCGATCAAAGGGCAATTACGCCACCAGCAGCGGGCCCATCGTCATCAAAGGCAAAGTGCTGCAGGGCCTGGGCGGCTGCGAGCGCTATCGCGACGAGAAGTGTTTCATTAGCGCTTATGACGCGGCCACAGGCAAGGAGCTTTGGCGCTTCAATACGATTGCGCGCGAGGGCGAACCGGGCGGCGATAGTTGGGGCAAGCTTCCGAATCTTTTTCGAGCGGGCGGCGAAACGTGGATCACCGGCAGCTACGATCCCGATCTCAATTTGACGTATTGGGGTGTGGCGCAGGCTAAACCATGGATGCGAGCGAGCCGGCAATCGGGCGGAGGCGCCGCGCTTTATAGCAGCTCCACGCTGGCGCTGGATGCCGATACCGGGAAGCTGGCTTGGTATTACCAGCATGCGCCCGGCGAGTCGCTCGATTTGGATGAGGTTTTCGAACGGGTGCTGGTGGATTCGGGCGGCCAGAAGTTTGTGTTTTCGGCCGGAAAGCCGGGGATTCTATGGAAGCTAGACCGTAAGACGGGCAAGTATGTCGGGCATAAAGAGACCGTGTTCCAAAACGTTTTCGATTCGTTTGATCCGAAGACGGGCGAGCCGC
>Ga0206935_10227_pt1 | contig 17264 bp, 17 predicted proteins | sample Alteio_BWOrgHeat_13_FD_152924 | JGI IMG/M metagenome (GOLD analysis project Ga0206935, IMG submission 152924) | Enriched cells from forest soil in Barre Woods Harvard Forest LTER site, Petersham, Massachusetts, United States -... | ecosystem: Environmental > Terrestrial > Soil > Temperate forest >...
ATTTCGTCGATGAGCGCCGCGCAATAGGCGTCGACCGGCGTGGGTTGCGTAAAGGGTCGCGTGGCTTCGGTGCTTTCGCAGACGCCGATGGTGCTGCCAACATTGGCGCCGAGCTGGTCGTATACCACGATGGAATAATCGTGGTCCTTGCCCGTCTGCAGAGTTTTCGAACTCCATGGCAGCGCGACGAGCAGGCGCTCGCCCACCAGCGACGCATGGCGCTTCGAAAGCGTGACCCGGCCGATGACGGTGGCGAGCCTCATGAATAAACCTTTCGGCTGGAAACTTCGTCCACACTGCCCATTACCCACCAGCGGCAGGGACTCTTCGGATCATTCAAAATTGTCCGCGCGAAACTGCCGTCACTGCACAAGATGACTTTCTCGTGCAACCCCGTGCCGAGCGGGTCAATCACCACCTGCGGCGGACCGTCGAGGTTGTCCTTGTCGTCCACTGGTTGCGCAATCAACAGCCGCTGCCCCGCGAAGCTTTTATGCTTCACCGTCGAGGTGACGTAACCGCGGATGTAGGCCAGACGCATGAGAAAATTATAAATGACGAATGACGAATGATAAATTAATAGAGATTTAAATTCTCCACCATCACGCAGCGGCGCGAGCGTGTGAATGTCATGGGAGTGGTGACACCTTCCCCTGTAGGAGTTGCCACGGAAAAAGATAAAAATCCTTCGCCACCGAGGCCCAGGCCAGTCATGCAAGGGCCGTTTTTGATGAAGAGCGTCGTGTCGGCCACCTGCGCAAATTTGGTGAGATTCTCAATATTGCGGCTATGGATAATCGCCGTGTGCTTGTAGTTGTGCTCCGAGCGAATCGCCGCGGCAATCGCCTCATCCACATTCTTCACGCGCACGATGGGGATGAACGGCATCATCTGTTCTTCCTGCACGAAATAGTGGTCTTCCTTGGTTTCGCCAAAGAGCAGCATCGTGGCCGGCGGAACATCGAGTCCGATAGCCTTCGCCAGCACCGCCGCATCACGACCGATAAAGGCCTTGTTCACGTGCGCGTGGGCGCAACCGCCGCCCTGGCCGGGTTCAACCGTAAACGCCTGCTTGGTGAGCGCCTCAACTTGCGAAGAGTTTAATTGGACTGCCCCGGCATTTTTCAACGCCGCAATCAGTCCATCCGCTACGGATTCGACGACGAACACTTGTTTTTCGCCGATGCAGAGCAAATTATTATCGTAGGCTGCACCCTGGATGATGGAGCGCGCCGCGCGGTCTAGGTTCGCGGTTTCGTCAACCACGACGGGAGGATTGCCCGGGCCCGCGCACACTGCGCGCTTGCCGGTTTTCATCGCTGCCGCCACCACTGCCGGGCCACCCGTTACGCAAAGCAGCTTCACGTCGGGATGCTTGCACATCACGTCAAAAGTCTGGAGCGTCGGCTTCACCACGGTCGTCAGCAAATCAGAAATGCCCGTCTCGGCAAAAATCGCCTCATTGTAGGCCCGGATGGCCAGTGCCGCGACCTGGCAGGCGGAAGGATGAGTGTTGTACACCACCGAATTGCCCGCCGCGATCATGTTGATGGCGTTGCCCGTGAGCGTCGGCACACTGTGCGTCGCAGGAGTTACGGCGCCAATAACACCCCACGGTGCGAAGTCGATAATAGTCAGGCCGAAATCACCGCTGAAGGCCATGCGCTCAATCATTTCCACCCCGGGCACCAGTTCGGAACAGATTTTGAGTTTTTCGATTTTGTGTTCGAGCCGGCCGATTTTCGTTTCCGCAAACTCAATCTCGCCCCATGGTTTGGCATTTTGCGTGCAGGTGCGCCGGATGGCGTTGATCGCCTGCTTGCGCGCCGTCACGCCGGACTCGCGCAGCTTCAGGTACGACTTGTGGGCCGCCGCCACGGCGTCTTCCATCTTTTCATACACGCCAAAGCCGGTCTTGCCGCTGGTCACGGCTGCCTGCTGGGTCTGCAGGCGCGAAAGCACCTCGGACACCACTCGGGAAATAAGCTGTTGCTGGTCCATGGAAGGAATAATGGAAAATGAATAATGGAAAAAGTTGGACAGAAATTACCACGGGCTAATTTCCGCTTTTTTAATTTTCAATTGTCCATTTTTAATTTTCAATTGGTTCGAGTTAGTCACGCGCGCTGTACACGACCTTCTTTTGCACATCCACCGTGTCCACGATGCCGATGACGATCGCGTCGATGGGGATGTCCTTGTCCTTCGCGCCGAGGCGCGCCGAACTGCCTTGCGCGATGAGGACGACTTCGCCCTCGCCGGCGCCGAGATCGTCGACGGCGATGATGGTATTGGTGCCGGACTTGAAGCCGTTCGGGTTGGCCGGATCCACGAGGAGCGGGCGCACGAACAGGAACTTCGAGCCCGTCATCTTCGCGTTCTTTTTGGTGGCGACGACGGAGCCTTCGACACGGGCGAGAATCATGGCAGGTAGTGGGTTGGGTGAGGATAAGTTCGCCAAAACAACCAAGGCCGGGCGGCTCATGACGAGCCGCCCAGTCCTTGACTATTTCTTGATGAACTTGGGCAGGACGGAGGCGAGGTCGCCGTGCGGGCGCGCGATGACGTTTACCGACACGACTTCACCGAGCGACTGCGCGGCGGTGCGGCCGGCTTCGGTCGCGGCCTTGACGGCGGCGACGTCGCCCGTCACCAAAATGGTGACCATGGCATTGCCGACTTGCGTGGCGGGACCGACCAACGTGACGTTGGCCGACTTGAGCATGGCGTCCGTCGCTTCGACGAGCGCAACGAGACCGCGGGTTTCAATCATTCCGATAGCTGGCTGGGAGGACATAGTAGTAGTTGGTTTAGAGTTTTACTGAATTTGTTTTGTTTGAAATTTAGTTTACCGATTTCGTTTTGGGGAAATTGTTTGTGGTTTTGAAATTCGTAATTCGTAACTCGTAATTTTTAATTCTTTCCTTCGAGTTTCGCCCACGCATTGCGTGCGATGACGATTTCCTCATTGGTCGGGATGACCCAGACTTCGATTTTCGAATCTGCCGTGGAAATTTTCGCCTCGGTCGCGTGCGTCGCAGCATTCGCCGCGGCATCAAGCTTGAGACCGCAGAAACTAAGATTGGCGCAAACAGCCTCGCGCAACTGTACGCGGTTTTCGCCAATGCCAGCCGTAAAGACCACCGCATCCGCCCCATTGAGCGCCACCAGGAAACGACCGAGATAACCGCGAATGGCATTCGTGAAAACGCCAATGGCGGATTCCGCATTCTTGTCGCCCTTCGCAGCGGCTTCGGCCACGTCGCGCAAGTCGCCACTCGCCAGGCCGGACATGCCTTTGAGGCCTGCATTGGTCGAGAGTTGCTTTTCCACTTCGTCGATGCCCAGACCCAAATCCTTCGCGAGATAGAACGCCGCGAAGACATCGAAGTCGCCCACGCGGTTGCTCTGCGGCAGACCGCTTTGCGGCGTCATACCCCAGCTCGAGTCAATCGCCTTGCCATCGCGCACCGCGCAGATCGACGAACTGCCGCCGAGGTGGCACGAGATAATGCGCAGATCCTTGCGGCCCTTGATTTGCGCCAGGCGCTCCGTCACGAAGCGATGGCTCGCGCCATGGAACCCCGTGCGGCGGATATTCAGCTTCTGTTCCCATTCCAGTGGCACCGGGAAGCGTGTGTTTTCGACTGGCAGGTGGTCGTAGAATGCCGTCTCAAACGTGCCGATGCAGGGCAACTTTGGATAGAGCCGGTTGAACGACCGCACCGCATTGACGTACGCCGGATTATGCGCGGGCAACAAGGTGTAGAGCGCTTCCATCGCGCCCAACACTTTTTCATCAAGCACTTGCGTGCCGCTGACGCCCTTGGCCATCACCGGTTTGAATCCCACCGCCGATAACTCATCGAAGCCGGTCAGCACCGTGCCGCGCAGGGAATTTTCCACATGGGCGACCGCGGCATCGTAATTCGCAAACCTGGCGTTGCCGGACTGCGCCGGGCGGCCCGTGATTTCCAACTTCCACGGGCTCTCCGCCGCGCCGATACGCTCCACCCCGCCCTTGGCGAGCAATTGCTCACCCGGCATTTCGAACAAGCGGAACTTGAACGACGTGCTGCCGATGTTGGCGACGAGTACCTTGCCCATGGGGAGAGGTGGATTAATGTGGATGGTTAACCTACGCGAAATGAGAGGGCACATTCCCGCCGGGACGGGAAACTGCCCCACCCTTTAGCGCGCGGCGGGAGCGGCCTTCGCGAGGAACTTGCCGATCGAATACAGGTCTTCGTGCGGACGCGGGATGACGTTGACGGCGACGACTTCGCCAATGGCAGCGGCAGCAGTGGAGCCGGCTTCAACAGCGGCTTTAACAGCGGCGACATCGCCACGAATGAATACGGCGACATTGCCGGAGCCCACTTTTTCCCAGCCAATCAATTCAACCGTCGCGGCTTTGAGCATCGCGTCGGTCGCTTCGAATTGGGCGGTGAGGCCTTTGGTTTCCAACATTCCGAGAGCTTGTCCTGACATAATAGGAGATATTTAAGGGTTAAACTGGTGTAAGATGGTTCGGTCAGGCTTAGCCGATGAAGAACTCGAGCATGCCCGCGGCGGGCCGGGCGATGACGTGGGCGGCAACCAGGTTGCCGACGCGTTGTGCTGCTTCTTTACCGGCGGAGACGGCGGCGTTGACGCTGCCGACATCGCCCTTGACGATGGTGGTGACGAAGGCTCCGCCAATCTGGATATGCTTAACCAGAGTGACGTTGGCCGCCTTCACCATGGCGTCGCTGGCTTCAATCAAGCCAACGTAGCCGCGTGTTTCAATCAATCCAATGGCGTCGTTCATGTGAGTATCTATTTGATGGTTTAATTCTAAGTTTAGTTTGGAAATATTTTTCAGGCGCGGATCAATTCGCAGCGCTTGGCGCGGGCGAGGTCGCAGCAATTCGCCTCGTCGGTGTCGATATGCACCTCGAGCTTGAACGACGGATCCACGCGCACGAGCAGGTCGTCAAACCGAGTGCTGCACTTTTCCGCCTCCACGAGCAAAGTCATGTGCTGGCCGGCCTTCACTCCATAATAAGCGGCGTCCGACGGATTCATGTGCACGTGCCGGGCCGCGCGGATGATGCCCTCTTTCATCTCCACCACGCCCTTGGGCCCAATCACCACCCCACCCGCCGAACCCTTGATGTCGCCCGAGGCGCGCACCGGGACATTGATACCAAGGAAAATTGAATCAGTGTAGGCCAATTCGATCTGCGTCAAATTACGACAAGGGCCGAGAATGCGGAGATTCGGGATGATGCGGTCACGCGGGCCGACGAGCGTCACCGTCTGCGCCGAGGCAAACTGCCCTTCCTGGTAAAGCCACTTGTGCACCGTCAACTGCGCGCCCTTGCCAAATAGGATTTCCACATTCTCCTGCGTCAGGTGCATGTGGCGGGCCGAACTGTTCACGACCAGGGTTGGTGCGGCGCTGAGAGCAGAAGTCTCCCGCCCCAGTTGCGCAAAAAGCGACTGGCGGATTAAAGATTCAACGTGGGTACGACTGGGTAGGGGTACGGACATCAGCAGCTAACAAACTTGGTTTATGATTGAACGCAATCATAAGAGCGAGGTCGGGAGTGTCAAGTCGCTATTTTCACTTTTTTGCGGGGTATTTTCGACCTCGATTTCCTTGTTTGGCCTTAATGACATCGATCCGGTATATGACTTTATATGTTTGAGTTCAGTCATATAACTCGGGATGCCCTCCTCTCGAAGGGCTTCTGGAGGCGCATCAGTTATTAGAGCAGTCAACGAATCCCACCCTCCAAGAAAGGACGGCGCGGTGCGGCCCAGTTTGGCCCGGTCGAGCAACACCGCCGAAGCCCGCGATTGGGCCATGACCGCCTTTTGCAAGGCCACGACCGCGGGCGAGGAATTCCATATACCTTCGCGCGTCATGCCTTCCGCGCCAAGGAGGGCCAGGTCAAATTTCCAATGGCTCGCGCTGCGGCAGGCTTCATCGCCCAGCAGCACCGATTGCCGCCGCAAAACCTGTCCTCCGAGCAAATACACGTCGACACCGTCCACTTCAGCGAGCAAGTCCGCCGCTGGCAAATTACTGGTCACACAAGCCAGTGGTCGCACCGGCGCGACCCGAATGGCCTCGGCCAAAGAAAAAATCGTGGTGCCGGCATCGAGGTAAATCACCGCCTCGGGCTGCAGTAATCCCAGCGCCTGTTGCGCGATGCTGTACTTGCCTTCGGCGCCCGTGGAACGTCGGCTTCTAAACGAAGGGAACCGCAAATTGTAATCTGCCAGTGCACCCCCATAGGTCCGGGTTATGAGATGCCCTTTTTCGAGGAAAACGAGATCTCGGCGTACGGTGGCCTCCGATATGGCAAATTCCTTGCATAAATCCGCAATACCCAGATAGCGATGCCTTTGCAGCAACTCCGCCAATTTGCGACGGCGGGCTTCCACCACGTGCTTGGCCACTTTCATAAGCACAATATATGGCGTTAATGAGCGGACGCAATCATTTAAATGGCCTTTGTGAGGGTTGTGACCGCAATCCCCTCAAATAGGGAATCGTCTGGACTTTGAGAGCATCCGGGCTATGTTGCCCATCCCAACCCCTCCACCCCTTGAAGCTCAAAGCCCTTCCCCTCGCCTCTTTGTCGTTAACCCTGCTGGTCTACGCCCCGCTTTTGGCTGCCGACGCCCCCGCCTCCAACGCCAAGCCGTCCGCGCAATTCAATGTCCGCACCTACGGAGCGCTCGGCGACAACAAGACCAAGGACACCGACGCCTTTCAAAAGGCCCTAGACGCCTGCTCAGCCGCCGGTGGTGGCGAGGTAATCGTTCCAGCGGGCAATTACCTCATCGGCAGCGTCGAGTTACACTCCAACACCACCCTGCATCTCGAAAAAGACGTCTTTGTCATCGAATCGTCCGATGTAAACGACTTTCCCATCATTCCGGGCCGCTTTGAAGGTGCGAACGCCCAAGTGCACCGGGGCATGATTTACGCGAATCAGGCCAAACACATCGCCATTACCGGCCCCGGTGGCTTTTCCGCTGCCTCAGCCCTGGGTCGACTCCGCAACCCCCGCGCCCCCGTCGGCATCGAAATCGTCAGTTGCGACGACGTCACCCTCGACGGATTTTCCTACCAATACGACGCCCCGGTGCGCACCGACATCTGGTGCATCCATCCGATGTTCTGCACGAATGTGATGATCAAGAATCTTTACCTGCGCAGCGAAGGCACCAATGGCGACGGACTCGACGTCGACTCGTGCTCCAAAGTCACCGTGCAAAATTGCGACATCAGCGCGGGCGACGACGCCATCTCGCTCAAATCCGGCCGCGGCATGGAAGCCGTGCGCGAAGGCAAGCCGACCGAAGACGTGATTATCAAAGACTGCAAGCTGGCCAGCGTTCATTTCGCCGCGCTTGGCATCGGCACGGAGATTTCCGGCGGCGTGCGCAATGTGGATATTTCCAACTGCACCATCTCCGGCGTGCAAAACGCCATCTTCATCAAGAGCCGCGATGGCCGCGGCGGTTACATCGAAAACATCACGGGCGAAAATCTCACCGTCGAGGCCTCCCCCACCTTCATCGGCATCGACCTCATGTCGAAAGGCATCCAGGCCGCCGAGCCCGTGATCGGCGACGTCGAGCAATGGACCAAGGTCAGCAACATCACCTTCAAGAATATCAAGGTAAACAACGTCCGCACTTTGATCGAAACCCAGCACAGCAACTCTGGCGAAGGCGTTTCTCCGGCGCGCCCCATCGACGGCTTTACGCTCTCCAACCTCACGGGCACCTGCCAGCGCGGCATTACGTTGACCAATATCCTCAACGCCAACTTCAGCGATATCAAGGTCACCGGCTACACCGGCCCGCTCATGACCCTCACGAATGTCACCGGCAAGGGTTTGGACGCGCCAGCGCCCGCCGCAGTTACCACTGCCGCACCAGCCGCTGCGCAATAAACCAGACAAGGTTTCCGTGCACCCCATGAAACTCAAATTCATCCTGGCTGCATTTTCCTTCTCCGCCCTGGCCGCGTTTTTATCCGCAAGCGGCGCCGATGTCAGTCCCGCCCTCCCGCTGTCGCCATCGGCTTCAGGTTTTGTTCCTCAGCAAGTCACCGCCAGCGTGCCGGGCATTTTCAATGTCCGTGACTACGGCGCCAAGGGCGACCGGCAGACGAAAGACACCGAAGCTTTCCAAAAAGCGCTCGACGCCTGTGCACTCTACGGCGTCACTCACAGCAATGGCGAAGTGCGCGTCCCCAAGGGCAATTACCTGCTCGGTAGTGTCGTCCTCGGCCCCAATACCACCATCCGCCTGGAACCCGACGCCTACATCACCGAATCGCCCGACCTGGCCGACTACCCAATTATCAAAGCCCGTTTTGAAGGCGAGATGACCGACTGCCACCGCAGTTTGTTTTACGCGAGTCACGCCGACCACATCGCCATCCTCGGCCCCGGCGGCATCTACGCCACCTCGTCGCTCTGCTTTCCGTCGAATCGCAATCCCCGCGCCCCGTGCGTGTTTGAGCCCGTCGATTGCTTCGATGTCCTCGTCGAAAATTTCTCCCTGCAATACGACGAGCCCGCCTCGGGCCAGCACGCCGACATGTGGTGCATCCATCCGAATTTTTGCAACAAGTTCACCGCGCGCAATCTCACCATCCGCAGCCAGCTCGCCAATGGCGACGGGCTCGACATCGATTCATGCAGCGATGTCGTCATCGAAGGTTGCGACATCAGCACAGGCGACGACGCCATCGCGCTCAAGTCCGGCCGCGGCATGGAGGCCGCGCGCATGGGCCGGCCCACGACTGACGTCACCATCCGCGACTGCAAGTTACACAGTGTAATTTTCGCCGCGCTCGCCATCGGTTCTGAAATTTCCGGCGGCATCCGTAATGTGGACATTCACGACTGCACGCTTTCCGGCGTCCAAAATGCCATTTTTATCAAAAGCCGCCAGGGCCGCGGCGCATTCATCGAAAACTTCACCGGCGAAGATCTGGTCATCGAATCCTCGCCAACCTTTATCGGGATAAATTTGGTGTCCACCGGCAATCCCGCCACCGAGCCCGTGCCCGGCCCGTTGTACGACTGGACCTACGTGCGCAATTTGAATTTCGAAAACGTGCAGGTCAAAAACGTCCAAACGCTAATCGGTTCCAGCGGCGGCAAAGACACCCCATCGGAAATTTCTCCCGACGCGCCGATTAACGGCTTCACGCTGACAAACATCACCGGCACCTGCCAGCGCGGCATCACTCTCGACAACGTCGTCAACGCCCACTTCAGCAGAATTTTGGTCAAAGGCTTTACCGGCAATTTGCTGAATTTGACCAACGTGACGGGGACGGGGTTGGACAATCCTGCTGCCAACGCTGCTCCTGCCTCGACAACTCCTGTGCGCTAAGTCCTGTGTGTATAAATATAGCGCTGCTCACAGGCAGTGTTTTTCCAAATGTCGCTTGTAGTTTTCCAGTGCGCCAGGGACATCGGGGTCCTTGTAGATATCAAAAATCCCAAAAGACGGAAGAACATCGTACCCGCAGAATTTGTAGTTGGACGAAATGTGAAGGAAGAGATCAGCCGCCCCTTTGCCCGCGAATAAGAAACTGTTAGGATTATCAAAAGTTTCTCTCGGGGCATTCCAAGTCGCCGAGATCATGAACTTCCTACCCTGCATTTTTCCACCCGTACCATACTGCTTGCTGGCGTCTTGGCGTGTGCGACCATCGCCTTCGAGTAAGGCCTTCGTGGTGAGACCCATATTGAAGACCTCGTCCACATATTTCTTGTAAATCCAAGGTGCACCAAACCAGTTAACCGGTGTCTGGAGGATGACCAAGTCAGCCACCGCGTGTTTTCCCACCTCTTACTCCGGCTGATAGCCTCGCTCGACAAAAGTCTCGGTGACCCGATGCCCGCGCTCCGCGAAAAACGTCTTCGCGAGCTCCATGAAAGTGATATTCAACTTGCCCTCTGACCATCCAGGATAGTTGAGATGGGTGTTGATAATTAGAATTTTCATTTTTGAAAATGGATTAAATAAATGACGAACCGCGCTACGGCACTAATGCGTCAAACATAGCATTTTCTAAACCTATTCTGTCGCCTAAATCATTTACGCTACAATTTCTCCACCGCGTCCTTTGCTTCCTTCAGGCCGACTCCGTAAATTTGCCGGTAGAGTTTGATCGCGGCAATCTTATCGCCCGTTTCCGCAATCCGCTTCACGTCGTCAATTGAGGGACTTTGCCCGGGCGTCATTAACGCATCGATTCGTTTTTGTGTATTTCCACCCGCCAAAAACATCGCCACCAGGACCAGCCCAGCCAGTACCGCGGCTGCCAGAATCAACACGGGTGCTATCGGGGCCGAATGGGTCATCTGATCATTTTTGCAATGCCAAAAACGCTTGGCAAGCATGGTTATCCACCCCTTATGCGCAGGTTATTCACAACCTATGCACCGAATTCAGACCTGCATTGGGAATAAAAATAAGTTCCTCCGGGCAAATTAGGGTTGCGCGGGCTCGCGGCGGTCAGTGTATTGCGATTTTCCCAGACAACCACGGATGACACCGATAACACGGATGCCCTGCATCAACGCACGGGCATTCTGCTTTTTATCTGTGCTATCCGTGCCATCCGTGGTTAAATTTTGTGAATTGGGTAAATTCCGTCCAAAAATCCTCCGCGTCCTGCTTGCCCGCCGCAATTCAACCTGCAACTTGCAACTCACAGCCGAGAACTGCAAACCGTAAACCACCTTTACCCCCCGCCACGCATGTTCCTCCGCGAAGTCAATATCAACGGTTTCAAAAGCTTTGCCGACCGCACGAAAATTTCGATGCAGCCGGGTGTCACCGCCATCGTCGGCCCCAATGGCTGCGGCAAGAGCAACATCGTGGACGCCATCCGCTGGGTGCTGGGTGAACAGAGCGCCAAGGCCCTCCGCGGCGGCAAGATGGAAGACGTCATTTTTGCTGGTACCGACACCCGCAAAGGCCTGCCCTTGTGCGACGTTTCCCTGATTTTTACCGACTGCGAAAAGGAACTCGGCACCGCGTTTAATGAAGTCGAAATCGCCCGGCGCGTCAGCCGCGACGGCGCCAGTGAATACTACCTCAATGGCAAACAATGCCGCCTGAAGGATATCCACCGCCTGTTCATGGACACCGGCGTGGGCCGCGTTTCCTACTCCTTCATGGTGCAGGGGCAGATTGACCAGATTCTTTCGAGCAATCCGTCCGAGCGCCGCGCCATTTTCGAAGAAGCCGCCGGCATCACCCGCTACAAGAGCCAGCGGCGTGAAGCGCTCAACAAGCTCACCCTGGTCGAACAAAACCTGGCCCGCGCCACGGATGTCATCGAAGAAGTCGCCCGGCAAATCGGCTCGCTCAAGCGCCAGGCGGGCAAGGCCCTGCGTTATCAGCGTCTCAAGCACCGTCTGACGAAGCTTGACCTCGCCTACAACGCCTGCTTTTTCGCCCGCCGCCAGGCCGAAGTCCTGCGCCTCGAAACCCTCGCCGCCAGCGCCCGCGCCGAAGCCGAAGGCACCGCCGCCTCCCTGCAAGAACGTGAAGAACGCGTGATTGCCTTGAAGTCCGCCCGCACCGGCCTGGCCCAAAAACTTCAGGAAGCCCAGCAGGCTGTTTTCGACCTGCGCTCAGAAATGGAAAACGCCGAGAGCCAGGGCAAGTTTGCCAAGGTGCGTCAGGACGACCTCACCAACCGCCTCGCTGAAATCGAAAAAGAAATTTCCGGACTGAGTGGCCAACTGGGCGAACTCGACGAACGCCTGCAAACGGACTCCGCCCAACACCAGGGCGCGCTGGGTTCCGTGGACTCTTCCGACGCCGCCTTCCGTGCCCAGCAGACGGAGTTTGACGCCGCGCTGTCCTCGCTTGGCACGGGCGAACGCGCCTTGCAGGACCGCCGCCAGCACCTGCTCGTGCTCGAAAGCGGCATTACCCGCCTGCGCACGAACAGCACCCACCTCGAAGTCGATTTAAAGACCTACCAGATCAAACACGCCGCACTGGCTGACACCGTTTTCCAACTCAAGGAAGAACAGGGCAAGCTCGACCAGCAAAAGGCGCAATTTGCCGCCGCCCGCACTGCCCGCGCTGGCGATGTCGCCGCCGCGCAGCAAGCCGTCAGCGAAGCCCAGGCCACCGAAAATTCCCTGCGCCAGCAATTCCGCGAAACCCAGACGCGCATCCAGGACCTCGACCGCAAACTCGCCCGCGGCACCGCCCAGGTCCACGCGCTCGAAGGCTTGCAGGCGCGTTTTGAAGGTTTTTCTGAAGGCGCGAAAGCGATTCTCCAAGGCAAAATCGAAGATTTGCTGCCCAAGAGTGCGTTTCAGATTTTGACCCGCCTCGTCGACTTCAACGATACCGACGAGTCGGCCATCGAAGCCTTGCTCGGCCCGGCGGCCGACGCCCTGGCCCTTTCCGATTACGCCTCCGCTGCACCCGTCGCCAGCCGCCTCGCGGCCGGTCAACTCGGCCGCGCCTGTTTGCAAGTGCCCGCCCCACCCCGCGCGAAAGGCACCAATCCCGAATTGCCCGCCGGCATCCGCCCGGCCCTGAGCTCCGTCACCATTCACGAAGGCCATGGCGCCATCCAGCCGCGCTTGGAAAACCTCCTCGGTGATTGCTACCTCGCGGACACGCTCGAAAATTTCCTCACCTTCTGGGCCGCCAATCCCGGGTTCGAATTTGGTCTGGCCGCCACCGCCAATGGCGAAGTCGTCGACCGGCGTGGTCTCATTTTCGGTGGTTCCGCCCAGGGCGGTAAAAAGGAAGGCTCCTTCCTCCAGCGCGATACCGACATTCGCCGCCTGCGCAAGGAACTCACCGCGCAAAACGCCGAACTCACGCAGCAGACCGAACACTCCATGGGTTTGCAGGCCGAGATGAACGCCGCGGAAACGCTCATCAACGAAAAACGCGCGCGCGTCAACGAACTCGCCCAGGAAGTCGCCACCGTGCAGGCGCAGGAAAAAACCGTCGCGCAATCCCTCCAGCAAAACACCGACAATTCGGCCCGCCAGCGCCGCCAGCTCGAAGAACTCGAGCAAAGCCGCACCGAGGCTGAACAACGCCTCGCCCGCGCCCAGGCCGACCTGACTACCGCCGAAGCGCAAATCACCACCGAACGCGAAGCGATCGCAGCGCTCGAGCAAAGCCTCGCCAACTTGCGCGCCGAACGCGACCGCCGTCAGGAATCTTTCGCCCAGGCCCGCCTCGCCCTCGCCGAAAAACGCCAGCGCCTGCAAATTCTCGACCGCAACCTCGACGAACTCCAGGCCCAGCGCCGCGATCTCGACACGCGCCTCATCCGCCGCAATCAGGAAATCGACGCCACCCGCGAACAAATTGCCGAGCTGGAAAACACCGCCGCCGAACACAAGGCCCAGCACGCGCAAATCCAGCAGACCCTGACCGCCGCCACCGAATCGCTCGAAGCCGACCGCCAGGCCGCCGTCAAACTGGAGCAGGAACTCACCGAGTTGGAAACCGGTCTCGCCAGCGAACGCGAACGCCGCCGCGAACGCGAAACCGAGCTCCACACCCACGAAGTTCGACTCGCAGAAGAGCGCTCGCAGTCCGCCTTCCTCGAGGAAAAAGTGCGCACCGAGCACCAGCTTAATATTTTGGAAATCGACTGGAAGCGCGAGTTGTGGGCTGCCGACGAACAATTCCAAACCCGCTTGAAGATGGAAGATCTGGACGAAGACGCCGACCTCGCGCCCAAGCCCAAGCGCGCCCGTGCTGAACCGACCGAGGAAGATTTTGCCGAGATGGAAAAGACCGATTGGGAACCGCTCGTGCGCGAGATCAAGGACCTGCGCGAACGAATCACCAGCATCGGCGCGGTCAATCTCGTCGCCATCGAAGAATACGCGGCGCTCAAGGAACGCCATGACTTCATCAAAACGCAAAGCGATGACCTCTGGAAATCCAAGGAAGACCTCGTCAAGGCCATCGACGAAATCAACCAGACCTCGCTCCAGCTTTTCAAAGACACCTTCGAGCAGATCCGCAAAAATTTCCGCTTCACCTTCGACAAACTTTTTGGCGGCGGCGAAGCCGACCTGCAACTCGTCGAAGCCGAGGACGTGCTTGATAGCGGCGTGGAAATCGTCGCCCGCCCGCCCGGCACCAAGCTCCGCAGCATCTCGCTCCTTTCCGGCGGCCAAAAAACGATGACGGCCCTCGGCCTGCTCTTCGCCATCTACATGGTCAAGCCCAGCCCCTTCTGCGTGCTCGACGAATTGGACGCCCCGCTCGACGACGCCAACATCGGCCGCTTCACCGCGATGCTGCGCGACTTCACGCGCTACTCGCAATTCCTCGTCGTCACGCACAACAAGCGCACCATTGCCTCCGCGCAGACGATTTACGGCGTCACTATGCAGGAACGCGGCGTCACCCGCCTCATCTCCATGCGCCTCGACGCCGAAACCGGCGAAGCCATCGCCCACGATGCCCGCACCCCGGCCACGCAGACGGCCAACACGCCGCAGACGGAAGAATCTCCTTCGTCTTCAAAAGGCAAAGTTACCGCCGAGGAGATTGCCCGTTTGAACGCCGAACTCATTTAATATTCAAAGTTTCTTCTCTCCAATGGCCTTCTATGATAGTACAGAAGTTCTTTCCCGCTGGCTCTCTATATCCAAATGGATAGCTATTGTTTTTGGTGTTATTTTTGCATTTGCTGCCATATTCAACCAGTGGGCCAGTGATCGCATTGGGTATCTTAAAGACAAAAAGAACTCAGAGTTACAAAGCGGCCTTAGAAAAGTGGCAGAAGATGCTCAAAAAGATGCTGTTAACGCAAAGAAATCCGCAAAATCTGCCGAAGATCGTGCCGCAAAGCTTGAAGAAAAGGTCAAGCCACGAGCCATTACCGACGAACAGCGAGAAATATTGAAAACTGAGTTCGATGCTGCCGCGACCCGTGGAGAGGCAACCGCTGCAATTATCTTTTCTTCCGCAATGCTTGATTCTGAATCTGAGCAATTTTCCAATCAAATCCGAGATGCAGTTAAACTCGGGAGGTGGGATGTCCATAGTAATATTATGGGCACCGTGACATTCCAAGGTATTCGCATCGTATCTTATGAAAAAGAAACGGAACAAGCTGCCGCCACAATTGAGCGCATTTTTACAAAGGCCAAAATAGACTTTAGCACAGAAACTATTCCCATTGAACGCAGCCCCGACCAATACAAACAAGCTGTGTATATATGGGTTGGGAAAAAAGACATTTGAATCCAATCGCCCCTCTTTTCCCAAAGAGGTTTCGAATTAGGATTCCTCCGCATTTTCGCGTCCGAGGTTTGACACCCGCTTCCCGTTCAGGCATTAAAACGCGTTTACCTTTTATCCCGGATGGCTCTTATTGTTCAAAAGTATGGCGGCACCTCGGTCGGCAATGCCGACCGCATCCGCAATGTCGCCCAACGCATCAAGGCCCACCGCGACCATGGCGACCAGGTCGTCGTCGTCGTCTCGGCCCGCAGCGGCGTGACCAACGAGCTCATCGAGCGCGCCAAGTCCCTCAACCCCTTCCCCGATGAACGCGAGATGGATGCCCTCCTTGCCATCGGCGAGCAAGAGACTATCGCGTTGACGGCCATTGCCTTACACGCCATCGGCATTCCCGCCGTCTCCCGCACCGGCGCCCAGGCGGGCATCATTACCGACCACGCCCACACCCGCGCCCGCATTCTCGACGTCACCGGCGGCGACCTCAAGGCCCAGCTCGACGACGGCAAGGTCGTCATCGTCGCCGGCTTCCAGGGCCTCAGCACCGAGCAAGAGGTCACCACCCTCGGTCGCGGCGGCTCCGATCTTTCCGCCATCGCCATCGCCTGGGCGCTCAAGGCCGACGTTTGCCAGATTTACACCGACGTCAACGGCGTCTACACTGCCGACCCCCGCATCGTCCCCACCGCCAGCAAGATCGACGTGCTGTCGTATGACGAGATGCTCGAGCTCGCCTCCAGCGGCTCCAAGGTCATGCAGGCCCGCAGCGTCGAATTTGCCCAGAAATACAACGTAGTCTTTGAAGTCCGCTCCAGTTTTAACGACGAACCCGGAACTATTGTGAAAGCCGAAGCCCCCAACATGGAACAAATCCTGGTCCGCGGCATCGCCGTGGATAAAAACCAGGTCAAATTCACGCTCAATGACGTGCCCGACCGCCCCGGCGTCGCGGCCACGTTATTCCAGGCGCTCGGCGCCGGCGGCGTCGTCGTCGACATGATCATTCAAAACATCGGTCGCGGCGGCCTCGCCAATCTGTCCTTCACCGTCTCGAAGGAAGACGTGCCGCGCACCGACAAGGTCATGATCGAGGTCATCAAGACCCTCGGCGGTGGCACTTTGCTCCCAACGGCCGACATTGCGAAAGTCTCCGCCGTCGGCATCGGCATGCGCACGCACTCCGGCGTCGCCGCGAAATTCTTCGGCGCGCTCGCCAAGGCCGGCGTCAATATTTTGATGATCACCACCTCGGAAATCAAAATCTCCGTGGCCATCGACCCCGCCGAAGCCGACCGCGCCGCCCAGGCCGTCCACGCCGCCTTCGATTTGGGGAAATAACCAAAAATTTTAACCACGGAGTACACGGAGAACACAGAGTGGCCATTTTTCCCTCCGTGTCCTCCGTGTACTCCGTGGTTCAAACTTTCTTCTGAACTTTGCGCCCTTCGTTCCTTTGCGGTGAATCTCCGCTCCCTGCCTTAACCCCATGAAATACATCTCCACGCGCGGAAAGAGCGAAGCCGTCGGCTTTAATACCGCCGTGGCCAACGGTCTCGCGCCCGATGGTGGTTTGTATTTGCCGGAAAAGCTGCCCGACATTTCTCCGCTGCTCGAGCGCTGGTCGAGTTTCGAGTACGCGGATTTGGCTTTTGAATTCCTCCGCCTCTTCGCGACCGATGTCTCCACCGTCGAGCTCCGCCACCTCATCGACCGTTCCTATATCCGCTTCGCGCATCCGGATGTCGCCCCGCTCGTCGAGCTTCGAGACGGCCTATGGGTGCTCGAACTTTTTCACGGCCCAACGCTCGCGTTCAAGGATTTCGCGCTGCAACTCCTCGGCGGCCTCTACGCGAACCAGATTTTGCACACCGGCGTGTTCCTCAATGTCCTCGGCGCGACTTCGGGCGACACCGGCTCCGCGGCCATTCACGGCCTGCTCGGGCTCGAAGGCGTGCGCACGTTTATTTTATATCCGCGCG
>Ga0206935_10228_pt1 | contig 17155 bp, 10 predicted proteins | sample Alteio_BWOrgHeat_13_FD_152924 | JGI IMG/M metagenome (GOLD analysis project Ga0206935, IMG submission 152924) | Enriched cells from forest soil in Barre Woods Harvard Forest LTER site, Petersham, Massachusetts, United States -... | ecosystem: Environmental > Terrestrial > Soil > Temperate forest >...
CGCTAAAACCAATATTTAATTTATCTACCCACCAACCGTCCCTATGGGACGAGGATTGCAGAAGTTTCGCCCAATCGGGGCGTCTGGCAGGTAGAAAGTAAAAAAATATTCTTTACGTTCCGTGGGAACGTTTGGTGGCTATGCGACGATTTGAATTACACCCCAAAGCGATGGGGTTAAAGATTGGGTTTGCCTGCAAATAAAAAAGCCTCTGCATATTTAATATATACAGAGGCTTCTTGCATGATCTCTAATCTCAAGTCTCTAATCACTAAACTCCAGCCAGCTTCATATTCTCCGCATCCCAGTGGATAACCTTATTCTGAAAATAACTTTCGTTACAGGCTAACGCCGGTGCGGCGGCCCTGAAACCGAATACGGCGTCTTCAACTATCGGTTTTCCCAGTCGGATGCCATCGAGAAAACTGTTCATATGGTCGATATTGGCGTCGTAGCCCTGGGGCGTTTTATAGGTTGTACCGGGGAGGTTCGGCCGCTGCTTATCCGCGTCTGAATATTTAGCGTTATAGGCATCAAGCAGCCGTTTTTGCATATCGGCGGTATAAGTGGTTAACGAGTCCCAGCCGCCAATGCCCGGGGCTTTTGACATTTTACTGTTGCGGATGGTAAAACCACTCGCTTCGTCGGACATGTCGATCACACCTTCGGAACCGATGATTTTGGTTGAACTGTGTTCCCCGTCACCGCTGACAAAGTTAACGCGCAGGATGACCTGGAAGGCGGGGTGTTCTTTGGTATCCGGGTATTCGATAACGGCGCTCATTACATCGGGCACATTGCGGCCGTCTTTCCAGTAGTAAGTGCCGCCAATGGAATATATCTTATCGGGCCCTTTGGAGCCGGTGATGAAATGAATTCCGGAGAGCAGGTGTACAAAAAGGTCGCCGGCAACGCCCGTTCCGTATTCGCGGTAATTCCGCCAGCGGAAAAACTTGTTTTCGTCATAAGGGTGTTTAACCTTATCCTTTGCGGTATAGCGCGCCCAATCTACGGTTTGCGACCCGGCATCCAGCGGAATGGTGTATTGCCAGGCGCCCAGGGCATCCTGCCGGTTGAACGAAGCTTCGATAGAATTGATCTGCCCGATGGCGCCGGCCTGGTACATTTCCCTCGCCTTTTTAAAAGTGACGCTGCTAACCCGCTGGCTGCCCACCTGGAAAACGGCTTTGGTTTCGTGCTGGGTTTTTATTTCGTTCAATCCTTCGTTAAGGTGGTGTACCATCGGCTTTTCGCTGTAAACTGCCTTCCCGGCGCGCATCGCGGCCTCGGCTATGGTGCTATGCCAGTTGTCGCTGGTGGCGATGATGATAGCGTCGATATCCTTTCGGTCGAGTATCTCTTGGTAATTTTTTGTGGTGAAGACGGATTGGCCAAACTCTTCTTTGGCATGATCGAGGCGGCCGGTGTACAGGTCACAGCAGGCCGCCAGCTCCGTGCCGGGGCAGGCCAGTGCGGTACGGGTATCGTTGTAACCCATAATGCCCATCCCGATAGTAGCGAGGCGGACCTTGTCATTCGGGCCCACCCGCTTTTCAGCCTGCAGGATGCGGTATTCATGTTCTTCCATAGCGGCAATGCCGGACAGCGAAGCAGAGGTAAGCATGATTGTGCCCCCAAGCTGCTTTATGAATTTTCTGCGATCAGATGACATGGTAGTATCGGTTTTAATTGGTTGATGCAATATAGTTGATTGGTTGATTAGGTTGAATAGTTGATTGAGTTTTTTTACGATACCAACTTATTCAACTCAATCAACCTAATCTAACTTAATCAACTTGTTCCGACTCACTTCCCCGCCTCAACTCTGTCAACCATAAATTTCAGCGCGTCCTTATTGGGCAGTGTTTGCTTGCCGCTGGCTGCGTCGAACACCATGGCTTGCTGGGTTGCGTTATTATATTTTGGCCATTCGGGCAGGCCCTGGCCATTGGGATTGCCGGTTTTAATAAAGTTGACCCAGTAGGATGACATGAGCGTGGCCAGTGGCTGATCGGCTGCCTCCCAGGGGCGATTCAAAAATTTTAAATCATCCATCACGTAAGCCACCTCGCCGGTGTGGAAGGCGCCGTATTTTACATAATCGGGTGTTGCCGGTAATTTGCGGTTGAAATTATATACGTAGATCGGCGCTTTGCCTTGCTGGCTTTGAAGACTGGCCCATTTAAAGCCAGACATCGCGAAGGTTTGGTCGCGGCTCATTCTAACCTGCGAACGCGCGGCTTCTTCGTCGGTATTGCCGGGATAATATTTAAGCACCTCATCGGCATCGGCGCCAAATTGTTTCCTGATCTGCTCAACATAAGCAGCCGCCTTTTTAAAAGTCATCACAAAGCTCTCATCGCCATTCCAGCCGGTAATTACGGGCACATTGTTTTGAGCGCCTTCGGCGAAGATCTGGTAGACAGGTTTGGGCAAAACATAGCCATCAGTAATTGGCGAAAAGCGACCGGACGCTTTCATCAGGTCTGCGGCGGACATCTTTCTCAATTCTTCGATACCTGATGCATGTGCCGAGGCAGCAAATTTTACACCCTGTTGCTCGGCCGTCTCGAGCGTTGTTGATTGGATCAGCGGATTGGCTACCATAAACGAGCCGCTCTCGGCAATGGCCTTATTGAACAGCCCGTGCGCCGCAGGCGATGCAACCAGGCAATTTACGCTCATGGAGCCGGCGGATTGCCCGTCAATGGTCACATTATTCGGGTCGCCGCCAAAGGCGGCAATGTTCTTTTTTATCCATTTTAGGGCTGCGATCTGGTCCAGCAATCCATAATTGCCTGATGCATGCATTGGCGATTCTTTGGTAAGGTCAGGGTGCGCCAGGAAGCCAAATACGCCCACCCGGTAATTCGCCGAGACGAAGATAACGCCTTTTTTGGCCATAGCCTCGCCGTCATAGATCGGCACACCTGTACCGCCGCTGCTAAAGCCGCCGCCGTATATCCATAAAAAAACAGGATGTTTAGCGCCTTTGTGCGCGTTTGTCCAAACGTTCAGGTACAGGCAATCTTCGCTGATAGGTTGTTCCGGTATCAGGAATTCGGACGTATAAACCATAAAAGGTCTCGGTGTACCCTGCATGGGACTGGGGCCAAATGCATCACATTGCTTGATGCCAGACCAGGGAACTACAGGCTGAGGCGCCTTCCATCTTAATTCGCCGACAGGCGGCGCAGCAAAAGGGATACCTTTAAAAGCCGTCACATCACTGGCGGTGCTCTTAACGCCGGATATTTTTCCGCCTTCCACCGTGATTGTATCAGCATTTTTACCGGTAGGTTTGCGCATCGTAAATGAGTAAAAAACGAGGACAATAGCCGCAATACACGCAATGCAGGCAGGTAGCAATAACTTTTTCATGAAGATTGGTTTATAATGTGTCGACCTGACGCAATATAAAAACTTTTGCTTAGGAATTTATCGCCGAAATACTTTTTAATATTATTTAAAAAGTATAATTTGCAGGCTGTTACCTTGAGTATTCGAAGCAAAAATTGCAGCTACCCTCTTTCCCGCTTGCGGAAGAGAGGGTCGACCGGCGCAGCGTAGTCGTGGTGAGTCAATTAGACGTTATGTATTAGCGGTAATGTCCGCCGGGTCGACTCACCCCGCCATCGCTGCGCCCGGCACCCCTCTCTTCGCCTGCGGCGGAAAGAGGGGGAATAATGTTTTGGATTCCCCGGGGACTGTTACTCCATCCATTCAAACCTTTTATAGATTTAATAGCATGAAAAAAATTGCGTTATCTGTCATTTGCTGTTTAGCGGCGCTGTTCACTTTCGCCCAAAATAAAGGCGGCCTGGCCATTATCCCTGAGCCGGTAAGCATTATTACCAAAGACGGACAATTTACACTGCCGAAGCACATTTTAATACAGGCAGGCCCAAGCGCCGAAGAAAAGCTGGTTTCGACCTTTTTGCGCGGCAAGCTGGCTACGGCAAGCGGTTTGCAGGTAACCGTTCGCAACAGTTTTTCGGTGCCCGCTACCATAAAGCTGGTATTAAACACAAAACCCGATACCACCATTGGCAAAGAAGGCTATCAGTTATGGGCCGGGAAAAAAGGAATAACTATCGCCGCCAACCAGGCCAATGGTTTGTTTTATGGTGTGCAAACGCTGCTGCAGCTGCTTCCGAAGGAAATTGAAAGCAAAACGACAGTTCCGGGTGTTGACTGGACCGTTCCTTTGGTTACCATAAAAGATTATCCGCGTTTTAGCTGGAGGGGGTTGATGCTGGACGTTTCGCGGCATTTCTTTACCAAAGAAGAAGTTGAACAGTATATCGACCAGATGGCCCGGTATAAATTTAACCTGCTGCACATGCACCTTACAGACGACGAAGGCTGGCGCATCGAAATAAAGAGCCTGCCGCGTTTAACCACCGTTGGCGCATGGAATGTGAAAAAAGTGGGTGAGTTCGGTCGTTTTTCGCCGACTACGCCGGATGAACCGCGCACCTATGGCGGTTTTTATACACAAAACGATATAAAAGAATTGGTTCAGTATGCCAAAGACCGGTTTATGGATATAATGCCCGAAATTGACGTACCGGGACATAGCCTGGCGGCAATTGTGTCCTACCCGGAACTTTCCTGTACACCCGGAGCCGACAAATATGTTGTACGCTCGGGGGAGCGCCTGCAGGTAGACAATACCCTTAACCCGTCCAGCGAAAAAACCTATGTGTTTTTGGATAAGGTAATTGGTGAAATATCAAAACTGTTCCCATTCCCTTATATGCACCTGGGGGGTGATGAGTGCAGAAAAGATTACTGGCAAAAAAGCGATTCGGTAACCGCATTGATGAAACGCGAAAACCTGACGACATACGAACAGGTGCAAAGCTATTTTGAAAAAAGGCTGGAGAAAATAGTGGAATCAAAGGGCAAGAAATTTATGGGTTGGGACGAGATCCTGGAAGGAGGCCTTGGGCCAAATGCGGCTGTGATGAGCTGGCGCAGCATGCAGGGAGGCATTACCGCTGCTAAAATGGGCCACGACGTAGTGATGAGCCCCGTTAATTATGCTTACCTGGATTATATGCAAAGCGACCGCGTAATGGAGCCGCATGTGTACGCCACGCTTCGTTTAAGCACAACCTATCAGTTTAACCCTGTGCCCGACAGCGTAAACGCAAAATTGGTGCTTGGCGGACAAGCTAACCTGTGGACCGAACAGGTGTTTAACTTCCGCCAGGTGGAGTATATGACCTGGCCGCGTGGAATGGCGATTTCAGAATCAGTTTGGTCGCCGATAGAAAAGAAAAACTGGAATAATTTTTATCCGAAGGTTGAAAAACAGTTTGCACGCCTGGATGAAGCAGAAATAAAATATGCGCCAAGTATGTATGATCCCGACTTTGATGCAAAGGTAGCGCCGGACGGTAAAATGATCATTTCGCTCACCACAGAGATCCCCGGGCTTGATATTTACTACAGCTTTGATAACTCCTATCCCGATAAATTTTACCCAAAATACAGTGAACCTTTGATCGTTCCTGAAGATGCAGTGCAGTTAAAGGTGATCACTTACCAGGATGGCCATCCCATTGGCCGTATGGTGAGTATGCCTATAGCGGAAATGAAACAAAGGGCAGATAAGAGTAAACCAGGAAAGTAATTTGCAACAGCCTTAAGTTAAGCCGGAAAACGATAAGTTTTAGTCTTTGAAATCTTGGTGTCTTGGTGATTCATTTTTTACCACAAAGTTCACTAAGGTTTCACAAAGGACACAAAGGACTGTCGCTTCAAAATGTGTTGTTAATGGTTTTTTGCGCAAGGCAATAATAGACGACTCCCGTATTAGGCTTTGTGGTCTCGTGAAACCTTAGTTTCTGTTGTGATTCATTTTTTACCACAAAGTTCACTAAGGTTTCACAAAGGACACAAAGGACTGTCGCTTCAAAATGTATTGTTAATGGTTTTTTGCGCAAGGCAATAATAGACGACTCCCGTATTAGGCTTTGTGGTCTCGTGAAACCTTAGTTTCTGTTGTGATTCATTTTTTACCACAAAGTTCACTAAGGTTTCACAAAGGACACAAAGGACTGTCGCTTCAAAATGTATTGTTAATGGTTTTTTGTGCAAGGCAATAATAGACGACTGCCGTATCAGGCTTTGTGGTCTCGTGAAACCTTTTTTCTGTTGTGATTCATTTTTTACCACAAAGTTCACTAAGATTTCACAAAGCCGGTCGCTTCAATTTTGGTAATGTGAACGCAAATAATATTTCAGCGTGCAATCTTTGTGAAAACTTAGTGGCCTTAGTGTACCTTGTGGTTAAGTTTTTACGAGATTGTTTTATTTGGCATTTTTTTACCCGAAAACTAAGCCGGAATACGTTTCAGCACGATGTTGCCAACGGGTTTTACAACGAGCGGTATCTTTTCAACATGCGTTTCGCTGGTATCCAGGCCGAATGCTTTGGTTTCTGAAAGCGCAAGCCTTTTTATGGCGAAATAGCTATTCAATATAAACCCTTCTTTGGCGCCAAATGAATTGTTGTAAGAGAGGAATTTCTCCATAATAACAAACCTGAAATCGGCAGTGATCTTATATTGATTCAGCGATTCGTATTTGCTGGTTATATCGATCTCATTGCGCGCCACCATGTCTTCAATTACTTTACGATACAACACATTTACCCTTGGCTGTATCCTGAAGCCCAAGCGGAATTCGATCCTGATCACCTTTCCCGGCTCGATCTGATCTACACTGTATTCCATCGTATAAGGCTCGTTCGTCGTTTCAATATGAATAAACCAGTAAGTATCCGCTCGCTTGGGTTTGCGGCTCATGATCGAGTACATCACCTTTTCCTCAATTTGCTTGGCATTATTCGCTTTGGTGAGATAGATGAGATGCGTAGAATACTTACTAACGGACTCATCCGCGCTAAGCGCATTTAAGAGGGGTATTTGATCTTTTAAATCGATGAAGTGGAGGAAACGGTTGTTGATCTTCCGGGCCTTGAACCAAATATACATGGTAAATATCAGGCCGATCTCGAAGAAAACAAAGAACAAACGTTTAAGCAATTTAACCGCATTTGCCACGAAGAACGAAAATTCAACGGTGAGGAAAACACACAATATGCCCACGACCAGCCACAGTGGCCAGTGTTTGACATAGCGCATAAAGAACGACATGAGGATGGTGGTCATCAGCATGGCTATGGTAATGGAAAAGCCGTACGCCGCCGTCATATGTTCAGACGTTTGAAAGTATAGCGAGACCAGGATACAGCCCACGCAGAGTATCCAGTTTATGCTGGGAATATAGATCTGGCCGCGAATGTTTGAGGGGTATTTGATGGTAATGCGGGGCCAGAAATTCATACTCACAGCCTCGCTGATCAATGTAAATGAGCCGCTGATCAATGCCTGGCTGGCAATAATGGTGGCAAGTGTCGCCAATACCACAGCAGGAATCATCAGCAATTGGGGGTTGGGAACGATTGAATAAAATGGGTTAACGCCAACAAAATTGAACCCTTTCGGCTGTGCTAATACCCAGGCGCCCTGGCCAAGGTAGCTTAATACCAGCGTAATTTTGACAAAAATCCAACTCACCTGTATGTTTTTCCGCCCGCAGTGCCCGAGATCGGAATATAAGGCTTCGGCGCCCGTCGTACACAAAAAGACATCGCCAAGGAGCCAAAAACCCTTAGGATGCTCCGTAAGCAGTTTATAGCCATAATAGGGGTTTAGTGCCTTAAAAATACCGGGATCATGCATTACCTGTATGAAGCCCAGGCTCCCGATCATCACAAACCACAGCAACATCACCGGCCCGAAGGATGCGCCTACCACGTTGGTGCCGAACTGCTGAAAGAAAAAAAGCAGTATCATTATACCAATAACAACGCCCAAAATAAGGGTGCTGCCCGGTATAAACTCGGGGTGCGCTTTAGGGTCGCTTAAAGCGGGTACGTTGCTGAGCCCTTCAATGGCCGACGTTACCGAGATAGGGGGCGTAATAATACCGTCGGCCAAAAGCGTTCCTGCACCGATAATGGCCGGAATAGCCAGCCATTTTCCATATCGCCTAACCAAAGCGTACAACGAAAATATACCGCCTTCACCGTGGTTATCAGCCTGGAGAGTTATTAGTATATACTTAAAGGTGGTTTGAAGTGTTAATGTCCAGAAAATGCAGGATATTGAACCCAGCACCAGTAGCTGGTTAACCGTTTTCCCGTCGACAAGCAGGGTTTGAAAAACATAAAGCGGGGACGTGCCTATATCGCCAAAAATAATACCCAGCGTTATAAGGGCGCCGGCGGCGGTAAGTTTTTTAATATGAGAATCCATGATTCAGTTTAAAAATTAGGGATGGGGGATGGGAAAGCACAGCAAACACGTGCCTGCCGGGATGGGCAGGTAAAAGTAAATAATAGCCTGTGCTCATGTAAGCGTTAAAATCAATAATCGTTAAATATCAGTTAGTGCAAGCCAATACCCATGCCACAAATTTGAAATCATACTTTCAAAAAAATAACCAATTGGGTTCCAAAATCTTAACGCGGTAGTGTGTTTTTTACACTATTTGTTTTTCCTATCATTTTGATAGTGTGATTATCATTTTGATAGATTTATAAAACCTTTTGAGCGGTTTGGCTATTATACTGACTATTATAAAAAATAACATATCTGCCATGAAAAAAATACATCTTCCATTGATCTTTTCACTTTTAGTATGCTTAAGTGGTTGTGACGCCATCGCAGGGATATTTAAAGCGGGCGTTTGGGTCGGGGTTATCCTGGTTGTAGTGGTTATCCTTCTTATTATCTGGCTTATTTCGGCGTTCCGGAAATAATCCGATCCTAAACGGGGTAATATTTAAGCTGGATGAGCTGCGAAGGAACACTCGCTTTGTTCCAATGCTTGTGTATAGCAAGTGCGGCCCCTAAGGCAGTGGATTGCGGGGTAAACGCGGAATAAACCTTTAACCGGGGATAAGCCTTAGCCAGCATATGCATAAATACCTCGTTTTGACTGAAGCCTCCGTCCACAAATAACTGTTCAACGGGCGTACCACTGAGGATAAGGTCGGTGGAGCATTTCTGTTTTTCGACCAGATCAGTCATCAAACGGTAATAGATCAGTGTGGCATCGGCTTCGCCGCGATCATTATTGATATTTTTATACTTGCCGGTCAACTGTTCAGCTAAGGCAGGAAGGTACTCTCCCTGTAAAAACTCATTTTTATCCACGCCATATTTTGCCGACAGCTGCTCCAAACCGTCTTCATAGGCCGGGCCGATGAAAAAGCGGGCGGCTTTTACCGGTTTTCCACCGTATTGCAAATAATTTAAACAATCCTGCTTCAAGTCATCATTTGTTAATGGCGATTGGTTGAAGGGATTGAGGCTGATGGACCAGGTACCCGTTGAGATTAACACAAAGGGCTTATCAAAACTCATGAGGTAAGGGATCAGGGCGGCCGAGCTGTCATGCAAACCAATACCTGTTTTATAATTGTTGTGCACGGTCAGCGTGTCAGCCGGTCTGATGGGTGCCAGCTTACCGGCGATTCCCTCATCAAAAACCCACTGATGATACTTGTTTTTTTGTAAAATCCCATAATGCCGTGTGGCAGCCGATGCTGGTCAGGTCGGAAAACTTTTCGCCGCTCAACAGGTAGGCTAAGTATTGCGGCAGATGCAGTGCATTTTTTATTCTCTTAAATAAGCCGGGCTTTTCATGCTTGAGCCGATAAAGCTGAAGCCCGGAGTTAAGGCTGCCGAGCGCGGGCGATGCCGTTTGAACCGAAAAGTTTTCCTTGCCGCCGTAAGTATTATAAAACTGTTGTTCGAGTTTTTCGGGATATGGCTTTAGGTAATTATATAAGGGCGCAATACAATTTCCCTGTTCGTCCAAATAAACCAGGCTGGCGCCATACGCTGAAAAATTCACGGCTTTAATGTCGAACTGCGGCAGTTGGCTGACCTCGCCCAGCGAATCGATCAGCCAGTGTTTAAGTAATTCAACGTCTTCGCAAGGAAAGCCGTCTTCGTCGCTGGTCTCCTCAAACCTCGCCGACCGCTCAAAAACGATACGGTAGCCTTCATCAAAAAGGAAGAGCTTTTTGTTGGTTTTGCCAATATCAAATATTGCGATGACGGAGATCGGGCTCATAGCTGCGGTACGCATCGCGGTTTGTTGGTGACAACACCAACAAAGGCGTAAAAAGGTTTAAATTGCCGCCAAAACTCCCTCCCACGGGGAGGGGTGCGGCTGGCTGTGAAGTGGCGGGGAGGGGTTTCGCCGCCATAAAGGAGAAGGGTAAACACGGGAAATCGGTTGTTTAAATAGTTCGCTAAACCCCTACCTCCCCTTCCCCAGGGAAGGAATCGCACGTGCCCACCGCTTTCTGTAAGTCTTCGCGTTTGCTTCATTTCACAAGCCGGTTGCAACCGTTTTTTCGCCGCGTTTTTTAATCAATTGCTTGCGCACCTCCTGCTCGCGAAATACACTGATGGGGTTTAACGCCCCGCCCGCCTTTAGCCGCGCTTCAGCAACCAGTGGCCGTACGTCGGTTCGATAAGCGTTTTGCAATATTTCCTGGGCTTTGGCAACATCGTTTTCCTGTTGTGCTTGTGTCAGTGCTGTTTTATCAACCAGCAGCGCCTGGGCATAGGCTATCTTTATAGCCTCGACAGATTGCAGCAGGTCTTCAATAGGATCCTTTACATTATGTGAAGCGTCTATCATCCAGCCGATACCGGTGGCATGGTCCATTCCCCGAGCGTCCATACCTTCTACCAGTTCATTAAATATCAGGAATAGTTGGTAAGGGTTGATGCTGCCAACGGTGAGGTCGTCATCGCTGTATTTGGAATCGTTGAAATGGAAACCCGCCAGTTTGCCTTCCATTAGTAATAGCGAAACGATCTGCTCGATATTAGTACCATGCAAGTGATGCCCAAGATCAACTAATGTTAATGCTTTATCGCCAAGCTTTGATGCCAATAAATAAGATTGTCCCCAGTCGCCAATAGTGGTTGAATAAAAATTCGGCTCGAAAGGTTTGTATTCGATCCACATTTTCCAGTCGGCAGGCAGGGATTCATAAATTTGCTGCAGGCTTTCCAGCGTTCGCTGAAATGCGCCGCGAAAATTTAGTTGCCCGGGGAAATTCGATCCGTCGGACAACCAAACCGAAAGCGCCTTTGAGCCCAGAGCCACGCCGTGTTTGATCACTTCGATATTATGTGCGATAGCTTGCCCGCGAACCGCCTTATCCACATGATGGAGTGACCCGAATTTGTAGCTTAGCTTTTGGCCGGGTTGGTCCTGGAAAGTATTTGAATTTACCGCGTCGAAATGGAGGCCGAATTGCGCGGCAAGGTTTTTTATCGATGGGGCGTTTTCGGGGATATCCCATGGAATATGCAGCGAAATGGAATTACTGGACCGGTTAAGCGCATGGATCAAACCCACGTCCTCTATTTTTTCTTCGAGGCTTCGCGGTTCGCCGCCGCCTGAAAAGCGGCCGAAGCGCGTGCCGCCGGTACCAAGCGCCCAACTGGGTATGGCGATGTTGAAGGCTTCTAATTTTCGAAGTACCTCTTCGGCCTTGGGTATTTCACCTGCCACGAAGCCAAACTTGCCCTGGTGCTGCTTTAGCTGGCGGTTATTGTGCTCATCAATGATATATTGTTCCATACGGTTGATCAGGGTAAATAAAAAACTTCTTTCATGGGGACGGCTACCGGGGAATAGTCGTCATTGGTTTCCATAATATCGCTCATATATTGCCACCATTGTTTCATTACCGGGTTATTGGGCAATTCCTGCAATAACTTTGGATCATCTGCTTTTAAAACCCCGAAAAGGGAATTGGTTTGCTCGTCGATGAATATGGAATAGTCGCTAATGCCAGCCTTCTTTAATGCTGTTTCCAACTCCGGCCACAATGCATCATGCCGGGCTTTGTATTCTTCGGCATAGCCGGGGTAAAGGGTCATTTTAAAGGCGATACGATGCATAAATTTTTTTGAAAACCCCAAGCCACGTTAATTGTACTGGATTGAAAATGTCGACATCAGAACAACTCCCCTCTCGAGAGGGGGTGCGCCGGGAAGTGTTGTGGCGGGGGTGTGTTAGCCGACATGCTCGTCAACACACCCCTCCACCCCTCTCAAGAGGGGAATCGCACCGCCCGCCGCTTTAAAAGCACTTTTCCTTAATTCTTCAATGACAAAATAAGTTAAAACAAACTTTTACTACCTCACAAATGCCGCCGCTACCCCGCCGTCAACGTTCAAAACATTGCCTGTCGACTTATTCAACAATCCTCCCACAAAAGCCAAACACGCATTGGCAATATCTTCCGGCAAAATTACTTCATTCAATAATGTCCGTTTTGCGTAATAGCCAGGTAACTCCTCAACGGTAACCCCATAGGCTTTTGCCCGGCCCGCTGCCCAATCGCCTGCCCATATTTTACTGTCGGCGATCACCGCATCAGGATTGATCACATTCACCCGGATATGGTCTTTACCCAACTCAGCGGCATTCAGCCTGCTTAGGTGCAACTGAGCGGCTTTTGCTGAACCATAACCGGCATTGTTGGGGCCCGAAACCAGTGCATTTTTGCTGACGATATTTAATACATCCCCACCGCTATCCTGTTTGCGCATTACCTCGACACCGGCCTGCGTCACCATAAACTGGCCTTTTACCAGCACATCGTATAAAATATCCCAGTCTTTTTCGGTGTGCTCTTCCAGGGGCTTCGAAATAGACAAGCCTGCGCAATTCACCACGATGTCCACCCCGCCAAAGGCCATTGCAGCAGCCGAAAAAGCGCTGTCAATCGTCGCCTTATTGGTGACATCGATCAATGTGGTTGCAAAAACATCTTTACTGTATTGCTTGCCGAATTCATCTTTAGCGCCGGCGAGGCGACCTTCGTCATTATCCGTCACAACTACGCAAGCGCCTTCGTCGGCAAACTTTTTGGCGATGGCCTTCCCGATACCGCCAGCGCTGCCCGTAACCAGGGCAATGCGTCCCGAAAGTACTTTCGGCTTCGGCATGCGCTGTAATTTGGCCTCTTCCAGCAGCCAGTATTCAATATTGAAAGCTTCCTGTCGCGGCAGCGAAGTATATTCCGATACGGCCTCGGCGCCTTTCATTACATTAATGGCGTTGATATAAAACTCGGCAGCAACACGCGCTGTTTGCTTATCCTTTGCAAAAGTGAACATGCCTATCCCGGGATACAAAATGACCACCGGGTTTGCGTCGCGCATGGCCGGGCTGTTTGGATGTTTACAGTTTTCATAGTAATCGGCATACATTTTACGATACGCCTCAAACACAGGGGCGAGTTTTCCTTTTATTGCCGGCAGGTCGCTCAAATCCTCTTCCGGCGATAATTGCAAAACCAGCGGGCTTATCTTGGTACGCAAAAAATGATCGGGGCAGCTGGTGCCCATTGGGGCGAGGCGGTCCAAATCGTTCGAGTTTATGAACTCCAGCACGCGTGCATCATCAGTAAAATGGCCGATCATGCGGGTTTTTTCAGAGCACAACCCGCGTAATACAGGTGCAAGGATCGCTGCACGGTGCAAGCGTTCGGTTTGCTCAAGACTATCTATTATCTTCCCACCAAAAACGGCCCCTTTTTTTCCATAGTTTTTTTCAAGATATTCGGCGCACTGCTCAATCACCCCGAGCGTATTGATATAACTTTCATAAGCCGTATCGCCCCAGGTGAATAAGCCATGTGAGCCCAGCATGATACCTTTTATACCAGGGTTTTCATCAAGACATGCTTTAAGTTTTAAGCCCAAATCAAAGCCCGGCCGTTGCCATTCCACCCAGCCAATTTTGCCTTTAAAAAGATCGGCGGTTATCTGTTCGCCATCTTTTGCCGCCGCGATGGCAATGGCCGCGTCCGGGTGCAGGTGATCGATATGTTTAAAAGGTAAAAAGCCATGGAGCGGCGTATCGATGGATGGCGCTTTTGAATTCAGATCGAAAATGCAGTGATTGAAAAGCTCCACCATTTCATCCTCGTGCGCAATGCCCCGGTAAACGTTTTTAAGGTTTCTTAGCCGGTCGACAAATAACGCTGCAAGGCCGCTCTTTTTCAAAGTGCCTAAATCGCCGCCGGAGCCTTTTACCCACATTATCTCCGTATCGGCGCCGGTTAGCGGATCCTTCGCCATTGCTTTGCAGGATGTATTGCCGCCACCGTAATTGGTGAGCCGGAGATCGGCGCCCAGGAGGTTAGAGCGATAGATCAGCAGGGCAACTTCATCGCCGGCAAGCTTCGCAGCTTCCGCATCGTCCCATAAATAGCTTACGTATTTGAAATTGGTATCTCTGACAGACATGTTTTTCTCAAGGTTTTATTGAATTGCCGTATCCCACAACAAGCACCGACAAAATTATAACGGCAATTCCAGCAATAACGGTTGCAAATGCTTTTTTACTTACGTTTTTCCATTCTTTCAAAACCAACCCCCACATATTAGCTACCAAAATTATGAAAGCCATGTGTAATATCCACGAGCTGGCGCCATTTCCGAGCCGGCTTTCGCCCATGCCGTAAAAAAAGAACTGTAAAAACCAGGTAGTCCCCGCTAACGCGGAAAACAAGTAATTTTTTAGTAGCGGCGACTTGGCATTTGAGTAATCGCCGAAGGTTTTGTTGCGAAAGTTCAAAATCATGCACCAGATAAAATTGGTGGTTAAACCGCCCCAAAGTACCACTACATAAGTGACGTTATTTCTAAATAGGAAATTGCCCACGCCCGGATGGGCCGCGACCCACGCGGCATTGGCAGTTTCGGCCATCGGCTTGCCGGCCTCAAGGCCGAAATTAAAGCAGGCGCTTAATATCCCCGATACAATAGCCACAAAGATGCCCAGGCCAAAGCGGTAATCTTTGTTAAAGGCGGCTGCAGTACTATCCTTTGACAGGTCCTTTTCCTTCATCATACCTGCCTTGCCGCAAATGATAATACCTATAACACAAATGACGATACCCAGCAATACCATTTGCCCCCAGTGGTTATTCAACAACGTAGTAAAAGTGTCCTTGCCGGGCGTTGGGACGAAATTGTAGTAAACTGACGGCACCAGCGAGCCAAATACAGCGCAAAGTCCCAAAATAATGGTGCTGCCCAGCGAAACGCCCAAATAACGTACCCCCAAACCATAGGTGAGGCCGCCGATTCCCCATAAAACACCCATCAGGTACGTCCATCCGATAACGTTTAAGCCGGTATTTTTTATGATATCGGCAAAGCCGGGAATGGTTAGCCAGGCCGCCAAGGGCGGAACGATGAACCATGAAAAAATACCGCCCACGATCCAGAAACTTTCCCAGGCCCAGCCTTTTACCTTTTTGTACGGGATATAAAAGCTGCCCGAGGCAAAGCCCCCGATAAAGTGAAAAAATACGCCGAAGATTACCTGCATGTGTGTTGATTTGGTGTAGAGACGCGATGCATCGCGTCTCTTACAACGTTAACTATGGCTGTGTCGATACCGTGCTGAAATGATAAATACCTGAACCTACATTCACCACCAGGTAGCCTGGTTCGGCCGTTGCAGGTTTAATATCCGGGTTGTTTGCGACGGGCTGCCCGCCTTCCAGTAAACTGCTGCCGGTTTTAGCGGGAATGTAAACAGTCGCTGTTGTATTTACGGGGACGGTTACATCCAGTGCAACCGCTCCATTTACAACTTTCCAATGGGAGGCCACCTTGCCATAATTTGTTTCATAGTCGGCCTTCACACTATCCAGCCTGCCGCCGATTGTTGGTTTGATGGTGATCTGTTTGTACCCCGGTCCTTCGGTTTTGGTATCGATACCTGCAATAACGCGGTACATCCAGTCGCCGATGGCCCCGTAAGCGTAGTGGTTGTATGAATTCATGCTCGGGGTTTCAAACGTACCGTCGGGTTTTATGCCATCCCAGCGCTCCCAAACGGTTGTCGCGCCCATTTTCACCGGGTAAAGCCAGGATGGATAGGTGTCTTGCAACAGCAGCTGATAGGCCACGTCCGCATGACCGAAACGGCTGAGCACGTGACACAGGTAGGGTGTACCCAAAAAGCCGGTGGTCAGGTGATCATCATACCGATGTATATTCCGAACTAACCGATCGGCGGCCTGCGCCCTTAAATTTTCGGGCAGCATATCAAATTGTAAGGCAAGTACATAGGCCGTTTGCGTATCTGATGAGATGAGCCCATTTGGTGTTACATATTCGCCCAGGTAGGCGGCTTTTACCTTGGCCAGCAGATCGGTGTAATACTTTACATCTTCTGTCTTGCCCAAAACAGTTGCCGCATTGATCAGCAATTGGGTAGAATAGGCGTAAAAACATTGCGCAATCAAATATTTATTCGTTATCGCCGAGCTGCCGTCAGTATCGTCGTCCACGCTATAAAATAGCCAGTCGCCAAAGTGAAAACCGGTGTTCCAAAGGTCGTTGTGGCTTTTGGCTTGCATAAAGTCCACCCAGGCTTTCATGCTGGCATACTGGTTTTCCAATACGCGTTTGTCGCCATAGGCTAAGTATACGTTCCATGGTATTACGGTACACACATCCGCCCAGCCGGTGCTGCCACCGGGGCCGTCGGCATCGCTTCGGCCTATCACATTGGGTATAACAAATGGCACGCTGCCTGTTTTATATTGGTCGGCTGCAATGTCTTTCATCCATTTAACAAAAAAGTTATGCGCGTTCATGTTGTACGTTGCCGTGCGCGAAAATACCTGCGCATCTCCTGTCCAGCCCAAACGTTCATCGCGTTGCGGACAATCAGTAGGCACGTCCAGGAAATTCCCTTTTTGCCCCCACTCGATGTTGTGCTGCAGTTGGTTAATCATTTGGTTTGAACAGGCGAACGTTCCCATCGGCGTCATGTCCGAATAAAGCGCAATGGCGGTAAATTTTGCGGCATCAAGGTCGCCGGGATAACCTTCAACCCTGATATACCGGAAGCCCTGCCAGGTAAACTGCGGCTCGAACGTTTCTTCGCCGTCGCCGTTAAGGATGTAGGTATCCTGCGAGCGTGCGGTACGCAGGTTATCTGTGTAAAAATTGCCGGCTTTGTCAATCACTTCGGCATGCGAAATCACAATCTTGTCGCCCTTATGGCC
>Ga0206935_10229_pt1 | contig 17146 bp, 16 predicted proteins | sample Alteio_BWOrgHeat_13_FD_152924 | JGI IMG/M metagenome (GOLD analysis project Ga0206935, IMG submission 152924) | Enriched cells from forest soil in Barre Woods Harvard Forest LTER site, Petersham, Massachusetts, United States -... | ecosystem: Environmental > Terrestrial > Soil > Temperate forest >...
GAAATGATACGCCAGGCGGCACGCGATTTTGCGCAGCACGAATTAAAACCGGGTGTAATTGAACGTGATGAACACCAAAAATTCCCTGCTGAACAAGTAAAGAAACTCGGCGAGCTGGGCTTTTTGGGCATGATGGTTAGTCCTGAGTATGGCGGCGCAGGCCTCGATGCCGTTTCATACGTGCTGGCGATGGAAGAATTTTCAAAGATCGACGCATCTGCATCGGTTGTGGTATCGGTTAATAATTCATTGGTTTGTTATGGTCTTGAAAAATACGCCAACGAGGCGCAAAAGCAAAAGTACCTGGTACCGTTGGCTAAAGGCGAAAAATTAGGCGCCTTTTGCTTGTCGGAACCGGAAGCCGGTTCTGACGCTACCTCGCAAAAAACCACTGCAGTTGACATGGGTGACTACTATTTGCTAAACGGCGTAAAAAACTGGATAACCAATGGCGGCTCTGCTTCAACTTATTTGGTAATGGCGCAAACCCATCCAGATAAAAAGCACCATGGTATTAACACGCTCATCGTGGAGCGTGGTATGGAAGGTTTTACCGTCGGACCAAAAGAAAACAAGCTCGGCATACGCGGGTCAGATACACATTCATTAATGTTCAGTGACGTAAAAGTTCCCAAAGAAAACAGGGTTGGGGAAGATGGTTTTGGTTTTAAATTCGCCATGACCACTTTGGACGGCGGCCGCATTGGTATTGCCTCGCAGGCATTAGGCATTGCGTCCGGCGCCTATGAGCTGGCGCTGAATTATTCGAAAGAACGTAAAGCATTTGGCAACTCCATCTCAAAACTGCAGGCCATACAATTTAAGCTCGCCGACATGGCGACTGAAATAGAGTGCGCCCGTTTACTCTGCCTTAAAGCCGCCTGGCTGAAGGATCAGGGCCTGCCATACGGCCAGGCCAGCGCAATGGCCAAGCTGTACGCATCAGAAGTAGCCATGCGCACAACCATTGAAGCGGTGCAGATACACGGCGGCTATGGCTTTGTAAAGGAATATCACGTAGAGCGCCTGATGCGCGATGCCAAGATCACCCAGATATATGAGGGTACTTCCGAAATTCAAAGAATTGTCATATCGAGAGAGGTATTGAAATAGAAGAAAGAATTTTGTAGTTTTGAATATGTCGGACAAAGATCTTTTGGTTGTTATTTCGGAGATGCTGCGCAAACAGGATCAGCATTCAGAAAAACTTGATGAACACACCGAGATTTTAAAACAAACAAATGAAAGTTTGAACAATTTCATTGAGATTTCAATTCAGGAATTTGATCAGCAACGCCAGCAATATCAGCAGCAACAGCAATTCAATCAGCAGCAGCAACAATTTAATCAGCAGCAGCAACAATATAATCAGCAGCAGCAACAATATAATCAGCAGCAGCAGCAATATAATCATCAGCAACAAGAATATAATAAACGGTTTTTAGCTGGACTGGATAAATTGAATGAGAATTTTTCCAGTAACCAAGATCAGCAAAACCAATTTAATGTGCGTTTTCTAAATAGCATCGATCAACAAAACCACTTTAATGAGCGTTTTTTAAACAAGCTCGATGACATCGAAAAAGCTTTAAAAAAATAATCCCATCCAATTTAGTTATCATGAAATTAAGGGTTGCTTTAATAGCCTTATTACTTTTTATTCTTGCGAATGCAGCTTCGGCGCAAACCAAACTGCAAACCGGCGTTTGGCGTGGGGTTTTAAAAACTTCCTCAGGTGCGGAGTTGCCATTTAATTTTGATGTAAATAACTCCGGCGGGCACACCCGGCTTGCCATAATTAACGGAGCGGAGCGATTTAAGGTAACCGATGTAAGAACAAAGGGCGATTCTGTTCTTATTCACATGCCTTTATTTAATTCGGAATTTAAGTTAAAATTTGCCGGTAAAGGTTTGAAAGGACAGTGGATAAAACATTTAGGCGATAAAGACGCAATAATGGATTTTACTGCCGAACCGAATACCAACTGGCGCTTTCTGAAAGAGCCGGGCGTTCTGGCGGTTAACGTATCCGGCAGATGGTCGGCAACTTTTGGCGAAGGCACACCGGACAAAGAAAAACTTGTTGGCGAATTCAAGCAAAACGGCTCAAAAGTAACAGGCACATTTTTAAGCATCAGTGGCGATTACCGCTACCTGGAAGGTGTAGTTACAGGGCATAACCTGTACCTGTCATGCTTTGATGGCGGCCATGCTTTTTTATTCACGGGAAAGGTCGATAATGATAAAACCATAAGTGACGGGAATTATTATTCGGGGTATTCGGGACTGGACAAGTGGAGCGCGGTTAAAGACCCCAACGCCAAACTTCCGGATGCGTACTCCTTAACCGCTTTAAAACCGGGGTATAAAAAGATCGCTTTCACCTTTAAGGATATTAATGGTAAGACCGTATCATTAACCGACACGCGGTTTAAAAACAAGGTGGTTATCGTTCAGATACTCGGTTCATGGTGCCCCAACTGTATGGACGAAACACATTTCTTCGTGAGCAGCTATTACCCAAAGTATCATAAAAAGGGAGTGGAGGTTATCGGCCTGGCTTATGAACGTACGACAGATTTCGCCAAATCGCAAAAAACGCTTCAGCAGTTAAAAAATCATTTTAGTATACCGTACCCCTTGTTGATCACCGGCTATACCCCCTCCGCCGGCGACCCGCAAAAAAGCCTGCCCATGCTGGCTGATTTCAAAGGCTTTCCTACTACGATCATCATCGATAAAAAGGGAGATGTCCGCAAAATACACACCGGCTTCAGCGGACCCGGAACAGGCGTGTATTATACGCAGTATATTGACGAGTTTGAGAAACTGACGGATGATCTGCTGAATGAATGATTTCGGATTTTCGATTTCGGATTTAGCCTTTGAGATAAATTTTGCGTGTATATTGGTTTAACGCCGCGAGCGTAATTTCTGACAGGACGGCGGACTTATTCACCAATTAGAACCATTCCGCAATCGGCATTCCAACTTCCGCAATAAAAAACATCCGAAATCGAACATCCGAAATCCGAAATAAAAAATCAAACTTCTATCTTAAAAGGCTTCGCATATTCCGGCCGCAACATCTTCCAGATTATTTTATCAACCGGCTTACCATCCAGCATTGCAAATAATACTGCCGGGTATTTTTGAGTTTGAAAATATAGCGCGGTTTCCTTGCGTGTTTCAAATTGTCTAAATGCGGTTTGGCTGTCGGTGAGGATGATATCATATTGAACCTTCAACTCGTCAATCGTTTTTTTAACCCAATCATAAAACTCATCAGGTACTTTATCCAGTAAATCTTCAAACGAGCGGCCTTGCGACAAATGCTCCCAGATAACCAGGTTAGAAACACCGGTAACGATGCGATGCAGCCGCAGGTATTCAGCAAACTTAACTTTTGCACGCAGGCCGCTTTTAAACCTGATCACAAAGCCTTCTTTGTTTTCTTCTTCTAAATCTTTGAGCAATTTAAAATCGGGGATGCCATCATATTTTTTTACCATCGGAAATCCAATATCCGGCAGCTCCAGTTCGCCCCCGGTCTTATTGTCAATCAATGCCAGCAAAACCAGGTCGTCCTTGTCGCCATAGTCAACAATTATCCTGTTTTGCGGGTAAATGATCTCAAACAGGTAGGTTGAGTTCCTGTCTAACTTATTGATGGCGCCGCTGTATTTGCTGAGTAATATCCCTGAGGCGTGCACCGCCTGCTCACTTATAAAGCTCCCCCGCGTAGCAATGTAAGGCTTATCATTCAGCCAGTATAATATCCCAAGCGAGCCGTCCACCTTTTCAAAAACATCAAAAGGTTCGTCAGGAATATCATCCGCCGGGTACTCTTCCAAATTAAAAAACTTTTTAAACGGCCGCGATACGATATTCAATTCAGCATCCAGGATCAATCCCCTGCATTGCAAGGTTATCTCATTCCAAACCGCCTCGTACTGGGCCTTATTGGTATAGTTGTATATAAACAAATCCGCATCAGGATGCTTTTGAACGATAATCATCCGTTCATCCAGCATTTGCCGAAGTAATTGTTTATCCATTTTTTAGAACCTGATCTTGTTCGCCTTATAATTTTAGAGCAACATATCTTCAAATCTTCAAATCCGCACATCTTCAAATCATTTGCACATCCGCCCATCCGCACATCCGCACATCAACTCCGCTCTTCCCAAATTGCACACAAATGCAAAATCGTTTCCACCGCTTTTTGCATGTCCTGTACCGAAACCCACTCCTGCTTGCTGTGGAAAGCATGCTCGCCTGCAAAGATATTGGGGCAGGGCAGACCCATAAAAGATAGCCTTGAGCCATCGGTGCCACCCCTGATGCTGCACAATTTGGGTTCCATCCCGGCGCGTTTGATGGCCTCCAGCCCGTATTCAACAATTTCCGGGTGCTTGTCCAGCATGCTTTTCATGTTGCGGTATTGTGGTTTAGTTTGCAGCTCAAAGGACGAGTTTGGAAAATCTTTCAAAATGTCCGTAGCTACCCGCCTGATCACATTTGCATGATCAACCAGTTTTTCGTCCTCAAAATCCCGGATGATAAAGTCGATCGTGGCTGTTTCTACATGCCCTTCCATCGCAACCGGGTGCACAAAACCCTGCATCTTTGCGGTCCCTTCGGGCGATAGTTCATAAGGCAAAGCGGCTATTATCTGTCCTGCAATTTTTATCGCGCTTTCCATTTTCCCTTTTGCAAAGCCGGGATGTGCACTAACGCCGTTGATGGTCAGCTTCGCCCCATCAGCCGAAAATGTTTCGTTTTCCAGGTTCCCTGCGCTTTCGCCATCCATCGTGTAAGCGGCATAAGCGCCAATTTTAGCGATATCTACTTTGTCCACTCCCCTGCCGATCTCTTCATCCGGCGTAAAAAGTATTCTTACCGTGCCATGTTTTATTTCCGGGTGCGTCATCAGTTGGTAACAGGCGTCCATAATTTCGGCTACGCCGGCCTTGTTGTCGGCTCCCAGCAGCGTGGTGCCGCTGGCGGTTACCAGGTCGTTGCCTAACTGGTTCTTCAGATCAGGATGATCGGCCAGCCTGATCACCTGTGCCGGATCATCCGGTAATACAATGTCCCCGCCCTGATAATTTTTGTGTACAATGGGTTTTACCCCATTACCGCTGCAATCAGGCGCTGTATCCATGTGCGAACAAAAACAAATTACCGGTACACTTTGCTTGTCGGTATTTGAGGGTACTGTTGCATAAACGTAGCCGTATTCATCAAGGTGCGCATCACTTATCCCCGTCTCCAGCAATTCATTAACAAGTAACCTACCCAGATTTTTTTGCTTTTCTGTTGATGGATATGTAACCGAAACAGGGTCTGATTGCGTATCAATGGCGACGTAACGCAAAAAGCGCTCACCTGCAGTGAAATCTTTGGCAGACGTAAAATTCATATGCAATATTTAAGTAAATTTCCTATTTTTGAAAAAGCTCCTAAAATTGTAAATATTGATCAACTTTTAGTATTGAAAAGATATATTTTATTTTTTGCGCTCGGCATGCTTGCAACAGCGGTTAAGGCACAAAGCGGTTATAACTACCAGGAATGGGGCATCGGTGGTGGCGCTTTTTGGGAACGTGGTTATACAAACATCACTACACAATTTAGCCACCCGGGCTTTAATATCAATGCGGTCTATAACTACAACCCCTACATACCTGTCGAAGCTGAAATACAAATAGGCAAATTGTCAGGCGGCGGCCTTGGGCCGGGAGGTACACTTGCCCCGAAACTCGACCCCTATGGTCGTTTTTATGTTAACGATTACAAAGCCATCATTTTTCACGCAGATTTTCAACTTGGCGCCGGGATCGACTACGGCGACAGCTGGTTTTTAAACATTGTAAAAGATTTTTACGCAGGAACCGGTTTTGGCTTCATATCCAACACCAATACTGTTCAGCGTACAAGCGTAATCGATCCTACCTACGTATTTCCGGGCCACAACAGCAGTTTGGACCTGATGTGGCCGATAAGGGTGGGCTACGAGTTTAAGATATACGATGATTATAACGAGCCGAGTATGGCAATCGACATTGGCTATATCCACACATTTGCTTTTGGCGAAGGCCTTGACGGATACGACGACCCTTCTTCAAAATTCAAAAATAACGCGATCGACCAGTACCGGCAAATAACTATTGAGTTCAAATATTATTTTGGCAGAGTGGTTTCATATAACAAACTGATCCGGCCTTTTTATTAATCCGTTGAACCTCGAACAACTTCGCGAATATTGCCTTGCCAAACCCGGCGTTACCGAGGGCTTGCCATTTGGGGAAGATACGCTGGTGTTTAAAGTAGGCGACAAACTATTTCTGCTCACCAGTATAAGCCTTGGCAACCAGTTCAATGTAAAGTGCGACCCTGAACTGGCTATTGAACTGCGCGAACGCCACCCCGAAATTACCCCCGGCTATCACATGAATAAGAAGTTGTGGAATACTGTTAAGATGGACGGTACCCTGCCGGATAAGCAGCTTTTTGAAATGATCGACCATTCATACGAACAGGTTTTTAGGGGATTGCCAAAAAAGATGCGGGAAGAAATAAGTCATTCTAAATAAGGAGTTTCAATAATTAAGTTATAGGTTTATTAAAAAGATCGACATGGGACTATTTAATTTTTTTAAAAAGGATGAAGATAACTGGTTTGTGTCCGAGTTGGCATTTGAAAATAATAGAACAAAGCAAATGCAAATGACCCCTCTCACTATTAAGGAATTAAAAAAAATCGATGTAAGTGAGGATAAGGAACTCAAGTTAGAATATTTCTTTTACACCAATAGTGATAAAAAAGCAAACGCATTCGCACAGGAGCTCAAGAAGCTAAACTACGAGGTTAAATCGCGCCCATCTGCCGGCGATAAAAAACTTTTCATTATTACAGGGTGGACTACAAAAATGCAAATGGAGGATTCTATAGTCGCGAACTGGACTAAAACGATGTGCGAATTAGGATACGGTTTCGATTGTGAATTTGATGGATGGGGTACAACGCCCAATCAATAATATTCAAAACACTAGTTAATTCCCCTTTTATGAAGAATACTTTAGCGATACTGCTCGCCTTTTTTATTTTCAACAACGTGCAAGCGCAACTAACCCCTTTTGAGTTAAGCAAGGACAAAAATTATACGGCAACCTATAGCCAGGTGATTGCTTATTACCAGCAACTGGCTAAACAATACCCGCAAATGAAATTATTCCATGTCGGCACAACCGACATTGGTAAGCCGCTAACGCTGGTTGTTTTGTCGCGCGATAAGGTTTTCAATCCAACGCTTATAAAAAAGCAGGGCAAAAGGGTATTGCTCATCAACAACGGCATCCACCCCGGCGAGCCGGAAGGGATTGACGCGAGCATGATGCTCGCCCGCGATCTGCTGAAGAAAAATGCCCTGCCAAAAGACGTGGTGATCTGTATGATCGCGGTTTATAATATTGACGGCTGCCTGAACCGTGGGTTAAGCCGCATCAACCAAAACGGCCCGCGGGCTTACGGCTTCAGGGGCAATTACCGCAACCTGGACCTGAACCGTGATTTTATTAAATGCGACAGCCGGAATGCGCTGGCTTTTGAACAGATACTAAATACCTGGAAGCCCGAAGTTTTCCTGGATAACCATACCAGCGACGGCGCCGACTACCAGTATGTAATGACATTGATAGAAACGCAGAAAGACAAGCAAAACCCGGTACTGGCGGATTATACTTCCAAAACCCTTTCACCTGAACTTTATAAGCGAATGAAAGCAAGCGGTTACGAAATGACGCCGTATGTGGAAAGTGAGGATGCCAGCCCGGATTCGGGTATTGTAAGTTTTTTGGAAACGCCACGCTTCGCAACAGGCTATACCGCCCAGCACAATATCATCAGCTATATTACCGAAACGCACATGTTGAAGCCTTTTGACAAGCGCGTTTATGCTACTTATGATTTTATGCAGGCGCTGATCGATATTTACGAACGGGACGCCAAACTGATAGGCGATTTAAAACGTAAGGCCGACGAACAGGTAGCCCGCCAACAAACTTTTGCGCTGAACTGGGAAGTCGACAAGGATCATTATGATACCTTAACCTTTAAAGGGTATTACGCCGGGCATAAACCCAGCGAAGTAAGCGGACTGCCGCGTTTATATTATGACAGAAATAAGCCTTACACCAAAACGATCAGATATTTTGACAACTATAAGGCGACAATAACTGCCGATAAACCGCTGGCTTATGTTATTCCGCAGGCCTGGGGAAAGGTGATAGACCTGTATAAGCTGAATAATGTGGTCATGCACCGGTTAACACATGACACTACGCTGAATATACAGATGTACTACATCGGCGATTATAAGACCCCGCAACGGCCATTTGAAGGGCATTACCTGCACAGCAATGTAAAACTGAACCCTATTGAAATGCCGGTAAAATTTTATGAAGGGGATTATGTTGTTTACACGGACCAGCCACTTAACCGTTACATTGTTGAAACGCTGGAGCCACAGGGTGTAGACTCCTTTTTTGCCTGGAACTTTTTTGATTCGGTTTTAGGTGAGAAGGAGTATTTTTCGGACTATGTTTTTGAAGACGTTGCCGCCAACCTGCTGAAAAATGATCCCGATCTGAAGAAAAAGCTGGATGATGCAAAAGCAGCAGACCCTAAAATAGCGGGCAGCGCCGCGGCACAATTAAATTTTGTTTACCGCAACTCGCCGTATTTCGAAAAAACATACCTTCGCTACCCAATCGGCAGGCTGTTAACCCCTGCTAAACTTGATCTGAAATGAACGACCTAAATGACCTACAGGACTATATCAGGCTGGCGCCTGTTGCATCGTTCATTTTTGCATTTACAATGGCTACTTCTATTTGGGCGTTTTATAACGATAATATTTATGAAAACCTGATCCTGCATCCATACAGTGTATCGCGCGGCCGGCGGGTGTACACCCTTATTAGCAGTGGGTTTATTCATGCCGATGTAATGCACCTGGCTTTCAACATGCTTTCCTATTTTTTCTTTGCATTTCAGCTAGAGCATGGGAATAAGAACCTTGGTTTTGCAGGCATAGGGCACTGGCAGTTTGGCGTGTTATATTTCGTCAGCTTGATTTTGAGCGATTTGCCGTCAGTTTACAAACACCGTAACGACAGCTGGTACCACAGCCTGGGGGCTTCAGGCGCGATAAGTGCGGTTATATTCAGCTTTATCATGTTTAACCCGATAACAGGCAGGCTAGGGCTGATGTTTCTCCCTGGGATCGATATGCCAGCGGTTATATTTGGTGTACTTTACCTCGTTTATTGCAATTACATGTCGAAACGCGGGCGTGACAACATCAATCACGATGCACACTTTTTTGGGGCTTTAAGCGGCGTGCTGATTACGATCATCCTGTACCCCCATTCTGTACATGATTTTTTTGGGCAGATAAAAGGATGGGTGCAATCGTTTTCGCATTAATAAGCTTTCCATCCCCGTCAAATAAAAAACTCATCGGCTTCTCCGGGTTTTTGATGATCTCGAACAGCAGGAAACCCCAGGGTTTCCAAAAATTTTCAAGTACCTGTCCGTAGGTTTTATTTATCCAGTCGTCAAACAAAGGCTTGCTGCTTATGCCGCGCAAGGGCATCGCCTCAAGGAAAATTTCATCGCCAACTTCCAGCACATTGTATTCGGGCAGCCGGTTAAAAAGATAGGCCGAATAAAACACCCGTGCGCTAAATTCTTCAAATTGTACCGGATGAAGCTTTTCATCGCCGATCTTGCTGATTACCTCCTGGTGATACAGTTTATTGGCCCCGTTGTCCTGCAGGCAGATGATCAGCCCGAAATCATTTATGCGCAGCAAAAACGTTAAAGTGTTGATCTCGTCGCGATAATTAAATTCCTCTATATTGTTATCTACTTTAAATAGAAAAATACTATATGGCTTAAAGTCTTCAAAAAAAAGCGCCAGGTTAATGCTTTGCAGCATCAAATGCAGGTTACTGAACTTATGGATGATAGCCTGCGAAATATTGAATTCTTCGCCCTGTGCATGCTGCATCCGCATACCGGCCTGTATTTCGTTAAAAATAATGCCGTACAAAAGTTTGCCGGCCCACTGAAACAATTTCTGTTCATCCAGCTCTGCAACCGCTGCATAGCCTGAAGCAAAAGCATCAGCGATTTCTTTTTCCAGCGGTTCAATAAACTCATCCCGCACCTCGGTCGCGCACGGGACTTTTATGTCCTGGTAATTGGCCATATTTTCGTCCAGCATTTTAAACGGGCGGCCCGTCAGCTTATACCGTTCAATCAGCCACTGGGGGAAAACCTGCATCTTTTCATCCTCGGAGTTTAACGTTTGCCCGGTTAAAAAACAGTTGAGGTTGCTAAAGTTGAATTTTTTGAAAGGATAATAAATTTGCTGCGGCATGGGCGCAAAGATACACATCGAAATTTCACGGAAAACTTTAGATTTGAATTTCACATGAAACTGACTTATCAACCATTTGAATTGCTGCTAAAGCACACGTTCACTATTGCAAAGTTTTCGCGCACCTCAACCCCGGTTATGCTGGTGCAAGTGGCGCATGAGGGGCAAATCGGCTACGGAGAGGCCTCGATGGTGCCTTACATGGGCGAAAGTTTTCAAACTGCGACTGATTTCCTGGGTAAAGTCGATGCCGCTCAATTCAAATATCCATTTGACTTTGAGGCGATCCTAACTTACCTGGATGATATTATGCCCGGCAACTCAGCCATAAAAGCCGGTATTGACATTGCCTTGCATGACCTGGATGGCAAGCTGCGGCAAAAACCATGCTGGCAGCTGCTGGGAAGCGACCCTGCAAACATGCCGCTCACCAGCTTTACCATCGGCATCGATACACCCGAAGTGATCATCCAAAAAGTAAAGGAAAACCCGGATTGTAAGATCATCAAAGTAAAATTGGGCCGCGATAGCGATAAGGACCTGATCAATACCATCCGCACTGTAACTGATCTGCCGCTTTTTGTAGATGCCAACCAGGGCTGGACCGATTTGCAGCAAAGCCTGGATATGACGCACTGGCTGCATGAACAAGGTGTGTTATTGATAGAGCAGCCCATGCTGAAAACCGACCCCGACAGCAATGCCTGGTTAACTGAACGCAGCCCTGTACCAATCATCGGCGATGAATCTGTTCAGCGTTTGGGTGACGTGGAAAAAGCAAAGGGCGTTTATCACGGCATCAATATTAAACTGATGAAATCAGCCGGGATGTACGAAGCGCACCAGATGATTAATAAAGCCCGGCAATTGGACCTCAAAATAATGATCGGCTGCATGAGCGAAACCAGCTGCGCCACGCTGGCAGCCGCTGCCCTGGCCCCCCAATGCGATTGGGCCGACCTGGACGGTCCGTTTTTAACCAGTAATAACCCTTATCAAATGCCTAACTTCAGCGAGGGAAAATGGATATTGAATAACGACAACGGATTGGGGATTAAGGTATGATCTTCGGATCCGGTACGATTGCGCCCCGATTATAAACTGACAAACCCATTACCGCAAACCCATATTTTATTTTCATATTTATTTCTGCAAAAATCATCATCATGCTTCTTAAAAACACCTTTGTTCATCACGTGCATTTTTGGCTTAAGGATAAGGCCGATCAACAGAAATTAATAGAAGGGCTTTACAGCCTGGCGCCCATCACGCATATCCGCGATATTCATATCGGCGTTGCGGCAGAAACTTTTAGAGAGGTGATCGAGCGCTCGTATGATGCGTCACTATTGTTGCTTTTTGACACGACCGAAGCGCAGGACGCTTACCAGGCTGACCCCATACACTTGCTTTTTGTCGAAAATTACGCCAAACCGCTTTGTGCCAGGGTTGTTGTGCTGGATAATGTGAATATTGGTTCATAGTTCATGGTTCATAGTTCATAGTAGCTGCACCTATCCGGTTAAAGAAGCAGTTTGGAGGCATAACGGTCTAAATATTTTATATCAGCAAGCTAACTTTTTCTCCTACCATGAACTATGAACCATGAACCACGAACCATCAGCTATGAACCCAAAGAAAACCATCCTTCTAACCGGCGGCACAGGCCTTATCGGCAGTGAGCTGACCAGGTTATTGCTTGAAAAAGGCTATAATGTGACCCATTTAAGCCGCAGGAAAAACACTGTGCCTGGAGTGAAGACTTATTGCTGGGATGTTGCTAAACGCGAGATTGACGGACAGTGCATCGACGGTGCGGACACCATCATTCACCTGGCCGGGGAAGGCGTCGCTGATAAGCGCTGGACAGATCCGCAGAAAAAAGCCATCATCGAAAGCCGCACCAATAGTATCCGCCTTGTTTATGATCTCCTTAAAAAGCAGAAACACCAGGTGAAATCGGTTATATCGGCATCCGGAATTAGTTATTACGGTGATTCTGGCGGTCAGTTAATGAGCGAAAACAGTTTGCCCGGCAGTGGTTTTTTAGCGAATTGCTGTGTTGAATGGGAGGCAGCGGTGGATGAGGGGAAATCTTTGGGACTACGGATAGCCAAATTCCGCACAGGCGTTGTGCTCGACAAAGGGGGCGCGCTGAAAAAGATGGCGGCGCCCGTAAAATGGTATATTGGCTCCCCCCTCGGGAGCGGAAAGCAATGGATCCCATGGATACATATAAAGGACGTTATCGATATGTATCTTTTCGCTCTTGAAAATGAGGATGTGGAAGGCGTTTACAATATGGTGGCGCCTGTGCCCGTCACCAATGCACAACTTACAAAAGCAATAGCCAAACAATTGCACAGGCCGTTGTGGCTACCCAACGTACCCGCTTTCCTACTAAAAATGCTTTTGGGCGAAATGAGTACTATTGTGCTGGGCGGCGCCAAAGTATCGCCGCAAAAAATCGAGGCCGCCGGTTTTACTTTCGGATACACAGATGTGGCATCGGCGTTAATTGAAATTTATGGGTAAGGGCATTCCCGTCCCAGTTTTAACAAACCGTATTTTCGCGAAACTCACCGAAATTTACCACGATAGGTAAAAACGTTTGCTTATGGCGTTACCGAAATAATCTGCCAGGTAAACCGCAAACAGCTGAAAGCCGGAATGCTGTTAGCGGCCGGTACGCCGTACCCTAATTGCGAGGGTATTAACAGCGATATTTTAGTGCCGGCTACCGCGTAATTTGTTATACCCTCCCGTACGCCGGGTATTAAGTCGGCCATAACCGCTGTTAACGTATTAGTCCCGTTATAGGTGCCATCGAAAATACTCCCGTTGAAAAGCTGCCCGGTATAAGTGGCTGTGATGGAGCTATACAATCCTATCGGATCATTGGTTGATGCAGGGGTTAATACTTTATAGTACAAGCCGTCGGAAGTTTTGGTGTACCCGGTAAGGCTGCTGTCCCGCATGTAATTTTTGATCACAATATCAGAATATGCCGCAAAAGCCTGGGCGCTGGTGTCTGAATGGTTATCTTTAGCTATGGCGTGCACATACATATCCAGGCACTCATTGCCGCCGATCCTGTTATTAGCTACCTGGCTGCTTCCCGATCCTTTGCCGGCAGTACCATAAGCCAGGTGCGACGGAATAAGTACCCGCATACTGGCATTAGGATAAACCAACAAATTGTGAATGGCGATTTGAAGGCCGGCCGGATAGCCCTCGTCCTGTATGTGTCCCACATAATCGTCAAAATGTTGTGAAATAGTGTCGGTAATGCCATAAGTGCCGTCGAAAGTCTGTTCGGTATAAACCATTGCAAGCTTGTCAGCATATTGTATCGGCGCTCCGCTGCCCGGTACAGTTATTTTATAGTAAATACCGCTGGTGTCCCCCCCGGTAAGGTCTTTTTGAAACCCGGTTAACCCGTGCGATGCAATATAGTTTTGAATCTGTACCGAATCGTATTGCTTGATGTTAAGTTGAATCTTGTCTTTCCGGCACGACGGCAGGCCCGTCGCTAAAATTATTCCGATTATAAAAATTGATAGGATAGGGTATATGGTTTTTTTCATCATTTCTTTATTCGTGTTTACTGGCTGCCTTTTTAATTTTATGCTAATTAGTTACGTTATACACTATGATATGAAATATCAGTACCGAATTTGCCGGTAAACCCAGATCTGTTTGCGCGTAAGGGCCGTATGCATATTTCGACGGTAAAAACAACGTTATCGCACCGCCGTTACCCACCTCCGGAATTCCCAATTGCCAACCCCTTATCACGCTGCCTAACACAAACCCCGGGTGAAACTGATTCGTCGTGCCGATCACTGCTCCCTGCGTAGCGTTTGTTGCCATCAACCAGCCGGTATAAGCCACCGTCACGGTGGTTGAGTTGGTATACAGTGTGTTCGCTAAGCCTGCGGAATCCACTTTATAGTAGATGCCTGTCGGAAACCCAAGCGAATCCACCTCACTGGCTTTAATATTGTTATTGGTTAAATATTTATTGATCAACTGGTCGTCCTTTACCAGCTGCGCCGCAACAATATCGGCCGTACTGCTGGCCTTGGTGCAGGCGCTCAAAAACCCTGTCGCTACCAATACAATCAATAATAATCTGTACATCTGCTATCCCTTCCGGTTTATTTTTCCTTTAATTTTTTTACAATTATCCGGATATCTTTTTCCGCTTACCATCAGTGTTTGTACATGGAAATTTCAACCGGCAAAGTTATTCTTTTATCTTTCAAAAAAAGTGGCTTAACATTTTTTAACAAAATAAACGGTGATTGGGCAAAAAACGTGTTGCAAGGGGTGTAAAAGTTTTAAAGGTTGTAACAAGTTGCCGGGAATATCTTTACCCTTTTACAACTTACTACAACCTTTCTAACTTATTACAGCTTCTACAACCTTTAAAACTCTCCACCCGGCTTAAAGCTCAATGTAAGCTTATTGATCTTCTTCAGCATTTTTATCAGATACTCCTTATCGTTTTCGCTGATATGCTCGTTTAAATAATTATTAAACTGCCGCACCAGCACCCGCGCCAGGTGGCGCTTTTCTTTCCCCAGGGCGGTTAGGTATATCTTCACCGAACGTTTATCACCCTCGTTCGATTCACGGTAGATCAGGCCCGATTTTTCCAGCTGCCGCAGCATCCGCGACAAACTCGTCGACTTCAACCCAAGCAGCGTCGCCGCCTGCGATACGGTGGTGCCTTCTTTCTCGTCAATATTAATAAGCAAATAGCCAATGGACTGTGTAATACCAAACTCAGTGACTAACTGGTTGTACTTATTGGCAACCGTTTGCCAAACTACTTTTAAAAAATAGTCAATAGTTTCCTGGTGTCTGATATTTGCTGGCATGGATGACAAACTTACTTTTTTTTGTTCATGGTTCATGGCAGCGAAATCACATTTTAAAATTCATAGCGTCTTTTCTATAACCGGCGGGTTTTAAACCAAGTGTTCAAGTGTTCATGTTTTGCGCACAGAGGCACGTAATTATCACATGCAATTTATTGTTTATCAAGGCATTAATATTTGCATTTTCTCCAAATCGTTACGTTTTTACGGCGGCCTTTCGTAAACGCATGGATCAATGTTTTTTAAAAATTCGCATTGGGTCTGCGGTTTTCATAATGCTGAGGCGCGTTGAATACAGTCATTTTTCGTAACATGTGAACACTGCCAGGTTGGGGACACAAATCAAATCACGGCAGCATCAGGTATTTATTTTTTACCACCGGCAAATACAGCGTCCGTTAGCGGCAACTGCCATTTTTCATAAATTGCCGATACATTGACACCGGTGGCCTTGTTAAGCAGCGATGGGAATTCCTCCACCGTAAATGGCCGTTTTTCGGTTTGGGCCCATTGATACAGGTATTGAAAAACATCTTTCATGGATTTTTGGCCATTGGTTTTATCCAGCAGGTAAGTGTTGATCTCGGAGGCCATGTTAGCGCCGCGCGACGCAATAGCCACACCGATGCGGAAATCATCGCCATACTGTAATGAGGCCAGCTGCGATAGTTCAAATAAGCCCAGGTTTTTTAACTCGAGCGGCTCATACTGCATATCACTTTGATAAAACCCGGTCCAGCTTTTATCTTTCAAAGCATCGCCGCATAAAAACCAGATAAAGCCTTCATTAAACCATATGGTTTTTATAAACGCCGGGAATTCCATTACGTAAGGTTTATACAGGTCGCCATAGCATCTTAAGGGAATATAGGCATGGCCCATGTGGTGCAGGATACCAAAAATTTCGGTAAACCTCGCCGCACTGTCCATCGGCTTGGGGTGTATATCGCGAAGATCGGATGGCAATGTACAGCTATTCAAGTGCTCCATGGCATTTGCGTCTTCTTCCCTGCCAGGCTGGGGTTTAACGTGCTGTTTCACCACCGTATAATGCGCAAAAGGGACGGTTTTAAAATATCCGTTTAAGATGGACAAGCTGGTTACCGCTTGCCAGCCGATGTCGTCCAGGTAATCCGGTGCGCCCTCCGAGTAGTCGGTGACAAAAATTGGGACCAGGCCTTTAAATTGTTTAACCTGCAGCATCGGCCCCATCAGGGTTTGTCCATCGGCCAATTGATAATAGCTGCTGCAGTTAACCTGGCAGTTGCCTTTTTCCGGAACCGCTTGCGGCGATATGGTCGAAAAGATGGGCCAGTCGCTAAAAGTCGACACGTTAAACGTTAATGGCTCTGTTTCATATCCCTGGATAAAGCCAAAAATGGAATAATTCAGCAGGCCTGCATAACCCGGACGGATTACTGAAGCGTCGGTGCTGGTTGGTTCTTCTTTTTCCATCCGGTCGATATCCATCGTATACCGGATAAAGGCAACGGGCTTCTTGTTTTTTCGGTCGGAGTACCATCTCGGGCCATTCATGTCTTCGCGAAGCGTAACGACCGAACTGTCTGTCGCCACAGCTTCAAGGCCGCTGATATAGCGCTCATAATTTTTTCCCTCGTAATTGCCCGGGATAAATCGCGGCATTATGAAGCGGAAAGGCTCAGTCAAAGGGGTTTTAAAAATTATTTTTATGTAGAGAAGTTTTTTAGATGAATCGGGATAGCTGAGCTGGTAAGTTAATTGTGAAAAAGCACGACCGGCGACCAAAAACAAGCAGCAGATCAAAAATAACTTTTTCATAACTTCAAC
>Ga0206935_10231_pt1 | contig 17005 bp, 16 predicted proteins | sample Alteio_BWOrgHeat_13_FD_152924 | JGI IMG/M metagenome (GOLD analysis project Ga0206935, IMG submission 152924) | Enriched cells from forest soil in Barre Woods Harvard Forest LTER site, Petersham, Massachusetts, United States -... | ecosystem: Environmental > Terrestrial > Soil > Temperate forest >...
CATTGGAAGGATTTGATCCCCATGACCACTAACGTGCTGACCGCATCCACCGGGGGCGGCAAAATTTTCGCCGAATACCTGAAGGACGCCACCTCATTTGTACAGCAGTATGATATGGATGGCAAACTGGAGCGTACAATAACTTTACCGGGCATTGGCACGGCGTCGGGGTTCGGCGCCAAGCATGAGGAAAAGGAAACCTACTATACTTTCACCAATTATGTTTACCCGCCCACCATTTTTAAACTTGATATAGCAAGCGGCGGGTCGACCGTCTATAAAAAATCAAATGTACAGTTTGATCCGACGCAGTATGAAAGCACCCAGGTTTTTTATAAATCGAAGGACGGCACCAAAATACCGATGATCATCACCTATAAAAAAAGGCACGGTGATGAACGGCAGAAACCCAACGCTTTTATACGCTTATGGCGGCTTCAGCATCAGCCTGACGCCGGCCTTCAGCACCAGCAATATTATTTTGCTGGAGCATGGGGGCATTTATGCCGTGCCCAACCTGCGCGGCGGCGGCGAGTACGGCGAAAAATGGCACAAGGCCGGCATAAAAATGAAGAAGCAAAATGTTTTTGATGATTTTATTGCCGCCGCAGAATACCTCATCAAACATAAATACACTTCCAAAGATTATTTGGCTATTTCGGGCGGATCAAACGGCGGGCTGCTTATCGGTGCCACCATGACCCAGCGCCCCGACCTGTGCAAAGTGGCCCTGCCGGCCGTGGGTGTAATGGATATGCTGCGTTATAACCAGTTTACGGCCGGCGCCGGCTGGAGTTATGATTACGGTACGGCAGAAGATTCGGAAGAAATGTTTAATTACCTTTATAAATATTCGCCATACCATGCGCTGAAACCTGCTGACTACCCTGCCACGATGGTCACCACCGCCGACGACCGGGTAGTGCCTGCCCACTCGTTTAAGTTTGCAGCAAGGCTGCAGGAATACCAGGAGGGAACAGCGCCGGTAATTATCCGGATAGAAACCAAAGCGGGACATGGCGCAGGGCAAAGCACTGAGCAGGTGATCAGCGGGCAGACGGATAAATGGGCCTTTATGTTTTGGAATATCGGTGTTCAGTGGTAAATCTGAAATAGAAACCTTACGTACACACTAAAATAAAGTTAAAAAGCTAAATAAAATTTAGCCACAGAGGACGCTGAGAAGGCACAGAGAAACACAGAGAAACACAGAGAAAAAATTGACAAACTATTAAGGCTTTGTGGCCTCTGTGTCTTCCGCCTTTGTGTTCTTTGCGGTAAAACGGAATATTCCTTAAATTCGAAAAAATTAAAACGATTATGATAAAGTTTTGGGGAACGGTTTGCCGGATATTATTTGTAGCAACGCTAACGGTATTTTTGGGCAATCACCTATCCGCTCAATCCCCCAAAAAGGACATCAACATCGTTTTTATCGGCAACAGCATTACGTCTGGCGCACAGCTAACTTACCCCGAGGCGGAGGCCCCGCCGGTTATTGCTTCACAATATTTGATGCGGAAGGACCGGATAGGGCGGGTATCATTTGCCAACCAGGGGCATAGCGGCTACACGACTGTGGATTTTCTGCCAACTGGCAAACCCTTCGCCCTGGTTGAAACTGCGGCAAAATCGTTCGCCAATAAAGAAGCCCTGCTGGTTTTTTCAATCGACCTGGGTACGAACGACAGCGCCATCTCCGGCACCAACGGTGCGCCGGTTTCCACTGAACATTACCGCGAAAATTTACAATCGATTGCTGACCGCCTGTTGACCGACTTTCCAGGATGCCTGATCATCATCGAGCGGCCCATATGGTACAGCCCAAATACCTACAACGGCGCGAAGTACATGGCCGAGGGTTTAAAGCGTCTGCAGAGCTATTTCCCGCAAATTAGTCATTTAGTGCACGGTTATACGGCGAGTAACCCGAAACAGGTTTTTGTTGGCGATACCCGGGCTTTCGGCTACTTTAAAGCGCATTATCTAACGCTTCTTACGCCAGAGCAGGGCCACCAGGGTACTTTCTACCTTCACCCCAACAAAAAAGGTGCGGCCGCGCTTGGCAATTTTTGGCGCAAAGCGATTTACAGAATTGTAAAAAGTAGTTAATATTACAACTTTCAGCCCTAAAACGTTTTTATCGTCTCAGTAACGTGGGCCAAATGGTGCTTGCAGTGCCAGGCATATAAGGCCAGTGCCTTTTTTAGCTGCATGATGGAGCCTGATTCCGGATTAGTAAAGGTGTGGTTCCACTCATCCTCGGTAAAGCTTTCCAGCAGGGCGACCCAGCGTTGATGCAGCCCTTCCAGTAGGCGCAGCGAGGGTTCAACCGGCATGCGATAATCCGGCAACAGGGCCCAGTCGGCCTCGTTGTAGGGTTTTATGGTTGGTGCATCTTCAGTAAGCGCCCATTTAAAACGCAGCATCGAGTTCATGTGACTGTCGGCGCAGTGATGCACAACCTGGCGCAAGGTCCAGCCGCCGGTGCGGTAGGGCGTGTCCAGCTGTTTTTCATTCAGGCTCATGATGGCATGGCGCAGCCTGCCCGGAAATTCCTTAATGGTAGCGATCCAGCTGCGCAAGTCCTCTGAGGTGTAGCTCACAGGCGCTTTAAATTTCCCGGTGGGATAGCGTAATATGTCGTCGGTGATTGTCATTGGGATGGTCAAGTTAGATATTATTTTTATTCGCAGCAAGGTTTTGCGCTATTTTTGCGTTTGCTTTAAAAAATTTGATGCCCCGATGATAAAAAAACTGTTGCTGATACTGCTCTTTTCCTGGTGTTGTGCCGTTTATGGCCAAACGATTAAGACGGATGTGCTGGTGATTGGTAATGGCCCCTGCGCTGTTGCGGCAGCTATTCAAAGTGCGCGGAGCAAGGTGAAGACGGTGCTGGTAGCAGAAAAAATTACGTTATCCAGCGAGAATGAGAAGTTGGTTATTGAAGAAAACATACATACCCCATCGGGTATTTGGGTCGAATTCAGAAATCATGTAGCGGATTTTTATAGGAAGATGCCCGGTTTCGACACAACTTTTAACATATCCCTTCGTCTCAGCAAAACGGACGGAGAAGCCGTTTTGCTAAAAATGGCTGATACCGTCAAGAAACTCACAATGGCCTTGAACACCGCTTTCGCTGGTATAGAAAAAAGCGGTGACGAGTGGGACGTGAAGGTTTTAAAAGACGGAAAATACCAGGAAATTAAAGCCCGCGTGATTGTGGATGCGACGGAAGGCGGGATTGTAATGGAAAAGGCCGGCGGCAAGGCCGGAAATAAAATCAGCCTTCGGCAGGTTCATGATTCTAATTTATTCAGAACGGCAATCGCTGCCGGTGAAACGTGGCCGCCGCAACGACCGGAAGAAAATACCATTCATAGTTATTGGTTTATCCCGTTAAAAGCGATCGTGGCTTCAGGGGTGGAAAATGTGTTTGCGCCACAAGCAGTATTACCTGCCGGGAAGGACGCGAATTACCTGCCGGTGCAGTTAGCGGCAGGGCAGGCGGCAGGGGCGGCGGCGGCATATTGTGCATTTTTTAAAACAAGCACTGCTCATCTGAATGTTCGCCTTGTACAAGGCGAGCTGCTCGACTTTAAGGCAAACCTTGTCCCTTTTATGGACATACCCGCCACCGACCACGATTGGAGGCAAATTGAGCAAGTATCGCTTACCGGGCTACTGGGCAGCCGGGGCTTTTTTGAACCGGATGAGCCGGTCGAAACAACATCGGTGCGTCCCGTTTTAACCGAAATTTACACCCGCGCCTTCCTATGGTTCAACCGCGAAAAGCCCGGCGAAAAATTTACCATCGCCAATACCCTCTCCTTCATCAGCGACTATACGCTTACCGATCCTGTTATACTAAAAGCATCCGTCCAAAAAGCCTGGAAAACACAATTTAAATTTAAGTCGGATTTTGATTTGAGCCGGCCCATCACCCGCAGGGAATTTGCCGTTTTGGCGAATAAATACCTAAATCCCTTTGCGCGGACGGTGGATTTGAACGGGAGGCCGGTGAATTGATATTGCCCGGATGATTTTATCGCCAGTAAATATCCGTATTAATCATCGTGAGGTCCGTCCGTATTATATCAGGACACAATTTAAATCATGCCGGGATAGGCCGGCGTTGCATACCCGCAAAAGCCTGCATGCCTTTCAGCGCCAAAAGGCAGGTTTTTTGTTAGTCCCCCGCAGGGTGCAATCCACGCATTCCTTGGTTGAGGCCGTATACCCAATCACCGGCCCCACAGGCCCGGCCAACAATTGGTTGATCGGTATAAACGGGTTTGGATAGTGGCCGATATTGTAATTGATATAGTCATTAACCTGGTTGTCGCCTGTCCCGTTCACATCAAAATAGCAACATATTGCCGGAGGCTTTTCAGTCCAGTCAAATTCAAGCTTACAATTGGGATAAAATGGGATGGTTTGCCAGGTGGGTAATTGTTGGGTAGTGATGAATATCCGCTTAGTAGCGGTACTGCCAACGCTTATGTAGCCGATAACCGGCTCCATCGGGTTGGTCTCGCACAGTATATTCCCGTTAAGCTGCGAGGGCTCCGGGTCAAAAATGCTGCCCAGGCTTTCGGTATTTTTTTTCAGGTTTGTATAAAAGTCATAGGCATCTGGCGTCAGTGCATATTGCTTCACCAGGATACTGTATTCATCCTCCACTTTCTCGGATGTAGAAACCACTGATGTAAGCGGCATTTTATAAATAATGTCCTGCGACAGCTTGGCCGACGAGCCTAAAAGAATTGAGCTTGACGTATCAGTTGCCCAGCACTGGTAAACCTGGTCGGTTGTCTGGTTCCTCGTCAGTACCGTGTCGCCGTTTGAATAAAAATAGGATGAATAGGCAGAATGAAATACCCAGGTTTCGTTGTATTCCCACCGGTAGTAAAGTATCTTGCCCGCCTGATCATGTGTGGTTACATAAACATTAAGGCCCGGAATAGTAAGGGCGCCTTTTGTATCATAGCTCACGCTGTCGATAGGGGGAGAATTTAATACCGGCAAAAAGGCCGAAAGGTACATTGCGTTGTTGGCTGTTTTTATGCTCAGGCGGTATTGATGGCTATTATCCAGGTTTAGGCCGGCGCATCCATACCTGCCCTTACCCAATTCAATCAATGGGTACGAAGAATTATTATCGCCCTGTACGGCTAAAATGGCGTGCAATTCCGGTTTAAACGAAATACTGTCCAGGTTAACCGTACGGCTCAAAGTAATAAACGTCGAATCCGAGCCGCTATTGATTGCGCCTTCCACTACAAGGTATCCGTTAGGGCCGCTTACGACAGGCGGCAAATACGGCTTTTTACAGCTTACCAGGGCAATTATTGTCGCAAGCAGAGGAACCATTCTTTTCATAACCAGGATTATAACGCAAAGGATATTGCTAAGTTAAAAAAAATGTTGCACAATCGATTTGCTGTAAATGGGATTCGCAGGGAAATCGCTTTTAAAATGTTTTTGCTAAATTGTAAATAGGCATTTTACCCTCTTTCCCGCGAAGCGGAAGAGGAGGCTCGACAACATTCTCTTCGCCTGCGGCGGAAAGAGGGTAGCTGCAATTAATATTTAAAAGCGATTTCCCTGATGGGATTCGCCGCTTGTCAGGTATTTGGAAGATAGTCCGGGACCAGCTGCACAGCTAATCCGTAGCTGCCGGCATTGGCGCCCTGCGTACATCTCAGCGCCAAAAGGCAGGTTTTTTGTTGGTCCCCCGCAGGGTGCAATCCACGCATTCCCTGGTTGAGGCGGTATAACCTATCACCGGCCCCACAGGCCCGGCTAATATCGGGTCGATCGGTATAAACGGGTTTGAGTAGTGCCCGATATTGTAGTTGATATATTCATTAACCTCGTTTTGGCCAAAATAATTAAAGAAACAACACTGTTGATTCTTGTCAAACTCAAGCATGCAATTCGTATAAAATGGGATGGTTTGCCAGGTGGGTAATTGCCGGGTCGTAACAAATATCCGCACGTCTGATGTGCTGCCAACGCCTATGTAGCCGATAACAGGTTCCATCGGGTTGGTCTCGCACAGTATATTCCCGTTAAGCTGCGAGGGCTCCGGGTCAAAAATGCTGCCCAGGCTTTCGGTATTTTTTTTCAGGTTTGTATAAAAGTCATAGGCGTCCGGTGTCAGTGCATATTGCTTCACCAGGATGCTGTATTCATCCCCCACTTTCTCGGATGTAGAAGCCACCGATGTAAGCGGCATTTTATTAATAATGTCCTGAGACAGCTTGGCCGATGAACCTAAAAGAATTGAGCTTGACGTATCAGTTGCCCAGCACTGGTAAACCTGGTCGGTTGTTTGGTTTCTTGTCAGTACCGTGTCGCCGTTTGAATAAAAATAAGATGAATAGTTAGAATGAAATATCCATGTTTCATTGTACTCCCACCGGTAGTAAAGCACCTTGCCAGCCGGATCATGCGTAGTTACATAAACATTAAGGCCCGGAACGGTAAGGGCGCCTTTTGTATCATAGCTAACGCTGTCGATAGGGGGAGAATTTAATACCGGCAAAAAGGCCGAAAGGTACATTGCGTTGTTAGCTGTTTTTATGCTGAGGCGGTATTGATGGCTATTATCCAGGTTTAGGCCGGCGCATCCATACCTGCCCTTACCTAATTCAATCAATGGGTACGAAGCATTATTATCGCCCTGCACGGCTAAAATTGCATGCAACTCCGGTTTGAATGAAACGCTGTCCAGGTTAACGGTACGGCTCACGGTTATAAACGTCGAATCCGAGCCGCTATTGATCGCGCCTTCTACTACAAGGTATCCGTTAGGGCCGCTAATGGTAGGGGGGAAATAAGGCTTTTTACAGCTTACCAGGGCAACCATTAGCGCAAGCAGCCGGATCGTTCTTTTCATAACCAGGATTATAGAAGAGTTTCAGGATATCGCTAAGGTAAAGAAAAAACGTGTTATGCAATCGATTTTGTGGTAAACGCGATTCGCGGTTTCCCGGGCATGAGTAACTTATTCGGAGACTACACGCTTCTCTAATCCGCAACCACCAACGCGGGCAACATATATGCCTTTTAGCGCCAAAAGGCAGGTTTTTTGTTCGTCCCGCGCAGGGTACAATCCACACATTCCTTAGTTGAGGCGGTATACCCTATTACCGGCCCCACCGGCCCGGCTAACAGTTGGTTGATGGGGATAAATGGATTTGAATAGTGCCCGATATTGAAGTTGATATATTCATTAACCTCATTTTCGCCATTCAGGTCAAAATAACAACATATTATCGGATGCTTTGGATCCCAATTAAACTCCAGCTTACAATCGGTATAAAATGGAATGGTTTGCCAGGTGGGTAGTTGCTGGGCAGGAATAAATATCCGCATGGTAGATGTACTACCAACGCCTATGTAGCCGATAACAGGCTCCATCGGGTTGGTCTCGCATAGTATATTCCCGTTAAGCTGCGATGGCTCCGGGTCAAAAATGCTGCCCAGGCTTTCGGTGTTTTTTTTGAGGTTCGTATAAAAGTCATAGGCATCCGGTGTCAGTGCATATTGCTTCACCAGGATACTGTATTCATCCCCCACTTTCTCGGATGTAGAAGCCACCGATGTAAGGGGCATTTTATTAATAATGTCCTGCGATAGCTTGGCCGACGAGCCTAAAAGAATTGAGCTTGACGCATCACTTGCCCAGCACTGGTACACCTGGTTGTTTGTCATGTCCCTCGCCAGCACCGTGTCGCCGTTTGAATAAAAATAAGATGAATAGTTAGAATGGAATATCCATGTTTCATTGTATTCCCACCGGTAGTAAAGTATCTTGCCCGCCTGATCATGTGTGGTTACATAAACATTAAGGCCCGGAATAGTAAGGGCGCCTTTTGTATCATAGCTCACGCTGTCGATAGGGGGAGAATTTAATACCGGCAAAAAGGCCGAAAGGTACATTGCGTTGTTGGCTGTTTTTATGCTCAGGCGGTATTGATGGCTATTATCCAGATTTAGGCCGGCGCATCCGTACCTGCCCTTACCCAATTCAATCAAGGGATGCGAAGTATTATTATCGCCTTGTACGGCTAAGGTGGCGTGTAACTCTGGTTTAAATGAAACGCTGTCCAGGTTAACGGTACGGCTCACGGTTATAAACGTCGAATCCGACCCGCTATTGATCGCGCCTTCTACTACAAGGTATCCGTTAGGGCCGCTAATGGTAGGGGGGAAATAAGGTTTTTTACAGTTTGTGAGGGCAACCATTAGCGCAAGCGGCAGGATCATTCTTTTCATAACCAGGGTTATAGAACAATTTTAGGATATTGCTAAGATAAAGAAAAAACGTGTTATGTAATAAATTTTGCACTTGGCAGCCATTGACTTTCTGTCCATTTGCAACGTAGCTGAAGGCTACGCACATGGTTAATCTGCAGACGCGGCTTACAGGCAGCGGGTGGAGATATTCGCAATATTAATTGTTTTTACGCCGCGCTCATAAAGGCATCGCCACCAGGCTGAATCCCTGGCTTTTTTTAACTTAAAGAGGTTAGCCACCTGCTCTCCCGGATATTTACGCCATGGATGTTACGTTCCATATGGATAATACCTGGACCGCAGCGCGAAGTGCCGGTTAGTGCAGGGGCTGGATTAAGCGAATGGCTGCAAAATATGCACGCTTTAAGAAAGGCCGCAAATAAATAAAGAAAATCTCTTTATTTATTAAAAATTGTTGTATACTTGCATCATGAATAGAACGCCAATACAATGCTTTATACCCCAGCTGATTTATCAGAGAGGATAGGCTATGTATTGATTTGACATAAACAACATACTTGAATCCTCTTAGATAATTTCTAAGGGGATTTTTTGTTTTAGGTCGAAATTTTCAGGGTGGTATATCAATTGGTTTAGATTACGTGCTTTGGAAGCATGAGGTTCCCGGTTCGAGTCCGGGTCGCCCTACTGAAAAGGAAATATAGCTCAATGGTGAGAGCAACACCCTTATACGGTGCCGGTTAAAGGTTCAAGTCCTTTTATTTCCACTGAATTGATTTACAGGGAGAATTAGCAAGAACAATGTATGCGCCGGACCGGATCCCGATGGCTATCGGGGCCGGACAGCCGGGATCACTATCCGGGTTCTCCACATTACAATAGGTCAGGTGCCCGGGTGGTAAGGGAGCGGTCTGCAAAACCGCGTTTCACCGGTTCGAGCCCGGTTCTGACCTCTGTTATTTTCCTGTGGTGCAATGGTAGCACGCCTGATTTTGGTTCAGAAGATCGTGGTTCGAGTCCATGCAGGAAAACGTAGTTTTTAACGCGGTATTTAGTGCTGCTTTTTTGCTGATGAACTTAGGGTTGTCGGGTAGGGGACGATGTGTTCAAGTAAAGATATTTCTTTATTTTTTTCGTTTAAAAATAGGCCGGATGTATCAGCAGACTAAAAGCCCGGATACATCCGGCAGCGAAAAAACCTGGTTTCAGCTGTGTTCGGTAATTATATCCACCGCGTTCAATACCGCTCAATTTTAAATGACGATAGCGAAAAATTGGCATTGATGTGTATCTTGTTTTTTGCTGTCGCGAAATCCTGTGTTTCATAGTGATTGTCATCCTTTTTCACAAAGCCCGGAAAATCGTTGTCCGCCAGTGCCGATTCTACATGCACCTCGCAGGCTGCGCCCTGCGGTATGCGGATGGTTAAATCGCCGAGGGAGGCCTTAATTTCTACGTAGGTGTCGGCCAATACCGGCGCCAATTTTACATTCAACTCCGCCGCGGCACAGCTTAAGTCCAGTTTGTTGATCTTGAATTTTGAAAGGTCGAAGTCGCATTGGGTTGCACCCAGTTTTGCTTTGATGTCCCATTGCAGGTTGGCATTTAAACGCAGGTCCGCCCGGGCGCTGTCATCATGGAATTTATGATCGTGCCCTTTGGATATAAAATTCACCGCTTCGGCATCGCCTGTAGTTTGCTGCGATAATTCAAACTTGCGCGCGGTATTTTTTACCACCGCGTTAAACAGCTTGCCGGTAGTATCCGAAAGGTTAACCGTAAGGGCGCCGGCCTCCAGGTTCAGTTGCGCGGTTTTAACCGCGGCGCTGTTGTCCAAATTGTAAACAGTGCTGCCGCCGCCCTGCGCTACGGCGCCCGACGTTGTATCGTTGTCGTCATCATCATTATCTTTTGACGACCTGAAGCGGCAGCCGGCGGTTAAGCCGGCTAAAAGCAGTAAAAATAAAGCCTTGTTTTTCATGTAGTTGGTTGATTTAGTGCGTTTTTTGCTTTTGTTTTTTATCACCGGCAAAACAGTTTGAAGATAGGGATTTGGAAGGAATTAAAAAAGTAAGGCACGGCAATTTTGGGACGATAGTCAAAAGACTACTTCGCGCATATTGAATCCGTAAACAGCGTCTTTGGACAATAAGCTGTTTTTTACGCCAAAGTATTTACCCGGCCCTTAGTCAATAAACGTTATTTTCCCGTTAGCCAGGTCATATATCCCGCCAATGATCTTTAGCTTCCCTGCCTTTTCCATGGCGTCAAGAATTTGGCTGTCCGTGCGGATCTTCTTTATCGTAAACGCAATATTTTTTACGGCGACATCATGCACAAACTGTTTGTTTTTTGATGTCCGTTCGCCGGTTGTTTGGGTGGAATCAACCGCAGGTTTCAGGTTGCGCAGCATCGCGGTAATATTGCCCAGCTGCACATTGTCGATGGCAGACTTTATGGCCCCGCAATTCTCGTGGCCCAAAACCAGGATAACTTTGGCGCCGCTCACCTTGCAGGCGTATTCAAGGCTGCCCAGGATATCCGTATTAGCGAAATTGCCGGCCACGCGGGCTATAAACAAATCGCCGATACCGCGGTCAAAAACATGCTCGGGAGGCACCCTGGAATCGAGGCACGACAACACAGCCGCCATTGGGTATTGCCCGCTGTCGGATGTAATGCGTACCCGCATGCTGTCGTTTTTAGGCGTAAGTTTAAAGTCGTAAAAATTCGTATTCCCGTTTTTTAGTATCGTGATGATCGAGTCGGGTGTTAATTTCTCCTGGATCGCTTTGGTCATCACCCAATCAGCTGAACTGTTTGCAGGAGCGCTTGCCGTATTGTTTTGTGAGGGATTGCCACATGAAAACAACAGGACCGAGATGAATAGTAGGAAACGGCTTTTCATGGTTACTGGTTAATTAAGGTTTAAAATCAATGCAAGTTAAGCACATATCCGACCTTTTCAACTAAAAATGATTTTTTTAAGCATAAGATGGGTAAAGGACCGGGGGATCACCGCCCCGAAACGGCACCGGCAGCGAAAATTGCTTGCGGTAGCACGGGGCAATCAAGTTTATTTCTTTCAGATTAAAAAAATTACGTACAAAAACAATATTGTAATGCCTGTGTTACATAATAATATATATAAACTAATTGACAACGTTATGAAAAGGATCAGTTTAATATTATTTATAGCCGTAATGGTTTGGATAGTCCAGGCCGCACAGGCACAAACGGAGGACACGACGAAAAACCACGTCGAAGTTAAAAAGAAGGTAAAAAAAGGCGCTCACGGGCGTACAGTAACTAAAATCAGGATGACAGGCAAAGGGACTCCCGACGCTGTTGGCGATGCTGCGGACGGCGCGGTAACCGGTCATTTAAAGCCGGCCCCCGAACCCACACCGATAGTTGTAACACCACCGCCGCCTGCCCCGGAACCTGCACCAGCACCGGCGCCAACAGTAGTTGTGGTGCATGACACCGTACGTACGCCTGCGCCTGCACCGGTTGCCGCGCCGGCGCCCACAACAACTGAGGTAACTACCACTACCGAAACCAAACCGGTTACCGCAAGTGTAACAACCCGCCGTGCTACGCGTGTTTCGCCAGCTTACCACAAGCCGGTACATACTTACCACAGGACTTACCACAAAAAGACGACTACTACGCCGACCACAAAAACTACTACTACCACTACAGTTAAAAAAACTGACTAAAGGCTGGCCTGCGTAAAAATAACTTGCGCAAGCCTAATAGAGCGGGACCATCATCATTGATGGTCCCGCTTTTTTTAATGGCAATTGTTTTCGTCGTTCATCTTGCGCCCTAATGCTGATTTTGGCGCTTTTCCGCTGCCGCAACGCCCTCGCTTGTAGCCCGAGTTTAGGTAACAAACTATACCGGCAAGCCCAATTCAGCCAGAAGGCAGGCAGCGCAAATTGCTGGCGGCAGGATGGGGAAATATTTATTTCTTTTAGATTATATAAATAAAATAAAAAACAATATTGTAATAGTTGTGTTACATAATGATATATATAACTAATATACATCTATAAATTGTTATGAAAAAGATCAGTTTAATATTATTTGTAGCTGGCATGATTTGGACAGCCCAAACTGCACAGGCCCAAACTCAGGACACTACAAAAAACAACATCGAAGTTAAAAAGAAGGTTAAAAAAGGTGCTCATGGGCGTACGGTAACCAAAATTAAGATGACAGGCAAAGGGACAGCCGGCGCTATCGACGGTGCCGCGGATGGCGCCGCAACCGGTCACTTACAGCCGGCACCCGCACCCGCACCGATAGTGATAACCACACCACCGCCGCCTGCACCGGCACCCGCTGCACCAACGGTAGTTGTGGTACATGATACTGTACGCACACCGGCGCCTGCACCCGTATATGTACCTGCCCCCGCGCACACTACAACCGAGGTAACCACCACTACGGAAACCAAACCGGCTGTTACCGCTACTGTAGCAACGCACCATGTTACGCATACCGGATCAGCGTATCACAAGCCGGTACATGCTTACCACAAAACTTACCATAAAACAACGGTTACACCGGCTACAAAAACCACTACTACCACTGTAGTTAAGAAAACTGAATAAAGGCCGGGCTTGCGTAAAAATAACCTCCGCATTTGCCGGCCCATACAGCGGGACCATCAACATTGATGGTCCCGCTTTTTTTAATGGCAATTGTTTTCGTCCTCCATCTTGTTTCCTGGCGCTTGACTCATCGATTGCTGCGGGACTGCGGGATTGGAAAACTCCACTATTTTACAAAATATCCAAATCACGCGCCACATAATAACTTGGCACAAGCGGCCTGAAGCCTGTCTTTTTCCTAAGTTTTGAAATGTCCATTATGCCTTCAAACGGATCAGTTATCGGCCCCTCAGCCGGGTCGAAAGCATCAGCTGCCTGTCCAACGGAATCAGCAAGCTCATATAAGGTAATAGGCGCATCATCTGCAATATTGAATATCTCTCCGTTTAGCCCATCGGTATTAAGCAGCAAAGTTAAGGCCTGGGCAATATCCAAATGGTGGACCATGTGCATCCTCGACCCGGAGTGACGTTTCATTTTTTTCAGCAGCGGTATAATATCGTCTATATGAGGGTCTCTATCCCCATACACAAAACCCGAACGCAGTACACGCACATCGAAGCCATGGTTTTTATGAAGCTCCAGGAGTTCCTGCTCCGCTGCAATTTTGCTGGACGAGTATGCCCTGGGGTCATTTGGGTTAACCACATCATCTTCCTTCGCAGGATGCCGGTAGCCTGATCCGTAAACATTGCCGGTGCTCACAAAAATAAATCTTTTTACACCTGCCGCAATTGATGCATTTGCAAGCGCTACAGTTCCTGCATGATTTGTCTTTACAATACCTTCATTATCCGTAAAGGTGCGAAAAAGTGCAGCCAGGTGTATCACTGCGTCCATACCTTCTACAGCGGGCGGCAAAGTATTTGTGTCATATAAATCCCCGGTAACAACCCTGGCGCCGAGCGCAGCTAATGCCGATGCTTTCGCGGCATCACGCACAAGGATACTAACGTCATAGCCTTTTGCTAACATGCGCGGAACCAACCTGCTGCCTACCTTCCCGGTGGCGCCTGTAACTAAAATTTTCATAATGCATTTAATGTGTTTGGTGATTAAATTTTTAAATAGCAATCACGTTAACTAATTGAAAGTGTTTGAATTATAACGACTCCCCTCTTGAGAGGGGGTACGGCCGGGCGTGTTGTGGCGGGGGGGGTGTTAGCCCATATGGTCGTCAACACACCCCTCCTCCCCTCTCAAGAAGGGAACCGCACTGCCCGCGCTTTAAAAAAGCGTCTTCCATTATTTCAATCGCTAATCACGTTTTTAATAATTTAAAATTCCGATCAAATGAATTGATTTAATAGCACTTTTAAACCTTACAATTACCAGGGTATTGCTGCGTTTTCCCAGCGTGTGAACGTACCTGTGGGGCCATCGGGGCCGAGCAGCGCCACGCGTACCACCTCGCGGGAGCCATCCGCTACAGACTGCGTACCCTCATAGCCGTTGAGGTTCGTTTTAGTGAAGCCGGGCGATACTAAGTTGACTTTAATTCCAGTCCCCTCCAGTTCCACCATCATAGCCAGCGTTATAGCGTTGAGCGCTGTCTTGGATGCAGGGTAGACAGGGCCGAAAGACCGGTGATATGGGCCATTCGGGTCGGCGTTCAACTCCAATGAACCGACGCCGCTTGATACGTTGACGATGCGCGCATCCGATGACTCCCGCAACAGCGGCAGCATCGCCTGGTAAACGGCGAGTACGCCAAATACATTGGTCTCCCACACGGCGCGCACTTCATCCAGAGAGGCGTTGCTGGCGCGGCTTATCTTACCATACTCCTCCAGCGACAAGTCGCCCTTTCTCGTATTCGATATAGCCGCGTTGTTCACCAGCAGGTCAAGCCGGCCAAACTCCTTGCGGATGTGCGCTGCGGCGGCGGCAATAGATTCGCTGTCCGTCACATCCAGTTGCAGTGCGATAGCGCCTGCGCCTATCTCTTTTGCTGCTGCCTCACCGCGCTCAAAGCTGCGCGAGCCTACCAGCACTATGACGCCGTTTGCCACGAGTTCTTTAGCCACTTGCAGGCCCACCCCCTGGTTAGCGCCTGTGACCAGGGCGATGCGTTTTTGATCTTCTTTTGTCATAATTTATTTAAAATTTATGATGCAAAGTTCCGGCTAAAGGGCAATCTGCTGTTAAAGAGAATCAAACCAAAAAGTATGATTTTCAAACCTTTTCTTTCCTGATCGTTTTTGGGGTAACGCCTGTTAGCCGCTTAAAGTAGTTATTGAAATAGGTAGGGTATTCAAAACCCAGGCTGTAAGCAATGTCTGCCACACTCCAATCTGTAAATAGTAAAAGGGCTTTCGCTTCTGCCACAATATGTTCGGCTATATGTACAGATGTTGGCTTGCCGGTAACTTCTTTTACGGCGCGGTTAAGATAGTTTATATGTACCGCAAGGCTCCGGGCAAAATCCCGGGCGGTTCTTAATTTGAGTGGCGCTGCGGTGCTATCAATTGGGAATTGCCTTTCCAGCAGATCCATAAAAAGATAGGTGACCCTGGTAGCTGCATTTTTATACTGCAATCCATTTCGCGGCGGCTGGATGCTCAGCGCCTCGTGAATGATCAGCTCTATGAAGTTCCTGAGCAATTCATCTTTATGATCATAATTGCCGCTGTGCACAGCCAGCATCCTTTGAAAAAGACCGGCCATAAACGCGGCCTGTTCGGGGTTGAGCGGAATTACGGGGGAGGTGTCGGCGTTGCACAAGGGTGAGCTTTTCAAAATTTCTGTACGTCCCCTGCCTGCAAAAAAAGCCTCAGTAAAAAGACAGGCATGACCGGTAGTCTTTTCAGAATGGCGAACTACAGAATGGGGAACATTGGGGTTGACAAAAAACAGAACAGTATCCTTAATTTCATATTTCTTATCGCCATAGTAAACGGTCATGCTGCCGGTAACTAAGCCCATTTTATAAAAATCACGCCTGCCATGGGCAAATGAGGGATCTACAGGTTTCGACATTTCATGTATCTTAAAACCTTTCAGTTTCAATTCCTCCAAATTCACCCCCGGAATTTCGGCTACTCCATTTACAGTCATGCTGCAAAATTAATAAAATCAAACTTTTAAAAGAAAGGGGATTTAGTTTAGGACTGGGCTTGGGGTATGAATTTGAATTTAAGGCCCTTTAATAAGCAACAAACCAAGGGGCGGCAGCGAAAAATACTTTCGGCGACAATTTAAATGTTTTAAGCACCACTTGTTTTTGATGCTTTTTTTATATTTGCTTAACAGCAGGAGCATTATAAATGCTGCCGGACAACCACTGCCTTTTGCATTATTTGTTAAATTATAACCTTAAAAACAAAGCTCAGGATTATGCCAACTCAGTACTCGCTCACCGTTGTCAATAACTCCACCACCTTTGAAAATTTTAGTATTTACCAGAGCCCTCCGGATTTGGGAAACGCTAACGCGATAAGTTTAGCCTGGCTTGCCGATGCCGCCGAACCCGGTGCAAAGCTGTCTTTTGACTGGAGTATACCATCCGGGGCTAACGCCAATCAGTTTGCAACCCAGCCCAAATATTGGGTTGCATCCGGAAACCTCGAGCCGGGCACAGTTTCGGACCCTGCTCAAATGACCGGCCCGGTAGAAGTTGTGTTTCCGCCAGGTATTTACGCTATGCAGGTTATCCTAAACCCGGATAATACCTGGACTGTTGCGCCGGCTGCTGACTGACCGGCTGAAGAAATATGGTTATCATTTTGCCACCGCTGCCACAGCAAGGCGGGATTCATTTATCCAGTGAGCGTTTCAAAGTAGTATGCGTCGATCTCATACCCACCCGCAGGCTTATGGAATCGCCATCGGCATAGTATCTGCCTTTGTTTTTAATCTTCATGGTGTTGACGTTAGCCGTGAACCATAAGCTGTCGCCTTTTACCACGCCATCCGCAATATCAAAAGTGCCGATCGACGAGGTCAATGTGCCCGTTAGCGTGGCGCCATCGGTTTTAAAAGTATACGTTATCGGGAATTCATTGCCATCGGGCCCTTTTAGCATGGCAGACCACTTGCCATCAATGCCGGCAAAATATGCGAACGCCGCGCCAAAGCAAAGCAGCAAAGCCACGGTTGTAAGTATCTTTCTT
>Ga0206935_10232_pt1 | contig 17000 bp, 15 predicted proteins | sample Alteio_BWOrgHeat_13_FD_152924 | JGI IMG/M metagenome (GOLD analysis project Ga0206935, IMG submission 152924) | Enriched cells from forest soil in Barre Woods Harvard Forest LTER site, Petersham, Massachusetts, United States -... | ecosystem: Environmental > Terrestrial > Soil > Temperate forest >...
ACTTGTGGGTCAGTTCCATGTCGCGGCACCCTGCTCGTCCTTTTGGAAAGCATTTGAAGCAGTGATAGGCCGACAGTTCTAGCCGTGCGCAGGCGGATTGGCCAGTACGTATTTCTGTAACTGATTGCGTAGCTTGCCGGGCCGCTCGAATTGTTCCTTTAAAGCCATCAAGCAGCCTATTCAGCTCCTGAAGACCGCAGAGACGGCAACAATCCGCTGCCCAGAGTGCGGCCAGCGAAACCAGTTTCGGCGTTCCGACCTACAAATCCTTGGCTGGAGCTGGGAATAAAAGGAATCTTGAATCCCGGCGGAACTTAGCTCTTGAATTCGCCTAGCTGGACTCTCGGCGACCCGGTTCGACAGCAGATGCCGTACCGCTGCCACAGCCGAAACCAAGGGCTGTGCGCAAGAGCCTCATCGTGCCTTCGATTCGCAGCGGCTACATCGCTCGCGTTCAGCGGTCTGATGTCTGGCGCTTCGAACATTTCCTGTAGCTGCTCGATGTCGTCAATAATGCGTTCAACGTCCATTCCGTCTCAATATCCAACATAAGCACTTGCGCCTCTGCGACTCGTTGAAACCCAACAACCGCAGTTTTGATGAGATTTTTATTGACTGATGGTGCCGAAGAAGGGACTCGAACCGTCCCATTTTGGCAATTCCTTCAGGCTCAATCAAATAGCGACATCTACTGAATACAACAGACTTGCCTATTTTGCAACACTAGCAATGCGTTCAACAGCGTCATTCAAGTTAACGGAATTCCTCGTTCGGTGGACACCAAGCACGATGTGATCGGCCTCAGGAACGGACACCAAATCGTTTCCTTTTCAACTAGCGTTTCCTGCCCTCGCCTATCCAATGGCAAGTAACGATTGTGATCAATGAGAGACAACTCATTGACGCCTTGAAGTAGGCCTCAACTTCGGCAACTGAAGCATCATCTCGTCGATCGCTGCACCCGAGCGGCAATGTTCCATAGATACTGCGAGGGGCATTTTAAGATGCAACCTCAGAACACGGGTGATTGCAATAGCCCGCAACACTCGCTCAAGAAACGGGCAGGAGACCCAGAGAACGCGAATTGTTACTGTTGCGGCATGGCTATATTGAGCTGCATTGGATATCGACCGTACGCCGCCGCCCACTGAAACTGCGTCGTCAAACGATCAGGCTAGCCGCCACTTCAATTTGTTACGTCGGAAGAACGCGGAGAAGAATTCGATTCGGTGATCCTCCAGGTCTTGAAGACCGGCGCTTGTCAGGCTCGTCCTGGCAGGGGTGTGTTCGACTCGCACACGCTTCCGCCAGATCTTGCCAGCTAAAAATATGACTATGGAACTAGCGATCCAAAGAGGTTTTCCACCCAACTTTCGGATACCCCTTCCATCAGCGTTTCAAGTTCCGTATAAATCCACTCCGCTCTTTCTGCCACAGTAAGCCCCTCCCACCATGCCGTCTGCGTAGCTGCGATCGTTGCTTGCAGATCGGTTCGTTATAGCTTTAGCAAACCGCTGCCTTCAGCCACTCAGCCACGTCTCCATGAAGTCGTTGGAACTCGGAATCGCCCAAAGGTGATCGCCGCAGCCCGGCGATGCCCTAGAGCCCTAGCCGATGGGTTTCCAGGCTGTCGCGCTTTCCCGCTTTGTACCGCAGTACAAGTGGAAGGACCTGTTCACACCCTCTCACGGCGGTGACACGGTTAATGATGTAGGGCAGTCTTGAATCCTCACTCGAATAGCCTCGGCTGTGTCAGCATGTCTTCCGGTTCGCGAAAGTTGCTTAATCCGACTCCGACCAATCGGTAGCGTTGTTCGGGACTGAGATTCACGCGCTCCTGCAGATTCAGCGCGATGCTGGTTAACTCCTCGCAAGAAGATGGCGGCGAGCTTGGCGTATGACTTCGAGTGAGGATCTTGAACTCGCTGGTCTTCAATTTCAGGACAACCGTGCGCCCTATGCGCGGATCCTTACGCGAGGCTGACCACAGCTTCTCAGCGAGCCGACGGATCATTGCATTGGTTCCGGAAAGGGGAACATCTTCTTCAAACGTATCCTCGACGGAGATTGATTGCGTCGGGCGGTCGGACACCACCGGATTGTTGTCGATGCCGCGAGCAAGCTCCTGCAGACGGAGGCCATAGCGGCCAAAATTAGATTCAAGCACACCCGGCTCCAGAATTCGCAGATCTGCGACCGTCTGGACTCTCAGATTTTTCAACTTTCCGCCTGTAACTTTGCCTACTCCTGGCAGTCGTTCAACCTGGAGAGATAGGAGGAATGTATCGACCTCTTCCGGTTGAATCACAAAGAGTCCATCTGGCTTACGCCAATCAGAGGCCAGCTTGGCGAGAAACTTGTTCGGCGCCACTCCTGCGGATGCGGTCAGATCTAGTTCCTTGCGAATCTGCTCGCGAATCGTGCACGCCACAAGCGTGGCAGTCGGCAGGCCGAGCTTATTCTCGGTGACATCCAAGTAGGCTTCGTCGAGTGACAGAGGTTCGATGAGGTCGGTATGGCGTTCCAAAATCGAGTGCACATTCCGGGAAACCGCGCGATAGCGCGTGAAATCTGGCGCGACGAAGATCGCGCTCGGACAGAGTCTCTGCGCGCGGACAGCCGGCATGGCGGAGCGCACTCCGAAAGCCCTGGCTTCATACGAGGCAGCGCACACAACCGAGCGCTTCGCATTCCAGGCGACAATCACCGGCTTGCCGCGCAATTGCGGATTGTCGCGTTGCTCTATGGAGGCATAGAACGCGTCCATGTCGACATGGATAATCTTTCGCACGAGCAACCCAGAACAAAATTATGATGACTCGGCACAGACTGCAAATGCGCTTGCCGAAAAGTGCGCTGGTATACTTCTCGCCGAATGGATACCCAACAAATTATTGACGCATTAAAAGACGAGCGCATGAAACTGGATCGCGCGCTCGCGGTTCTCGAAGGCAGTTCCCGAGTGTCTGTCGTCCGCAGCCGCCGAGCATCGGTTGGCGCACCTAGATGGCGTCGGCATATGAGCGCTGAGGCGCGCGCCAGAATAGCGGCAGCCCAGCGTAGAAGATGGGCGAAGATCAAAGCAAAGTGGACGGGCTGTTACTTAGGCACCTGAGATTGTCTCTGAACCGTCTTTTAATGCGTCAATAATTTGTTGGGTATCCATTCGGCGAGAAGAAATAATGATGAATGTTTCTGATGAGGTTCGTTCCGAGCAAATTTAGGACAATTGGGAAACGGCGGCTTTGAAGACCGCTGCGGCGGCATGTGAAAGACCTTTCGTGTTGCTGAGGGTCCACACCTCTTACGGCAATGACAGAACGTAATGGTTGTCGGGCGGTCCAATAGCAGCGGAGATTTGGCAGCAATCCAGCCGTCTTCGAACAAAGTCGAATTGTCTCGGCGAGAAGTTGGGATGACATGAAGTTCGTTTTATTGGTCGCCATTAGTTGTTAGCCAGAGCCTCAGTTGACCTCCGAAACTCATCAAGTCTCCTTTGTTGCTGTGGACTGAGAAGTTGATAAATTCTTGCGCGCAACCGCGAATTCGCAACAAGGAGGTTGGCCAGATTGCGTGCCTGCACATTGGCTAAGCTCTTGATCTCGTTTTCGTTCTTCGTCTGGTCGTGACCAATAATGGCAGCCAGTTGTTCATTCGTCAGTTGCAGCTGAGCCATTAACGGCTCGAGAGTACGGCGTTCCTGAGACACTAGCTCCTGGATAGACGTGACCTGCGTTGGAGTTAGATCTAAATACTGAATTAACTCGCTGTTGAGCTGCAGAGGTGACAATGGGACCTCTACCAGAACAGCTTCGTTTGCCTCTGTCTCTTTTGCGGCAGCGGGCGGTGCTGCAGCCGTTCGTGCAAGATCTTGAGCTAACAGTTCTCGTAAGGTGCTCAACAAACCAAACTGCATCTCAGCCAGCTGATATTGCTCTCCACTGATTTCCTCTCCTTGCTCCCTGCTTAGCTCGCCGCGCTGGACAGCTTCGGCAATGGCAACGAGCTTTCCAGAAAACCCCTGGGCAACGGCTAACATTCCTGCTTCATAGTCTTGAAGCAGGTCTTTAGGACCACGTGGAGTTGGGGACGGAATAGACAGTACAGCTGCGAGCGATTCGGATGTACTTGCGTCAGATGTTGCTGTCAGTTGTGGCGCCGGAACGTTCTCTCCTTTCCGCGGCACCTCCGCAAACGATAATTGAGAAATCGTAAGTGTTGTCCAAAGCAGGATGGCGATCAGTTTTGTTTTCAAGAGGGTTCCTTTTGTATTGGGTTTGCACGTCGCGATGTAAGTGGGTTGAATACTGTGCGTCTCGAAGTGCTATGGCTTTTGTTAAATGGTGTCGTGTCATTTCTTTTCGTCGGTCAGGCTGGTTCAGAGACAATCTCAGGTGCCTAAGTAACAGCCCGTCCACTTTGCTGAGGCGAGAGGCAAGAGCCTGTTGAAAAACAGATTCTTGCCCCGAACGGAAGTCACTGAGGGAGGCAGTGGGCGGATAGGAGCCGCTGATGATTGGTAGAGGTTGTGAGCGGCTGGTGTCATTCTGATCTACGTATCGCAATTGATCTGCCAAAGCGATATCAACGTAGATTTCTGCAGAATCAAGTAAAGAGCATGTCTCGAACCTTGACCGATGATGCCTTTAAAGACGAAGCACTTTTCTTCGAACGGCTAAACATCCTTGCGTCAATACGCTAGCGCAATGATCATGACATCGAACAAGCGACCGCATCCTGGCCGAAGAGAAGGAGCGCACGCGCTAGGACGCCAACGCGCGACCCTGTGCGATTCGAAGTGCGTGTTCAATGAAGTGTCTGATGCTATATCGACAAAGAGTCGATCATCCGGTGTTCCAATAACGACATGAAACGAATCGTAGTGGAGCTTATTTCTAATTTGCTGAATGTTGGGATGTTGGCGACACGATGAATCGCGAGTACTCCCCAAAGATTTCCAGAGAGTGCGACCGTCTTGGCATGCGAAGTGCTTACTTGCTTCGTCTAGAGGTAAGCGTCGTATGAAAAACCAAACCATCGTTCTGGATCCTAACCGTCGCAACAGCGAGGCGAATGTGTTCGCGGATGCACTGCGCAGAAATATTGTTGGGCAGGAACAAGCCACGGAGGAAGTAGCTCAGATTTACCAGACCTTTCTCGCTGGACTGAATCCCCCAGGACGACCGGTAGCCAATTTGCTCTTTTTGGGACCGACCGGATCTGGCAAGACGCGCGTAGTCGAGGTGATGGCTCAAACGTTGTTTGGCGACCCTCGAGCTTGCATCAAGATCGACTGCGCTGAGTTTCAGCATTCGCACGAGATTGCCAAGCTGATCGGTTCTCCTCCGGGATATTTGGGCCATCGGGAAACTCATGCGTTGCTCACGCAGGAAGCTCTTGATAAATGCCACACCGAGAAGCTTAAACTTTCGATCCTTCTGTTTGACGAGATCGAAAAAGCCTCTGACGCACTGTGGCAGTTACTGCTCGGAGTTTTGGACAAAGCGACCCTCACTTTGGGTGATAACCGGTGCGTGGATCTCTCGAAGTGCATCATTGTTATGACGTCGAACCTCGGGGCGGCCGAGATGTCGAACCTGGCAAACGGCCGCTTCGGATTTTCACCCAAAGCGAACGTCGTTGATGATTGCTTCGATCAAAAGATCGACCGCACAGGAGTGGAGGCGGCACGTCGCAAGTTCACGCCGGAGTTCATGAACCGCATTGACAAAATCGTGGTTTTCAAGACGTTACGTTCGGAGCAGCTGCAGCGGATCCTCGATCTCGAGCTAGAAATGGTACAACAGCGTATTCTGGCAGCACCTGGATCGAAAAAAATCCTCTTTGCTTGCACGACGAGTGTAAGGAACCTTCTGCTGGAAGAAGGTACCGACGTAAGATATGGGGCTCGTCATTTGAAAAGAACAATAGAGAAGAATCTTGTGTCTCCTCTGGCAAGCCTGCTGGCAACTTCCCAGTTGCAGTTTGGCGACTTCGTCCGCATCGATCTCGACCCTGAAGGCCGATTGATTTTCATCAAGGACGCCGAAGGAGCAGTAAGCCGATTCCGGGACAGTCAGGATGCAGGAGGGTTCCGGGGCAGTGCAGCGGTAGCAAGTGCTTCCTCAGCAGCTTTCCTTGGCCTACGTTAGTTAGTTACCGTCATCGTTTAGCTCGGATCACGCCGATACCGAAAGCCGAGAGCGTTCGCGCCTTTTCGACACGAGGCCACGCTTACATAGTGTGACTCCACACTATGCATCACCGTTTACCCAACGAAATGGCGTACAGACTGTCTTTGTAGCGGTATTGAGACAGAGTCCAAACGGGTAATCCCGATTCATTCGTGACGCGTAAGATCGAGAAGCGATGACTTTGGCAGGCCAGTTGCATCTTTCACTCTTCAGAGTGGCACCGGTCGTATCAGTTCCTATTTTGAAGATCAGCGAATCCTGAGGCCACAATCAACAAGCCTCCTATCGGGGCAGGAGTTCCAGTTATGAAACACTCCTGCCTTCCCGACTTAAACCCAAGCGGAACTGGAGGACCGGGTACGAGGATCGTGAGGACTCATGCTTATCACACTTCTGGCGACTGTCGTTTTTATTGTTCTTCCAACACTGCTGTGCAGTCTCTTCGTTCGGCAGTGGGTGAAGCTCGCGAAGCAGACGCGAGCTTTGAGACGGGATCGAATGCTTCATCTTTTCAAGTCCTGAGAAAAGACTGGAATGATTATTTCTCATGATTAAACGCAACGAGAACTCGAATTCCGGATTCGAGACGAACAAGGTACACATCTCACTCATCCCAGATTTTCTGGATCCACGTGCTTTCTTGAAAATGACAAGCAGGGAGCAGGCTAAATTTCTTGAGATGAGATTTGTAAGAATGGATCTTGCAGAGCTAATCAATATCGTGAGGGCCATTTATGGCCATCCGCACGACAGGGGTCGTCCCAGAAGGCACTCCGTTCCTGCTCCTACCGTTCGGCCGTCGTTACCCTGCCTTCCAACTTCGAGAACGCTACGTTGACCTCATATCACATGATCGACGAATATCTTCGCGAGCGTCTCATGCCGGTAGAGGGCGCGATTCCGCGGATTCCGGGAATCGATATGTACGGGAATTCCATTCCTACGGGGACCGTTGGCGGTGACCTCTTCGAGTACATCAATTTTCAGCAGCATTATGACATCGATGCCAGCATCCAGCGATCTCGGACGCTATCTAAGGAATTTCTAGAACCACTACCGCCAGGTTAGAGAATTCCACTCACGGCTATCCAAAGCCCGAGCGAGCAATATTTTGATCAACGGTCCTGCGAGACTGTGGCATGTCACAGGAACGCCTCCGCGTTGGTATAAAGACACCGCATTTTGAACCTCAGGAACTTACGGGACAGGCGGAATGCCTGATGTTTGAGTTCTCGGTATCGCTTACAAGGTTGGCACGCCGAAATACTCGTTATGGGTTCACATGTTAGACACTTTGGCCTAAGTGTACTCCGAAAACGCGAGAGAACCTCTTGACGGAACACAAGGCTGAAACCGCAAAATGCAGGGCCGAGAGTGTGGAACTCTGATTGCAATTTCGTGCTGTGACATCAGGGAGATGATGCATCAAGGACTCTCTCTATCTCCCCTCTTTGGAAGCGTAAGGAGCGCTCATGAGATACGGAATACTCAGGTTGGCGACACTCTCTGTCCTGTTCGCAGCGGTCGCGAGCGCAATTTTCTGTTCACAAGCGCTTGCCTCTGACGAAATATTTAGCGTTCCAGCGGATCTTGCTCTGCGAATTCGGTTAGACGACACATTGACCAGCGTTGACTCTCAAGTTGGGGATCCATTCAGTGCAACGGTGGTCGATAAAGGAGAATACCGGAGTGCACGAGTGTACGGACACATCGCTTCCATCGACATGTCGGGCAAACTCAAAGGCCACACCAGCATGATGCTTAGGTTTGACCGGATCGTCATGCTGGACGGACGTCGTGCTCCGATTCACGCCGAGGTTATCCAGCTTTACCATGCTCCATCAGGCGAGAAGGTGGAGGTAGAAGGTGCGATCGAATCAGGTGGGAGAGGCAGGACCGCCATCGCGCACAGCGCGATCGGAGCAGGAGCTGGCGCTCTGCTCGGTGGAATCTTCGGGGGCGGGAAGGGGGCTGGAATCGGCTCCATCGTTGGCGGTGCGGGAGGTTTGGGCACCACCGCGTTCCATGGACGTCAAAAGATCACACTCACGAGTGGCCTGGAAATGTTGATTCGGATCACTGGTCGCTGACTCAGACTGTACAAGTGGTTAACTGTTGGCAAAGGTCCGTCGGAAACCGTGCTCTGGAATGGCGTGCGCGGCGCCTTACACCGCCCACGTTAGACTGAGCATCTGACGATTCATGATTCTGCGAGCGAGTTGGAGAACATCCTGTAGAAGGGGACGAAGCCGCTTAACAAGTCCTAGTAAAAACCCTGATTGTCCCGCTTAATACTGACCTTTCCTGCATAGTGTCGAGAGATAAAGACGAAATAGGTAGTTGCGAGAACAAATCCCAATGGCCACCAAAAGGAGGCGAGGGCCAATGCACGGTGGCTGGAAGCGAGATCGTATGCAGTCAGCGAATTCTGGGGCGCGATAGTCGAATAAAGCATTATGGGAAAGATGGCTGCGGCTGCAGTGGCGAGAAAGCCGGCGAGAAGAAAATTCGATCCAAGAAATGCTCGCATTTCCTGATGATTCGCGAGACCCGAAATCAACGTGATGGTCGAAGTGACAACGACCAGCAGTCCCAACCAGCAGAGCGGATTGTGAAGCGCGTTCTTAGAGTGTTTGCTACGACGGATGAGGTATTCCGATTAGGCATCTCTTTCGTAGCCTCAATATGCTTCAACGTGTCCCGGCTGCAACTTCGGTTATGTCTGCACTATCTCTGGTCGCGTTTTCCGGCCCTTTACCGAAAGTAAGCGCCGAACACGAGCGACCAGGTTCGATCGTGCGTGCTCGGCGTCTATCCACGTGGGGACAAAAAGTCCTGCTCAGGCTCTCGCGAAGCTGCAAACGCGCGCGCAGCAACCGAGTCTTGATCGTGGGAACGCTCAATTGCAACGCCGCAGCGGTTTCCTCGATAGAAAAGCCGTACACATCTCTTAAAACGAAAACCGTACCGTAAATGAGCGGCAATCCTTCCAGAGCGCTCCTCAGGCGTTCATGGAGTTGCGAGCGACTGTAGATCTCCTCCGGGTTTTGCCTCCAATCCGGAAGTTCGTCAGCTGCATCGGTAGGCTCCCAGAATGGCTCTTCCTTACAGCCAATTTGGACCAAGCTCGACTGACGGACTTTGGTCAACGCGGTGTTTACCGCGATTCGTGTCAACCAGGTAGTGAACCGCGCCTTCTCGTGAAAGTCTTTGAGATGGCAGCACGCTTTGAGGAACGTCTCCTGAGTTACGTCTTCCGCATCCTCACGCGAACGAGTCATGTGGCACGCGATCGCGAAAACCCGTTTCATGTGGCGTTTCATCAATTCTTCAAATGCTGCAACTTCTCCCTGTTTGGCGGAATGCACAAGATCGAGGTCCCTAGCCGATTGTGTTGCGATTTGGTTCGCATCCATTTCCATTTTGCGGTCGCCTCTGAAGAACACAGAAATTGAATGCTGTGTTCTTCACGATTCATAAGCATCCCGACTTCCATTGCTCAATCCGGGGAAAATCTGACGGGTGCGCTGCTCGACTCGTACTTGCGTCGCACGAAAGCCATGCGCGATCTAACGCTAAAAGGACCGTCTCAACTTCGCTGACAAAAAGCAGGCAATCACAGCTTTTGGTTCTCAAGTCGATTGGTGGCGTCGCTCTGGCGACGTGAAGACGTTTGCCGGACACCGGTTCGGGAGTTGATTCATGGCTTCGACTGGCAAAAGCCTTTCTGCATCACACATCTTGAAATAACAGAAAACCTGATTTGCTGTTGGCCCCATTCGTGCAATGCAGACCTTCGGAGGCGCAGCTAATCGCAAGAACGTTGGCACAAACTGCATGTCTCCGATCAATTGGAGAGGGATAGGAGAAGTGAAACAATGGCGCATTCAACGACGATGACCTATTTAGCAGCAAAGAGTGTTGCTGGAACAGAGCTAATCGGTTCAAAGATCACTTTCATTGGTCATCAAGTAATTCGTTACGGGTTGGCGCTCGTCATCGGCTGGATTGGACTTATGAAGTTCACGGGGTATGAGGCGAGCGGCATTCAGCCGTTGGTAGCCCACAGTCCATTCTTGAGCTGGATGTACCGAATTTCAACGGTACGACAATTTTCTGATGGACTAGGAGTTGTCGAAGTCGCTATCGCGGTCTTGATTGCGCTTCGACCTTGGTCGCGTAAGGCATGCGTTATTGGCAGCGCTCTGGCAGTGCTGATGTTCCTAACTACCCTTTCGTTCCTGTTCTCAACGCCAGGGTGGGAACCGAGTCTCGGTGGCTTTCCAGCACTTTCCGCAATGCCCGGACAGTTCTTGCTAAAGGATGTCATTTCACTCGGCGCCGCTGTCTGGTCCCTGGGCGAAGCCCTGACCTCGTGAGATCTACGATGAGGCAAGCGGACACAAGGAGCGAATCACTATGGGTAAAAGAGTAGCTGATGTTCTGGTAGATGTTCTCGCTGAGGCAGGAGTTCGGAGGGTCTACGGCGTTTCTGGAGACTCTCTCAACGGCGTCAGCGACGCAATCCGCAAGCGAAAAGACATTCAGTGGGTCCATGTGAGACATGAAGAAACTGCGGCCTTTGCTGCCGGAGCTGAGGCGCACCTCACCGGGACACTCGCAGTCTGCGCCGGCAGCGCCGGCCCTGGCAATCTCCACTTGATCAACGGTCTCTACGATTGCCACCGCAGCCGCGTTCCTGTGCTCGCGATCGCAGCACACATTCCTAGTGCCGAGTTGGGAAGTGGATACTTCCAGGAGACGCATCCGGAGCATCTGTTTGCACAATGCAGTCACTACTGCGAACTCATTTCTCAGCCCGAGCAAATGCCTCGCGTGCTCGAGATTGCAATGCAGTCAGCTGTTTCACGACGTGGCGTTGCAGTGGTTGCGCTGCCCGGTGACATAGCCTTGCGAGATGCTGTCGAGCAAACGCCACGCCTGCGTTTTTCCGAGCCTAAACCCATAGTCTGTCCCCCGGATGAAGAAATCGCCATTCTCGCCGATCTTCTGAATCGATCACGAAGGATAACTATCCTTGGCGGAGCTGGTTGCGCGGGTGCTCACGACGAGTTGATTGAACTCGCGGGCAAGCTACAGGCTCCTATTGTGCACGCAATGCGCGGCAAGGAGTTCATCGAATACGACAATCCATTCGATGTGGGCATGACGGGTCTGCTCGGCTTTTCTTCCGGTTATCACGCAATGATGAACTGCGATGTCCTGTTGATGATCGGAACTGACTTCCCTTATCGCCAGTTCTTTCCTGAAAAGGCTACTGTAGTGCAGATTGATCTTCGCGGCGAGCAGATTGGACGCCGTAGCAAAGTCGATTTTGGTTTTGTAGGAGACACAAAGAATACACTTCGCGCACTATTGCCAAAGTTGGAGCAAAACCAGGACAAGCGACATCTGAAGGAATCACTTGAGCATTATCAAAAAGCCCGCAAGGGACTGGATGACCTGGCGACGGCCGACTCGAATAAGAAGCCCATTCATCCTCAATATGTCGCGCGTGTTCTCGATCGACTTGCGGCCGATGATGCGGTCTTCACTTGTGACGTAGGAACTCCGACCATTTGGGCGGCGCGGTATCTCACCATGAATGGCAAGCGCCGGATCCTAGGTTCGTTCACACATGGATCAATGGCCAACGCACTGCCGCAGGCCATCGGAGCTCAGGTTAGCTATCCCGGTCGGCAGGTGATCTCGATGTCCGGCGATGGTGGCTTCGCCATGCTGATGGGCGACATCCTCACACTAAGGCAGCACGAATTGCCAATAAAAATTGTTGTTTTCAGGAACAATTCACTGGCGTTTGTTGAGTTGGAAATGAAAGCGGCCGGAATTCTCGATTTTGGAACAAACCTCTACAATCCGGACTTTACAAAGATTGCAGAGGGAGCCGGACTAGTCGCCTTTAAGGCGGAAACTCCCGATGAACTAGAACCCGCGATCGAGAAGGCTCTCAAGTTTGACGGCCCCGCGTTCGTTGAGGTACTGGTGTCGCGTCAGGAACTCTCGATACCGCCGACGATCACGTTGGAACAGGCCAAGGGTTTCAGCCTGTTCATGCTCAAAGCGGTTCTCAATGGACGCGGTAACGAGATTGTTGATCTGGCTCGGGTCAATCTTCTTCGCTAAATCAATTTCACAGTGCTCAACACAAATTAGAAAGGGAAATCAAGGTCTCTGCAGCGACACCTGCGTATCGTGATCAACCACTGATTCCGAAGTGGCTCTAACACACTTCAAGAATTTGTTATCCTTGGAATGGCGTCAGTACATCCGCACTCGCCTTAGCAATTGTGCGTTAATAGCAACAATAACCGTGCTCACGGACATCAATGCAGCACCAACTGCGGGTGAAAGCACAACGCCCCAGCGCGCCAAAACGCCGGCAGCGAGCGGAATCGCGATGACGTTGTATCCGGTCGCCCATCCCAGGTTCTGGACCCATTTTGGGTGATCCTTCAGCAAGCTGAACGGAACTACAGGATTGATAAGTCGCGCACCATGTGTGTCGCGCAGAAGTCTCGACGTTCTCACGCAAAGTCTCCGCGTTGTCATAAAGACGCGATCCGTGGGCCAAAGACTTGCCCCTAGCAATAAAAACTGCCCGATGATGAGATTCTCCGGCCCTTGCGCCTCATTCTCGGTTTGGCCAAAGACGTGCCTTACTTAGATATGGCATGCGGTCAATCTTCAAATACTTAGTCGCGATCCGAACATACGCTGGTCCCGAATCGGAATGAACTGTGCAGTTCTCGGATTGGCCAACAAAGCCATCACTTCAGTTTTAGGAGCTTGGAATTGAAGAAGCGGAAAATCGCAATTTCTGTACTCGTCACCGCGCTGCTCATCGCCTGGTATGCATTTCGTCCCGAGCGGCTTTTTATCAATCGCAATGTCAACGAACAATTTCCTCAAAACGGAGGTGCACTCAGTCAGACACTTCTATCCGGAAGATTCCATAGTGTTGTGCACCCGACTGAAGGTACCGCAACGATCTACCAGATGAGCGATGGCAGCCGCATGCTCCGCTTCACAAACTTCCGAACGTCAAATGGGCCTAACGTTCACATATACCTGCTGGGGGCTGACGACGCCACGGACAGCAGCAGTGTGCGGAGTGCTCGTTTTATCGATCTTGGACCTATGAAAGGAAACATCGGTGACCAGAACTACAGCTTCGGTCCCGATGTGGACTTATCACAATATCGTGCGGTTTCGGTTTGGTGTGAACGGTTCAGTGTCAATTTCGGAACTGCTCCATTAATGCTTAATCAGGCACGATCGTCGTCCTCCTCTCACGAGTAGGACCTACGCCCTTTCCGAGCTGCGGTAAGTCAATTTCAAACTGCTCAAACTTGCAAGTAGAAGGGAAATACGCAGATGGTTACAGCGCTATCAACTAGGCCCACAGTTTCGGATATGCCTCGCGGCATGGATCTCCTCAATCGGCAAGGTCTGAACAAGGGCACCGCTTTCACTGAGGAGGAGCGGGCAGAATTTGGCCTGCACGGGCTTCTTCCGCCACATGTGGAAACACTTGACGAGCAAGTGGTGCGCGCGTACGAGGCATTCCAAAAAAAAGATGACGACCTGGAGCGACACATCTATCTGCGCGCTCTACAGGACACGAATGAGGTCCTCTTTTACCGACTTCTTCTTGACCACATTGAAGAGATGATGCCCCTCGTTTACACGCCAACGGTGGCGCTGGCATGTGAACAATTCAGCCACATCTATCGCAGACCTCGTGGACTGTTCGTCTCTTATCCGCTCCGCAATTCAATTCCACAGTTGTTGCGGCATCGGCCCAATAACGAAGTCGACGTGATCGTCGTGACGGACGGCGAGCGCATTCTCGGAATCGGCGATCAAGGCGCTGGCGGGCTCGGAATCCCTATCGGCAAGCTTTCCCTGTACACGCTCATTGGAGGTATTCGTCCGGAGCGAACGCTGCCGATCGTATTGGATGTGGGAACGAACAACGCGGAGCGATGCAAGGATCCTGAGTACCTGGGCTGGCGTCATGAGCGGATTACCGGCGAAGCTTACTACGACTTCATAGATCAATTCGTTCAGGCGGTGAAGCAGGAGTTTCCAACCACATGCCTGCAATGGGAGGACTTCGCGACTCCGCATGCCCGGCCCATTCTGAATCGCTATCGCGATCAATTGTTGACCTTCAACGACGACATCCAGGGCACGTCGGCAGTCGCTCTGGGTGCGGTTCTGGGCGCTGTCAAAGTGACCGGCAAGAGTTTTAAGGACCAACAGATCGTGATGCTCGGCGCAGGTTCAGCGGGTATCGGTGTCGCCGATGGCTTGCGCGAGGCTATGAAGGGAGAAGGAGTTTCTGAGCAGGAGGCACGTGCCCACTTCTGGGTCGTTGATAGGGACGGCCTCTTGCATTCAGGGCGCAAAGACTTGACCAGTGAACAAGCTGTTTATGCCCAGCCCGAGAGTCGCATTGCCGCGTGGCCTCGAACTTCCAACGGCCATATTGGACTAGCCGATGTAATTGGACAAATCAACGCAACAGTCCTTATCGGTCTCTCAACTGTTGGCGGCGCTTTTTCGGAACCAGTCGTTCGCGAGATGGCGCGCAAGACGGAGCGTCCGATCATCTTCCCGCTTTCGAATCCGACTTCTAAATCGGAAGCGAAAGCTGAGGACCTGATTCATTGGACCGAGGGGCGCGCGCTTGTAGCATCAGGCTCTCCTTTTGCCCCTGTGAGTTATAAAGGCCGCAAGATTCCGATCGCTCAATGCAATAACGTTTACATTTTTCCCGCGATGGGACTTGCAGTGACTGCGTCTGGTGCTCGCCGCGTTACAGAAGCAATGATGCTGGCGGCAGCTCGGGCACTCGGCGCGAATTCGCCTGCGCTCAGAGACCCCGCTGCCTCCTTACTTCCTCCATTGCCAGACATCAGGCGAGTAGCAGCCGAAATTGCATTCGCGGTCGCTATCGAAGCCCAGAAGAATGGCGTAGCTCCAAAAATGAGCGAGGACGAACTGCGTCGGCGTGTGCAGAAGACGCAGTGGAGCCCCGCGTATTCAATTTACTTCGAGTGAGCGGAGATCTTTTGTGAAACGTTGGTCAAAAACTTCGGCCCTTATCCTGTTCGCCCTCGCTTTTATCTCTGTCGGCGGCTGGGGACAAACAACGCAGGACTCCGGGTCGGTTTGTCCCAACCCATCCTCGAAGCTTCCACAAATGACTTACGACGAGGATTATCAGTATCTCTCTGACCCTGAATGTCGAATCGGCTTTATCGATTCGATGCAGTACATCCCGCTGGGTCAGAATAATGAGAACTATTATGCCTCCTTCGGTTTCTGGATTCGGGAGCGCAGCGAATATGTCAGCAACCCAAATTGGTCCGACAAGCCTGCCGGCAATGCGTACCTCATGCAGCGGTACTTCTTTCACACGGATCTTCACCTCGGGGACCGCTTCCGTTTTTTCGGCGAACTGGCAAGCAGTCTTGTAGACGGCAGGAGCGGAGGGCCACGAGCGGGACTCGACGAAGAAAAGATGTATGTCCATCAAGGTTTCTTCGATCTTGGTCTTTGGAAGTCCGGCAGTGACAGCCTCACGTTACGAGCTGGAAGACAAGAGCTTGCGCTCGGATCAGAAACTCTGGTTTCCACTCGTGACGGGCGCAACATCCGGCGCAGCCTAGATGGGGTCCGCCTGACCTGGGTGAAGCAAGGCTGGACTTTCGATGTACTTGCCCTTAGGCCAACTCTGGAAAATACGGGCTACTTCGACGATCCACCAAATCACGGCCAAGCTTTTTGGAGTGTCTATGGAACCCACCCATTTAGAGTTCTGCCCCACGGAAATGCCGACTTCTACTACATGGGGCTCGCTAACCAGAGTGTGCCGTATGACGGTAAAGGAACGGGACGAGAACAAAGGCAGACTGTTGGCACTCGCCTCTGGGGAAAAACCCAGCACTGGGATTACAACGACGAGTTTACTTTCCAGTTCGGCAGCTTTCGTTCTGACGCCATCCGCGCGTGGGCGGTTTCGACCGAGCACGGATATCGTATCGAGTCGGCTCGTCTGAAACCGAGGTTTGGGCTTCGAGCCGTCGCCTTTAGCGGCGATCACAATCCTTTGAGTCACACTCTTGGCACATTTAATTCGATATACGAGAAAGGTCCTTATTTCAGCTATGCGGAATTGTTCGCCAGACGCAACCTAGTGGCGCTGCAACCGTCCGCCGCGCTTGAGCTGACCAAGTCCGTTTCGTTGACGTTCAATCCAGCCTTTTTCTGGCGTGAAAGCACGAGCGATGGTTTATACAGCGTCGGCAACGCTGTCCTTGTTTCTGGACTGAAAAGCAACGCCAGATTCGTCGCTTCGCAGGCCTCCACCCAGCTGCGGTGGCAAATGACTCGCAACTTGACCTGGTTCACGGAGTACGCCCACTTCTTTCCAGGCGAGTTCATAAGACAGTCCACCGCCGGTCGCAACATCAATTACTGGACTGCATGGCTGGACATTAGATATTGAGCAGCAAGGTATCAATCCCGACTTATTGGAGACAGAACCATAATGGGAACAGAAGTTTCAACCACGATTCTTGCCGGCGCAAATCAGGCTATCCCATCCAACGAAATGGTGGCGGCACCGGGCAGACGCCCTGAAGCAAAGTCCGCGGCCGCTGTGTGGAAGGCGATCGCACCTGTGGCAATTACGGTGATCCTAGCTTTAGTGCCGGTGCCTTCGGGTCTGGCTCCGCAGGGCTGGTATTTCTTCGCGATGTTTGTCGGGGTAATCGC
>Ga0206935_10153_pt1 | contig 16986 bp, 18 predicted proteins | sample Alteio_BWOrgHeat_13_FD_152924 | JGI IMG/M metagenome (GOLD analysis project Ga0206935, IMG submission 152924) | Enriched cells from forest soil in Barre Woods Harvard Forest LTER site, Petersham, Massachusetts, United States -... | ecosystem: Environmental > Terrestrial > Soil > Temperate forest >...
TTCCAGTCCGGGTTGCAAACAGGCCATGCGGAATTGGTTGGTTCATGGGATCTCATCGCTTCGGCCTCCTGAAAAGAGATGATCGAGTGATACGGTCAGGCGCGGATTGTGAAAGGGCTGCCGGACCCGTTGAGGAAGAAGGTCATGGAGCGCTTCCAGAAATGAATTCATTCGGAATGATGATCTGTTTCTATCAGCCAAAAGGACTTCGGAAAGTGATCCAAATCACTGTGGTCGGGACTAAGATCATTGGCGAGTACCGTGGGACTTTGGATTTTGATGGAGGAATATGACTGCGGAGGAGTTACGCGCATCGTTAGGAAATGATGAACCGCCGGGCGGGTTGTCTGCGCCCCTGGCTGCGCTGTGGTGGGATGGAAGCGGTGATTGGGCGCGGGCGCATGCGCTGGTGGATGAGCTCGAAACTCCGGAGGGGATGGCGGTCCACGCTTATCTACACCGGAAAGAGGGTCAGACGTGGAACGCGGATTATTGGTATGGGCGCGCCGGCCGGCGGTTTCATCGGGATGCGCTGGACGAGGAGTGGGAGGCGCTTGTGACAGGGCTCGGGTGAGCGGTTTGGCCAGCGGCAAGTTTGGGCAGCGCATTTAGGGATGCTATGCTTCTGGGGCTGAAAGGGCCGCTCGGCTCGAAAGGGGTTGCAATGGCTGGCAGGAAATTGTCTATTGGATTGTTCTTAGGTGCCATCGCGGGTCTCTGTAGCCTGTGCGTGGCGCAGGCGCCGGTGAAGTATGAGCCTACGATAGAGTCGCTCGACAGGCATCCGCTGCCGGATTGGTATGCAGGGGCGAAGCTGGGAATTTTTATTCACTGGGGACTTTATTCAGTGCCGGGATGGGCGCCGCTGAATCACCCGGATCACGATTTTTCTTCGAATGATTACATCAAATACGATCCTTACGCGGAGTGGTATCTGAACACAGTGCGCATTCCTGGGTCACCGACGGAGGCCTATGATCGCGAGCACTATGGGGCGCATCACGACTACTACCAATTTGCTGAGACGTTTAACAGAGAGAGCAAGAAGTGGAGTCCGGATGCTTGGGCGGAGACGTTCAAGGAGGCGGGCGCGCGGTATGTGGTGTTAACCAGCAAGCATCATGAGGGGTTCACGCTGTGGCCGAGCACGACGCCGAACCCCAGTCCGACGCTGCCGATGAATGAGCGCCATGCGGAGCGCGATATTGTGGGCGACTTGACGGCCGCGGTGACGAAGCAGGGACTGCGTATGGGGCTTTACTACTCCGGCGGATACGACTGGACGTTCAATACGGGGCCGATCGAAGTGAACTCGGATTACCAGGCGGTGAAGCCGGAGAGCGAGGCTTACGGCAGGTATGCGAATGCGCAGATTCATGAGCTGATCGCGAAGTACCATCCCATGTTGCTGTGGAATGACATTGACTGGCCGAAGACGGGCAAGGCGCTGGAGGTTGAAGCGGATTATTACAACGCGATTCCGAATGGGGTGATCGACGACCGGTTCGGCGTGAAGCATTCGGATTTTACTTCGCCGGAATATGAGAAGAAGGACACGATCAGCGCGAAGAAGTGGGAAGAATGCCGTGGGTTGGGACGGAGCTTTGGCTACAACCGCGCCGAGGGTGAGGCGGAGACGATTGCGCCGGGAGAATTGATTGCGCTGCTGGTGGATATTGTGAGCAAGAACGGGAACCTGCTGCTGGATGTGGGTCCGGAAGCGGATGGGACGATTCCGCCGGTGCAGATGGAGCGGCTTAAGGCGCTGGGGGCGTGGCTGAAACAAAATGGGGAGGCGATTTACGACACGACGCCGTGGGTGAAGGCTGTGGGGAAAAGCGCGGAGGGCGACGATCTGCGGTTTACGCGCAAGGGCAATGATTTGTTTGTGACGGTGCTGGGCAAGCCGAAGGCGCAAACGATAACGATTTCGGATATTCCGGCGAAACAGGGAATACCAGTAACCCAGTTGGGTTTGGACTCGGCTGAGCTCACCCCAATGGTGCAGTCCGGAGTAACGCGGATTGTGTTGCGTGGAGCGTTGAAGGGCGACTACGCCTACTCGTTCAAACTTGCCGGCTACCTGCGCTAGCCCTCTTTGCATTTGCACCGCACTGTGGCGTCGCAACGCCGTCGGTTTCTTTCGCCTGTAATAATGGAGACAGGATTTTGTTGAGATTTGCCGCCGGGTTGTGGCGACGCGAGGGGTAGGGGATGAAGGGAGTTTTTGTGGTTGGAGCCGGTCCTGCGGGAATGTTTGCCGCGCGGCAGATTGCTTTGGCGGGATTTGACGCTTATCTATTCAACCGGGATATCAAGCCCGGCGGCCTGGCTGAGTACGGAATATATCCACTGAAAGACAAGATGAAGTCCGGCCTGCGCAAGCAGTTTGCGAAGATCATGGAAATGCCGAATGTGCATTACTTCGGCAACGTACAGGTGGGCGCGGCCTACGACATTCCCATCGCAGAGCTCGAAGCGATGCGTCCGGCGGCGATCCTGTTTGCGCTGGGTGCGCAGGGCACCAAGAGCCTTGGGCTTCCGGGCGAAGAACTGAAGGGCGTTTATTCTGCCAAGGAATTTGTGTACGCCTACAACAGGCTGCCACCGTTTGCATCGATGGATTACTCAACCGGCAAGCGCATTGCCATCATCGGCGTGGGCAACGTGGCTATCGACATTGCGCGCTGGCTGCTGGAAGACAGCCCGGAGAGACAGACGGAAGAGGTGATCATTGTTGCGCGCCGCGGGCCGCTAGAGGTGAAGTTCGACAAGAAAGAGATTGAGCATGTGGACCGGTATATCTCGCGCGAGCAACTGATTCAGGAACTGGAGCGCGTGAGGGAACGATGCGAGCGTGCCGGGCAGGATGTTTCGCCGGAGAAGGTGATCGCGGAACATTTCCGGCATTTGAACGATCCGAACTTCGAATCTGTGCTGCCGAGACTTTCGTTCCGTTTTCTTTCTTCACCTACGGAAGTTTTTGGGGATGAAAATGGGCGGATATCGTCGATGGAAGTTGCCGAGAACAACCTTGTTCTTCGCGACGACGGATCGACGGCGGCAAAGGCATCCGGGGAGACTTCGCGATTAGATGTGGACACGCTGATTTTTGCGATCGGCGACACCCACGATGCGGGGATTGGATTGCCGATGGGAAGAGATGGCTACGCTACGCGGCCGAACCCGGATGCGCCGCAGGAACCATCGTTTGAGGTGTGGGATCCTGCGGTCTCGCGAGTTTTTCCTGGGCGATTTGTTGCCGGGTGGGCGCGGCGGGCAAGCACGGGCCTGGTGGGAATTGCCCGCCACGATGGAGAATTGGGCGCAAACCAGGCGATTGAATTCGTGAAAGGCGCTCCTGATTCCGGCACCATGGCGGAAGCGGATATTCGAGAGCGACTGGAAGCAAAAGGCCTGCGTCCTGTGGATAAGGCAGATCTTGTGTTGCTGGCCCGCGCTGAGGAGAACAAGGCTGGCAGCTTTTTGGACAATGATTCCATGCTCAGGGCGATAGCCGAAGAGCGCGAATCAGCCGGAGTGCCATCGACTTAGGAATTTCGATCAAACGAAACAGGGACCGCTCGGAAATTCGCTCACCGGACGGGACGAAGTTGAACCTGGTAATCGCCGTATTCGATTTTGACGATCGTCTTGCCGAAGAGGGAGCTGTCGGATTCCGCGCGGGCGTGCATGGCTTGCGCGAATCCGCTGACAAGTGAATATTGGCGCGCTACGTGCGAGGGCCCGGAAAACATTGACGGGCTCTTTGTGGAGACGCCATCGATTTTGACCATTGAAAAATCTTTCGCGTCAACCCACAAGGTGCCTTGGATGTGATTCGAAGCCTTCTGCCTGGGGTTGATGGAGACGGCCAGGCAATCGCGTCCATCTAGGCGCTGGATTCCACCGGGCTGCAGCTTCATTTCATAATTGGCCGAGGTGAACCACGAGGCCTCGCGGTTCGCAGGCAGGTTGATTCGTTTTTCTTCTTCGAGCAATGCGTCGAAAACGAAGTGGCGAAGAAGTTCGGAGCCTGTTTCGGAGACTACGGTGTAGGTCTTGCCGGTGTCCTTGTTGTAGGCGGTCTTTACGGTCATCTCGGCGGCTGGATGGGTTTCGTCGCCATTGCGATAGACGGCGTAGTGCTCGACATCAGTGAAGGAAAGGACGGCTTCGAAACGCTCTTTGATAACGGCGTCGATGCCGCGGATTACGGTGGCTTCGTCGGTTTGTTGCTGCTGAGGAAACGCGCTTGTATGGGACGCGAGAAAAAAAGCAAGCGCGAAAATCAGCCTGCGCGTGCTACGGGAGTTTCTCATGACCTTCATTATGATTCAATTTAAACCCGCGGGCGTTGTACCGGGCGGCCAGGCGGGTGTCGAACCGTATCCAACATTGTTTTTGAGTTTAAGCTTTGGGTGCACTTGGGAACATTTCGACAGCGAGCTCGAGCATATAGATAGAGGACTCCCATGAACCGCGCTTGCCGAAGCCGGGCGGGCCGTTATCTGCCGGGCGCCAGTGGCCCGCAGCGCACGCGGAGATAGCTGCTCTGCGCGGCAGCTGCGGCGGAGGGGAATCACCGGCTCAATGGATGCACGCTCTATTTGACGCTGGAGCCTTGCGCGATGTGCGCAGGAGCCATGGTTCATGCGCGGTTCGAACGCCTGGTGTTTGCCGCAGGCGATCCAAAAGCTGGCGTTGCGGGGTCAGTGCTGGCCGTTCTGAATCAACCACAGCTCAATCACAAGGTGGTTGTGGAGCAGGGGATTCTTGGCGATGAATTGGCTGAGTTGTTGCGGGGCTTCTTCCGCGACCGGCGATAGACTCAGCTCCTGGTAAGCGCCCGGATTCTTTCTGCTTCTTCCGGCCATTTCGCTACTAACTCGGCGTAACTCGCGCTGCGGTAGTCGGCGAAGTCGAAGCCGGGAGTTACTGTGCAGCCAAGCAGGGCGGCCTTGCCGTCTCCGATGAGTTGAGTGCCTTGCCAGACGCCGGCGGGCACGGTGAGCTGGACGTTCTGCCCGGCCTGCAAATCTGGTCCAAGAGTGAAAACGGAGGAGCTGCCATCGGGGTTGAGTTGCAGCATCTCCACGGGATCGCCGAGATAGAAATGGAAAATTTCATCGGAATCGAGGACGTGCATCTGGGAGAACTCTTTGGGTTCCAAAAGGAAATAGATTGCGGTGCCGGCGGGGCGCGTTCCGCGGGGAAGATCGACGGTGCCGGAGGCGGTGTAGGTGCGGCGAAAGAAACCACCTTCCCTGGGGTGAGGCTGGAGATTCAGTAGAATTTTGATCTCATCCGCGGTCATGTGAGCGATGTTATCAGGGTGGTTGGCAGGGCGGAGAGGCTAAAATAGTTGCATGCATGTACAGGTTTATACGGCTGGATGGTGCAGGGATTGCCGGGCAGCGAAGCAGTTTCTTGACGAGCATAGGATTGTTTACACGGAGATTGATATCGATGCCGATGCGGCGGCTTCGGCGGAGGTGCTGCGTCACGTGGGCAAGCGGGCTATTCCGCAAATGGTGATTGACGGGGAGTGGTTTCAGCCGTACAGACCGGGGCACGGATTGCTTTTCGATGAGTTGTTTGTGCGGTTGCGGATTCCGCGGAGTTGATGGCTCGTTGATTCAAGCAGGTGGGGTTCGTGCTTTCTCACCCTAGCCGCAAGAACAAGCGCGCGGCGAGGATGGGGCACCCGGCACCTAGGGTTAAGTCGAAGAACCCGAGCAAGGAGTTCTGCCGTGATCGAACGCTACACACGGCCGGCGATGGGCCGGATCTGGACTGATGAGAACAAGTATTGTTGCTGGCTCGAAGTGGAGTTGGCGGCGAGCACGGTGCTGGCCGAGGATGGAGTGATTCCTGCCGCCGCGGCTGAAGCGCTCACCGCTCACGCAAGTTTTTCAGTAGCCCGCATTCAGGAAATCGAAGCCGAAGTAAAGCACGACATAATCGCCTTCACCACCGCTGTGGCCGAGAGCTTGAATGCAGCGGGAGCAGGCGCCGAGTCACGCTGGTTCCACTACGGACTCACGTCCAACGACGTTGTGGATACGGCGCAGGCGCTGCAGGTTGCGGAGGCTTCGGGGCTCATTCGCGGCGGCCTGGATTCGCTGCTTGCTGTGCTCAAGCGCCGTGCGGTGGAATTTAAGAGCACGCCCACAATTGGCCGCACGCACGGGATTCATGCGGAGCCGACGACGTTTGGGTTGAAGCTGCTGAACTGGTACGCAGAGATGCAGCGGAATCTGGCTCGCTTCGACGCGGCGGCGGAGGACATGCGCGTGGGAAAGCTGTCGGGCGCTGTGGGTACGTTTGGACATTTGAAGCCGGAGCATGAAGAGAAAATCTGCGAGCGGCTGGGGTTGAAGCCTGCGCCGGTGGCCACACAGGTGATTCAGCGCGACCGCCATGCGGCGTATATTTCGACGCTGGCGATCATTGGCAGCACGCTGGATAAAATTGCGGTCGAGGTGCGGCACTTGCAACGGACCGAGGTGCGCGAGGCGCAGGAGTTCTTCAGCGAGAAGCAGAAGGGCTCGTCGTCCATGCCGCATAAGAAAAATCCGATTACGAGCGAGCAGATCAGCGGGCTCGCGCGCGTGCTGCGCGGCAATGCGCAGGCTGCATTTGAAAATGTCGCTCTGTGGCACGAGCGGGATATTTCTCATTCGTCTGTGGAACGCGTGATCTTTCCCGACTCGACGATTCTGGTGGATTATCTGCTGGCGAAGACTGCCGATCTCATTGATCGCCTGCTTGTTTATCCCGAACGGATGAAGAAGAACCTCGAAAGCACGGGTGGATTGATTTTCAGTGGGCAATTACTGCTCGACCTGGCCGAGGCCGGGATGCTGCGCGAAGATGCTTATCGATTGGTCCAGGGCCACGCGATGCGGGCGTGGAAAGAGGACCTGGTGTTTAGCGATGAGGTTGCGAACGACGCGGCGATTACAGGGCTGCTGAGTCCGGAGAGGCTTGCGCGGACATTCGATTACACGCGGCAGTTGGGCAATGTGGATGCGATCTTCAAGAGGGTGCTGGGCGAATAGGCATTTTTGCATAGCGGTCTTCGAGGTTACAAAATCGAGACCGATTCGACTCCGCTCGGGGCAGACTCTGGAGCGCCCAGCATTCTGGGTTTGAAATTTTCTGTTGAGCTGGAGGTCTTGATGAAATTTCTCGTTGGCATCGTTTTGGCATTGAGTGGAGTGATTGCGGTTGGGCAGCAGACGGGCGTGCAGCCTGCGGATGCGTTGGCAAAGCTTGCATTCATGCAGGGTGACTGGGCGGGGAAACAGGATTTCAATATGCAGGGCGGCGCGGCGATGGTGGGCGATGCCACCAATCGCATCGACATGGGGATCGCAGGGAAGTACATGTGCGAAATGCTTTCGACCACGCTACCGGGACGCAAGCCCACTGACACGCGGCACTTTATTTCCTATGACGCGAAGACGCAGAAATATACGGCTTGGTGGTTCAACGACACTTCCTACCATCCGATGTCGCTGACGGGTGACATTGCCGGCAACAGACTGGTGTTGATGAGCGATTCTTCTGCGCCGGGGCCGGTGCTGAGGGCAACGTATGAGAGTCCGGCTGCCGACAAGCTGACGTTTCTGCTCGAGATGAAAAACGGCGACGACTGGACTCGGCTGTTTCTCACCACGTATATGAGAAAAAGCGCAGCTGCGAAGTAGTGACGCTCTGAGCTATTGCAGAAAGGGAACTGGCGCGTGGGTGGTCTGAATCTCACGGTTGCGATGACCGGCGCATCGGGCGCAGTATTTGGCGGGGAATTGCTGCGCGCGCTGGAGGCGGACGAGCGTGTGAGCCGGATCCATTTTGTCGCTTCCGAGAATTCGCTGCGCGTTATGGCGGAAGAGCTCGGAGTCAGTGGGCGCAATGGGCTGCTTGGAAAGCTGCTTGGCGCGGAACCGAAAAAAACGGTTCAGCATTTGGATGCGGATATCGGTGCGGCGATTGCCAGCGGCAGCTATCCGTCGCATGGAATGATTATTCTGCCGTGCTCGATGGGGACGTTGGCGGCGATTGCGCAGGGGTTGGCGAATGGGCTGATTGCGCGCGCTGCGGATGTTGCGCTGAAGGAGCGCCGTCCGCTGCTGATGTGTGTTCGCGAGACGCCTTTCAACCGGATTCACCTGCGCAATATGACGCTGGCGTCGGACGCGGGCGCGGTTATTTTTCCGGTGATTCCGGCGTTCTATGACAAGCCGGCGGATTCGACGGAGATGGCTCGGCAATTTGTTTGCCGGGTGCTGGCGCATATTGGATTGCCGCAGCCGGGGGCGTATGTTTGGAAGGCGGACGAGTGAAAGGGGCAGGGAATAGGGAATGGGGGGATAAATGCAACCCCAGGTCCCCATTCGCCTATGCTCTCTGGGCAGGCTTTCGACTCCCTGCCCTCCGGTCGCTCAGGATCACAGAGTTTCGGTGATGCCGGCTGAGGATGACGGATGGTGGTTGCGGTGTTCAGGCTTGATACAGGAATTTGACTTTCATGGCTGCTTCGACTGATACTGCCGATTATGCGGAATTCAACGAGGCTCGGAATTATGGTTATGGCTATGTGTATGTGTCGGCCGTGCGGGCCTGTCCGTGCTGAGGTTGAGACGCGAATGCGCTAGACGCAACCGATTCTCGAAACCAGGCGGCCCGGGTCCTAGAAGGATTCGGGCCGATTTTCGTTTTTGCGGAATCCCACCGTGCCACTAGAACAAGAACGTGGCGAGGGTGGGGCACCCAGGGGTTGTTATTCAAGATAGGGACACCCACGCTTTGTGATTTGAGAAACATTTAAGGAGAATGTCATGTCCGATTCGACGCAGCACTTCGCAACTCTCGCCGTTCATGCCGGGCAAACACCCGATCCGGTTACGGGTTCCCGGGCTGTGCCCATTTACCAGACGACTTCATATGTATTTCAGGACGCCGACCATGCCGGCCGGCTGTTCGGCCTGAAGGAATTCGGCAACATCTATACCCGCATCATGAACCCCACGACCGATGTATTCGAGAAGCGAGTTGCGGCTCTCGAAGGCGGTGTTGCCGGACTGGCGACGGCTTCCGGCCAGGCGGCTGAAACTCTCGCGCTGACTACGCTGGCCGCCGCGGGGGACGAGATTGTTTCGACGACCTCGCTCTACGGCGGCACCTACAACCTGTTTCATTACACGCTTCCGCGGCTGGGCATTACGGTGCGGTTTGTGGATGCCGACGACTTCGACGGCCTGCGCGCGGCCATTAACTCGAAGACGCGCGCGGTGTTCACGGAGACGCTGGGCAACCCCAAGCTGGACGTGGCGGACATTGAGGGGCTGGCTGCAATTGCACACGAGCACGGGCTGCCGCTGGTGATCGACAACACCACGCCGTCACCGGCGCTGGTGCGGCCGATCGAGTGGGGCGCGGACATCGTGATCAACTCCGCAACCAAGTTTCTCGGCGGCCACGGCACGGCAATCGGCGGCGTGATTGTCGACGCCGGCAAATTCGACTGGGCTGCCTCCGGACGCTTCAAAGACTTCACCGCGCCTGACCCTTCGTATCACGGACTGTCGTACACCGAGGCATTCGGGCCGTTGGCATTCATCCTGAAGGCGCGCGTGCAGGGTCTTCGCGACACGGGGGCGGCGCTTTCGCCCTTCAATGCGTTTTTGCTGCTGCAAGGGATTGAGACGCTGCATTTGCGGCTGGAACGGCACTCGCAGAATGCGCTTGCCGTGGCGCGGCATCTGGAGCATCATGCGGGGGTGGCGTGGGTGAACTATCCCGGCCTCGAGTCCAGCCCCTACTTTGCGCGGGCGCAGAAGTACCTGCCCAACGGGCGTGGAGCGATTGTCACCTTCGGAATTAAAAAAGGAAATGCGGAGGGCGGCTTCGAGTCCGGCAAGAAGCTGATTGACTCCCTGGAGCTGTTCTCGCTGCTGGCCAACATCGGCGATGCCAAATCGCTGGTGATTCATCCGGCATCGACGACGCATTCGCAGCTTTCGGTGGAGGAGCAGGCGTCGACCGGAGTTACGCCGGAGTTGGTGCGGCTTTCGGTGGGTATCGAGGACATTCGCGACATCCTGGCCGATCTGGACCAGGCCATTGAAGCGGCAAATGGACACAAGTTTGCGGGCGCACTCTCAAGCAATGAACTTGCGACGAAATGAGCTTCATGAGCGAAGGCGAAATCTCGACAGAGGCCGGCGCAGATGCGAACAAAGCTGCTGTGCCGGCGAGGCGGACACCGCAGCCTACGTATGAAGGCGACTTTGTGCTTGACGAGCACCTGCTACTGGATTGCGGGCGCACGCTTGCAGGTCCAACGCTGCACTACGCGGTGTATGGCCGGCTGAACGCCGCGCGGGATAACGCGGTGCTGGTGTGCCATGCGCTGTCTGGCTCGGCGCAGGTGGGTGCGTGGTGGCCGGAGTTGCTTTCGCCGGGCGGCCTTTTAAATCCGGAGATCGATTGCGTGGTCTGCGTGAATCTACTCGGTTCCTGCTACGGCTCGACGGGACCCGGCTCGGTGGATCGCGAAACCGGTGAAGTTTACGGTCCAGACTTCCCGCTGATTTCCATTGGCGACAACGTGCGCGCGCAGGGGCGCCTGCTGGATTCACTGGGCATCACGCGGCTACGCCTGGTTCTGGGCGGTTCCATTGGCGGCATGCAGGCGCTGGATTGGACGATGATTCATCCGCAGCGCGTGGAGCAGGCGGCGATCATTGCCGTGGCGCCCCTCTCCGCCATGGGGCTGGCTCTGAACCATCTGCAGCGTAAAGCCATCCAGGACGATCCAGACTGGGCCGGAGGTCACTACCTGCCGCACCGCCCTCCGGACCGCGGATTGGCGCTGGCGCGTCAGATCGCGATGCTCAGCTACAAGTCGGCGTCGCTCTTCGAGGAGCGGTTCGGCCGCAATCCCAACCGCAACGGCGAGGACCCGTGGGGATTCGACAACCAGAAAGAAGGCGGAGGGCTGATTGGCGGACGGTTCGACATTGCCGGATATCTCGACCACCAGGGGCATCGCTTTATCGATCGCTTTGACGCCAATGCTTACCTGGCGATTTTGCGCACCATGGAAACGTGGGATCCGTTGCATGGTCACCGCTCGCCGACCGAGGCGTTCAGCGGCATTCGTGCGCGACTTAGCTTTATCGGCATCAGCTCTGACTGGCTGTTTCCGCCGGAAGCGGTGCGCCACTTTGCGTACACCATTCGCGCGGCGGGCGTCCATGCCCACTACCTCGAGATGACCACCGACCACGGCCACGATGCCTTTCTGGCAGAGCAGGTTGAGCTGGTAAAGCTGCTGCAATGATGGGCGGGCGATTTAAATTAAAGCTTGAAGGAACTGTTTTCCTGAATCCGGTGTCTAAGCCTTTATGCTGAGATCGGGCAAGGCACCGGAGGTATTGAAAAAAGCGGAGTTCAGCGCAAACCGGCTGCAGAGGGTTGTGAGACCCGCACGCTCAGCGCCGCCGGTGCGAATGCAATTTTCTACACATCGACCGCTTGTCAGCCTGACTGGGTCTTTCTATAATCGTCGCAACAGTAAAACGGCAGCCGTGGTATTGTTTACCCGTGGACCCGGCACTCGGCAGCCAAAGATAAATGGATATGCTTTCCCCAGCGAGTGCTTGAAAATTGATCTCTATTTCGGAACTTCCCAGGAGCACTGAATGAAGAAGTTAGTCCTTGCGTCTGTGATGGCCTTGGCGAGCCTCAACCTCGTTTACGCGCCCACGCTTCGAGCCCAAGCGGATATCAGCATCAAAGATCCAACCGAATATAACGCCTACAACACCGCCAGCACGCAAGCCGATCCGAAGGCCAAGGCCGCGGGTCTGGAGACATTTCTCACCACTTATCCTCAGAGCGTGGTGAAGACAATCGTGCTCAACACCCTGGTGGACACGTATTGGGGGCTTCAGGATGCCGACCATACGCTGTCCGCTTCGACGCGGCTGCTGCAGGTTGATCCGAATAACCTGAAGGCCATCCTTTATTCCGTCGTCATCAAGAAGAAGCAGGGCGGTGGCCCGCCGGTTGATAACCAGGCTCTGGACGACGCAGCCGCACTGGCGCAGAAAGGCCTGACAGTTCCCAAGCCTGCCGACACGGCCGACGCTGATTGGAAGAAGCTGACCGACGCTGCGTATCCCATCTTCCACTCCGCGATCGCTGTGGACGACGGGACTTCAAAGAAAGACATGAAGGCTGCTGAGGCCGAATTCTCCAACGAACTAATGCTCTATACGGACGATCAGAGCAAGAGTGCGGGGTTGCAGGACACGCTGCTGCTGGCGCAGGCGTACGGCGCGCCAGGACCAGGCCAGGATCTGGTGAAAGCAGTCTGGTTCTACTCACGCGCGTGGGACTTTGCTCCCGCAGCGTACAAGAGCAAAATCGAGCCGAGCCTGGAATATAACTACAAGAAATATCACGGCGCGCTGGATGGGCTGGATGCCATCAAAACCCAGGCTGCGACCACGACGTTTCCGCCGGGAACCTTCACGCTGACGCCGGCAGATACGCCTGAGCAGAAGATCCACAAGATTCTCATCAGCACCCCAGATTTGTCAGCCCTGGCGCTGGCCGATAAGGAACTGGTTCTGGCCTTCGGCGCAAAGGAAGACGCCGACAAGCTGTGGGCGCTGATGAAGGATAAGGAAACACCGGTCCCCGGGATTGTGGTTGAAGCAACGGCTTCGGTGATCAAGGTCGCGGTCACGGACGACGCCAGGAATGCGACACCGATGGTTCCGGACTTCACCGTCAACTTGAAGACTCCGCTGGCGGACAAGGATATTCCCGCCAAAGGATTCGAGTTCGGCCTTTCATCAAAGGGCCAGGCGGAACTGGACGGCACCTACGACACCTACACGCAGATTCCGGCCACTGACACGGTTTCGCAATCAGCACAGATCGTCCTTCGCGACGGGGCAATTGTGCCGGTGAAAAAGACTGTGGTGCATAAGCCGTCGCCGGCTCACCGCCCCGCAGCTGCGCATTGATTGGCTTTTACAACGTGCCGGATTGAAGCTGGATCCTGGCAAGCACCATTCAAATAGTTGAGAATCAGCAAGGGCAGCCTCACTGAGGCTGCCCTTGCTGCATATGGCCCACCAATGAAATGCCTGGGTGGTATTCTATGGGCTGGATGCAACGGATGAAGACCCTATCTCTCTTACTGACGGCCGTCCTGCTTGGCTTTCTCTGCGCGCCTTTGCGGAGCCAGGCGGTCAAGGAGATCCCGGCCAACGGGAGCGATCCCAAGGAGAAGGTGTTACCGGCGCAGGCGCGGACGTTACCGTATTTTTCTGAAAGCCCTGCATCGGCGCGCTTGCATGCCATTGAGTTCCGCAGCGCTGACCAGATGACCGAAAAGGATCGTCTGCAGGCTGCGAATGCGGAGAGCTCGATTGCGGAGAACACACACTACGCAGATCTCGAGTTCAACCAGGGCCAGTGGAGCTACGAGCAGGTGGTTTGCCCCGCGCTGCCGAATCACATCTTTCTTCGCTTCCTGCGCAATAACGGGGCGGGCGATGTGAGCATGTTTACGGCGTCGATTCCGCGCGGCGGAGAAGGCCGTGTGCGCATTATCCCCATTCAGCTTCGCGGCTATTCGCTGTTTTCACCGGCGCCAATTAACGCGCTTACCGTTTCAGCATTCAACCACATTCGCGCTGAAGAGAGTCCGGACCCCGACTCGGACAAAGCGCCGGACTGGCTTGGAACTGCTCTGTGCTACGCAGCGCTTGCGGGCGGACATCCGCAGGCGGCAACGCTCTCCACCGATCCCGCTGCCGACCAACTGCCCATCGCCAGTGAAGCTTTGCTGGAAGTGGGTAGCAGCGGCGGCGCGGTGCTCTCATTTACCGATGTGTCGGCCAAGGCGCATCCCATGCGCTGGACGCTGACCTTCGACCGCAAGGGGAGACTGATAAAGGGCGGTCACTCGCCGGCAGATTTGCTGAACGTTAGTGTGGAGCACCCGCTCCAGGTGAACCAGGTGGGGCCGCCCGGGCCGGTGGGGCAGCCGAAAGCGACTATCGTCCATCCAGCGGCCCCATCCGCGATTACACAGGCGCCGACGTCGCCGCAATCGGTTACGGTGGTGCCGGCCGGCAATCCGCCCAGTTAACGAGTGTCGTGAGTCTGAAGTTCATCGAAGAGCGAATGCAGATTCTTCGACTCACCCCCCCGAACTGAAAGACGTTCGGAGCCCCTCTCGCTCAGAATGACAGCCAGTTTTTGTTGCGTATATCAGACCCAGGACACGAACTCACTCCCCGAGCATGATGCGCTGAATTGCAGAAGCGCGCCCCGTCACGGGATCGCATGTCACCAGCGCGGCGCACATCTTCGGGTTGTCCTTGGCTGCTTCGAACTTGCCGGGCATGCCGGTAAGAAATTTGTGCAGCACCAGGTCCCGCTCGACGCCGATCACGCTGTCGTAGGGACCGCTCATACCTACATCGGTCTGGTAAGCGGTGCCGCCGGGCAGCACGCGCTCGTCGGCGGTGGGAATATGGGTGTGGGTGCCGAGCACCGCGGTTACGCGGCCATCGAGATGCCAGCCCATGGCGACTTTCTCGCTGGTGGCTTCGGCGTGAAAATCCACGACGATGACTTTGGCCTGAATATCTTTCAGAATGTCGTTGATGGCGTGGAAGGGATCGTTGGTGGCGTTCATGAAGACGCGCCCGCCGAGGTTGATGACCGCGTAAGGGACGCCGCTCTGCGTAGTGCCTTCATAGACGCCGTAGCCGGGAAGGCCGGGCTGGAAGTTTGCGGGACGGAGCACGCGGCGGGCGCGGTCGTGGCTGTCCGGTTTGGCCGAGTTCATGTAGTCGATCAGCTCGCGCTTGTCCCAGACATGGTTGCCGGTTGTGAGCACGTCGGCGCCCATGTCGAAGATGTCCTCGGCAAGCTGCGGGGTCACGCCGAAGCCACCGGCAGCGTTTTCCGAGTTGACTATGGTCAGCTCGACATGGTTGGCCTTGCGCACATGGCCGATGTGTTCGCGGACGATCTTGCGTCCCGCGCTGCCGAAAATGTCGCCGACGAATAGGATGTTCATGGTGCTCCAGGGGGCAGGGGTCAGAGATCAGCGTGTCGTGCGTCTGGGATAAACGAAGTTGCTACTCAATTTCAACCCAATCCTCGTGTTTTACTTCAAATTCGTATTCTGCTTGATGGAGCGCTTCGTCGAGAGACTGGTGCCAAGTGTCTGTTCCTTGTCCATTTTCACAAAGGTGTAGGAGGTAATAGCCAGAATCGCCTGGATATCGCGCAATCACGAGGGAGACAAAAGGTGGAAACTCCCTGCTCCCATGTTCGTCGCAGAGAGTATGCTTTGTGCGGCCAGGGCGAATGTGACCTTCGTTCAAGACCACCTTTTTCAGCGGAACCATCTCACTCATTTGCGCCAGGATCTCCCTGATTCTTATTTCCTGATCCCTGCTCTTTCCTCATCAGTGGAAACAAAATCACGTCCCGAATCGACTTCGACCGGGTAAGCAGCATGACCAGGCGGTCCACGCCTAGGCCTTCGCCCCCGGTGGGAGGCAGGCCATAGGCGAGGGCGCGGACGTAATCTTCGTCCATCTGGTGAGCCTCGTCGTCGCCGGCGGCGCGGGCGGCTAGTTGCTCGCGGAAGCGCTTCTCCTGTTCGACTGGATCGTTGAGCTCGCTGAAGGCATTGCCCAGTTCGAAGCCGCCGGCGAAGAACTCGAAGCGTTCTACGTGGGCTGGGTCGTCGGGCTTGGCTTTCGAGAGCGGGGAGACTTCGGTTGGGTAGTCGTAGATGATGGTGGGGTGGATCAGGAACGGCTCCACAATCCCCTCGAATAAATGGTAGATTGATTTTCCGATTGGCCCGCCCTGCTTCATGTCAGCGTCTTCGTTGTTGCAGATTCCAGTCAACTGTCGAAGAAAAGAGACTTCGGACCCAGGCCGCAAAAGCTCCTTGTGGAAGTGATCGGCCGGAATGCTATCCATGAATTTGGTGATGTGATCAGATGCATCCCACAGGAACTTGGAAAATGTGCCCGAATTCTGGAAGTCGTTTAGGGTTGGGGCCGGTCCGGCGTTTGCGGGCCAATGCTGCTCAATCGCTTCTGTCATCGTCAGCCGTTGCCACTTTCCTAAATCAATCTCAACGCCGTTGAACTCGGTGACAGTCGTCCCATTCACTTCTTTCGCAACAAATGCGATCAGGTCTTCGGTGATCTGCATCAGGTCGTGGTAGTTGGCGTAGGCCTGGTAGAACTCCAGCATCGTGAACTCGGGGTTGTGCTGCGTGCTTACGCCTTCATTACGGAAGTTGCGGTTGATTTCGTACACGCGGTCGAGGCCGCCGACTACCAGGCGCTTCAGATAAAGCTCGGGGGCGATGCGCAGGAATAAATCCCGGTCGAGCGCGTTGTGATGCGTCTTGAAGGGACGCGCTGCCGCGCCGCCGGCTACCTGCTGCATCATCGGCGTTTCTACTTCGATGTAGCCGCGGCCGTCGAAAAACTGCCGCAGGGCTTTGAGTGTTTTGGCGCGCTTGATGAAGACTTCACGACTCTCCAGATTGACGAACAGGTCCACATAGCGCTGGCGGTAGCGGAGCTCGACATCGGCAAGGCCATGGAATTTTTCTGGTAGTGCGAGCATGGCTTTGGCCAGGAACGTGAGCTGCTCTACATGAATAGTGAGCTCGTTGGTGCGGGTGCGGAACAGGTAGCCTGTCACGCCGATGTGGTCGCCGAGGTCGAGCAGCTTGTAGAGCGCGAACGCCTGCTCGCCTACTGCGTCAAGGCGGACATAAATCTGCAGGCGCTCGCCGCCTTGTTGCAACGTTGCGAAACCTGCCTTGCCCTGGGCGCGGATGGCCATGATGCGTCCGGCGACGGTGACGGTGATGCGATTGGCTTCGAGTGCTTCGGCGGTCGCCTCGCT
>Ga0206935_10234_pt1 | contig 16761 bp, 18 predicted proteins | sample Alteio_BWOrgHeat_13_FD_152924 | JGI IMG/M metagenome (GOLD analysis project Ga0206935, IMG submission 152924) | Enriched cells from forest soil in Barre Woods Harvard Forest LTER site, Petersham, Massachusetts, United States -... | ecosystem: Environmental > Terrestrial > Soil > Temperate forest >...
GCTGCGACCGGCGCATGGTATCGCTTGCGTGGCACATACGCGGCGGAAGGCCGGCTGATGCTGCGAATGGGTCTGTTCCTGGCGACGGTTCTCGTTCCGATGCAACTGTTTCTGGGGCACCTGAACGGGGACTACGTTCACGGGAAACAGCCCGCGAAATTTGCGGCCATAGAAGGCCGTTGGCATGACGAACAGCCTGCCACCGAAGTCCTCATCGCTATTCCTGACGAAGCGAAGGAGGAAAATCACTTCGAGCTGAAGATTCCATATCTCGGCAGTCTCATCGCCTCGATGCGGCTCGACTCCAAGGAGGTTGGGTTGACCAGCTTTTCGAAGGAAGATCGGCCGCCTATCGCGATTCCATTCTTTGCCTTTCGGGTGATGGTCGGTTGCGGCCTTTTGATGATGGCATTGGCGTGGCTGGGTTCTTTCCAACTTGTGGTCGATCGCAAGAAAGGAGAGCGGCTATTGCTGTGGGCGACCTTCCTGAGCTTTCCGCTTCCGTTTATTGCGACGCTAACGGGATGGTTCACCGCAGAAGTGGGCCGCCAGCCCTGGAGCGTGTACGGGGCGCTTCGCACGGCCGACGCCGTCACACCTACACTGACGGTCGAAGCAGTAATGGTTTCCTTGGCCATCTTCGCCACTGTTTACCTGGTCATCTTCAGCTTCGGGACAGTCTATGTCTATCGCCTCTTGAAGGCCGGGCCCGTCGAATCCGAACGCATCCCTAGCGTCAATTCCAAGCGCCCGCTTGCAATGACCGGCGACGCTACGATTCCAGAGACCACACAAGGAGGGAACTGGGTGTGATTCTGTTTTGGGCAGGCCTGCTGGCGGCGACCACATTGCTCTATGTGTTGCTCGACGGCTTTGATCTCGGTGTCGGGATCCTGTTTACGTTTGCTGACGAACCCAATCGACGCAAGATGCTCGGCGCCATCTCGCCGGTCTGGGACGGCAACGGGACCTGGCTGGTCATCACTGGCACGGTGCTGTTCGGAGCCTTTCCGGCGGCCTATGCCGCGCTCCTGTCCGCGTTTTATCTTCCGCTCGTGTTGATGTTGTGTGCGTTGATATTGCGCGGCGTGGCGTTCGAGTTTCGATCCAAATCGCTCGGATTTCGGTGGTTCTGGGATCTGGGTTTCGCCGGTGGATCGTTCGTCGCGACATTCATCCAGGGCATGACGGTAGGCGCTTTGGTCGAGGGCCTGCCGATGAAGGACGGTCACTATATCGGCGGGACATTGGGCTGGTTCAGCCCTTTTGTCGCGCTTTGTGGATTCGGGCTGGTGCTCGGCTACAGCCTCCTCGGCGCCAGTTGGCTTGTCCGGAAGTGCGAGGGCGAAATAAGAGAGCGTGCCTACCGGTTGCTGCCCGTGCTGACCGTTGCCGTCCTTGCCTTTCTTGCCACGGCCTTTGTCCTGGCGCTCACTATGCATCTCAATTTGATGAGCCGCTGGCTCGAGCGCCCGTATCTCCTGATCTTCCCACTGATCGGGGCGATTTCTTCGGTTTGCCTGCTAAAGAGCACGAGGCGGCGGAATGACATGACGCCGTTCAGGTTCTCGGCGCTGATTTTCCTGGCAGCCTTCGGCACATTGGCCTGCTCATTTTGGCCATTCATGATTCCGTTTGCGCTGACGGTAGAGCGAGCAGCGTCACCTCCGGCCAGCTTGAATTTCATCTTCTGGGGAGCCGGCCTGTTCGTCATGCCACTCACGCTCATCTACACGTTGGTGGTCTACAGGCTGTTTCGCGGCAAAGTGACGGACGTGGGTTATGAATAGAATGGCCTCAGGTTGTTACGGTCGGCGAGTAGAAGATCGCAAGATGATGGCGGGGGCAAAGACATGATGAGGATCGAGCAACTGCGGCTCGGTTCGGTGTGGCTCCGTCTCAAGCCATACATCATTGCAGAGGGGCAGGGGGCCTCCTTCGGGTCGCATGACGTTCGCGCATGGTAATACCTGTTCACATATGGGCCCATGCCTTCAGAATATGGCTGGCGGCGGCGGTCGCACTCTACATGGCGTTCTGGATGCAGCTTGGAGGGGCATCGTCGGCGGCCGTTACGGTCGCAATTCTGGCGCTGCCGACGCGCGGCGCGGCGCTTGCGAAGGCGGCCAATAGAATCGCAGCGACACTCATAGGCGCCACCGTGTCGGTCGTGATGGCCGGTCTCTTCCCCGGTGAGCGAATCGCAATGCTCGGTGCTTTTGTTTGCTGGATATGCCTTTGTGTCTTCGTCGCAAGTTACCTTCGTGGCTATCGGGCCTACGCCGCCGTATTGTCTGGCTACACAGTAGCAATCATTGCGCTGGTCAATATCGATACGCCCCAGAACGTGTTCACAACGATGACTGACCGAATAGCGGCGATCACGATCGGCATCCTGTGTGTGGCGCTGATAAATGATGTTTTCGGATCACCGCCAGGGTGGCGCGGACTGGATCGCCAGATCAAAGACATTTGGTGCGATGTTCGCAGCTACGCGCGTGATGTGTTGGGTGGGAACGCGGAGAAGCCCGAACGAGCAGGAGAACTCCTCGCCAAAATCGCAGGGTTGAGAGATCAGGTCGACACCGTTGCTCACGATATGGCGGACGGGCGCTATCGGGCTGGAGGCGCAAGGAGTGCCATACTCGCGCTCGTCGAGATCGTCCAACAAGTTCGGCTGTTGAGCTTGCCCGGTCATGGCGATCCTTTGGCTGTTGTTGTCAAAGACGAATGTCTAGTCGCTCTTGACGGCCATCACTCCGAGGCAATTACCTCTCTGACAAGGTTAAATGAAATCGAGTTGTCACGCCCGGATATCGTTGCAGGAGCGGTTTGGCAGATACAACAGGCTATCCGTTTCGTAGAATCGAAAAGCTTGCTTGACGACGGATTGTCATCCTTGCGCGAAGGGCTTGAGCCGGCGCGCGATGTACGCCTGCCGCATCGCGGGGAACTTGCCGTTGCTTTAGGCAACGCGACGCGCATCGGAATTGCGTTACTTGCGGCAACGACAGTCCTCGTGCTTGCCGGATGGCCGGCCTCTGTTAGCGCCCTGTCGATCACAACGATCCTATGCGCGCTTAGCGCCACGATGCCTAACCCTTCAAAATTCGCGGTAGCAGCGATGTTAGGCTTCGTGCTCGCCTCGGTGAGCGCCGGAATTGTGCGCTTCTACGTTCTGACTGAGTCGCAGGATTTCGTGCGACTTGCTATTGCAATCGCGCCCGTCTTGATTTTTGGCTGTTTACTCAGCGTCCGTCCTGCGATCGCCGGCATAGGCCTGATCACGAACAACATTTTCCTGGTCCTGTTGGCGCCGTCCAACCCTCAGGTCTACAATCCGCTCACTTTCTATTCCGAATGCATGTTCGTCGCTTTCGCGTTGGGGGTCGTTTTTCTGGCCTCCCGCCTGGTGTGCCCGGTGTCGACGCTCTACAAGCAACAAGCGGCCGTCAGGGCGACGCAGAAAGCATTTGCGGCGGCCGTCGCCGGGGCCGAATACAGCCTGCCAGCGCTCAAGTTTGATTTTGCTTCCCGAATCGCCGACTACGTCACGTCGGTTGCCGGCACACGGCGGCCGCGTCGGGAAGTACTTAAGGGCTTACTTTCGATCCATGACCTGTCGCTTGCTGCGGCGTCGGCTCATTTTCATTTGGAGCAGGGTTCGGACGGCCCGGCGATCCGTTCAAGAATTGACCAATTGCAACGGGCTATTTGGTCTGGGAACGGCCGACGACTGTGCGCTAGCGCCAGATCGATCCTCAGGCGGATGCAGGTTAGTCAAGTCGGTGAGCGTGCAGCGCTTCTGGTCGCGGCGACAGACCTTTGGTCGGCAGGCCTGGTGCTTGAGCACGAAAAGCGAAGGATCCGGCACTTCCGCGACCATGGCTCGGTCAGGAAAGGAGATGTTCGATGGTCGTTGCGCTAAAGAGAAGGCGGTCTGCGCTCAAGGTGCTCCGTTATGTTGCTACCGGTGTCCTCGTCGTGGTGGCGCTTGTTGCCGCGCGCCGCGGATGGCAGATTTATGTGACGTCTCCATGGACGCGCGACGGCATGGTCCGCGTGCAGGTCGCAAACGTGGCGCCGCAGGTCTCGGGTCAGATTGTCGAGATGCGAACATACGACAACGCGCACGTTCACAAGGGAGATGTGCTTTACGTCATCGAAAAGTTTGATTTTGAGGTGGCGCTGGCCAATGCAAAAGCAACGATCCTGACCCGGGAGGCCGACCTCGCGGTCAAGGTGGCGCAGAACGCCCGGCGGGAAGCTCTTTCGACCCTGTCCACCTCGATTGAGGAGAAACAGCAGTTCGACGGCAACGCGAAGATGGCGGAGGCTGCGCTTGCCAGTGCCAAGGCTGGGCTCGCGCAGGCCGAGATCAATCTTCAACGAACCGAAGTACGGTCTCCGGTCGACGGCTATGTAACGAATCTTCTGATGCGGGTGGGAGACTTTGCCCAGACGGGTACGCCTAATCTGTCGGTGATCGACGAGCATTCCTATTGGATCGACGCCTATTTTGAGGAGACAAAACTCGCCGGAATCCATGTCGGGGATCCGGTAGAGGCGACGTTGCTGGGTTTCCAAGCTCCCCTCAACGGAAGGATCGAGAGCATCACGGGCGGCATCAGTGCCGCCAACGCGGCAAGCAGCACACAAGGTCTTCCAAACGTCGACCCGATCTTCACCTGGGTTCGACTTGCGCAACGAATTCCGGTGCGTATCAAGATCGAACAAGTCCCTCCGGCGGTGTCGCTCGTGGCAGGAATGACCTGCAGTGTCTCGGTTGTCGGAGGAAAGAGAATGCCGGTGGCCGGGCGCGACCGGTGGTTCTTCGATCGGCTGGAAAACCTGCTTTAGAGAGGTCCAATGGGTGCACCAAGGGATATCGATTTGGGAGGCATCCTGGTGGCTCCCTTCGTGCGATATTTGTTTCTCGCGTTTGTGATCATAATCGCGGTTCGATTTGTTGTCGGTCGGCTCGGATTGAGGTCGATGTTTGCGAATCCTCCACTCGCGGAGGCGGCTCTCTACGTATGCATTCTCGGGTCTCTCATGGCATTTGGGATCTGAGCGTCTGTCGAGAAAGATGTCCGAAAGCCTCAACCTTAGGGTCGATCATTGGCGTAGCGAGTCGGAGCAAGACCGCGGTCTCGCACAAAGTAGATCACGAATGATCAAGATAGGTTGGGGCGTGCGCGTACCCCGAGGCAGTCAGCTCATCCGCCGAACGAAGAGTGACGATACGATGCTGCGCTCTCTTGCGTGCCTCCGTTCCTATCCCGTGGCAGCGGCGCTCGCGGTCGGAATTTTTCTCATCGACACGTTGACGTCACTCCACTTCGCAGTGGCTTCGCTCTACCTGATCGTCGTCTTGATTGCCGCTCATGACCTTCATCGTCGTGCCATCGTGATCACGAGCGTGACCTGCGCCCTTCTTACGGTCCTCAGCTACATGCTCACGCACGGACTTGAGGAGGATGGAGCCGCCCCGTTACGGTTTGCGGTGAGTCTGGTTTCGATCCTGATCGCCACCATCCTGGTGCTCCGGAACGTTTCAGCAAATCTGCGCGTCAAGGAAGTGGAACGGGAGCGGGCAAACCTCGCTCGCTTCTTCTCGCCAAAAATAATCGACCAGCTTGTCGACATTCATACGCCGTTCTCCTTCGCACGCCGTCAGTCTGCGGCTGTCCTATTTGCCGACATGATAGGCTTTACCGCGTATTCGTCAGGAAAGCCGCCGGATCTCGTCATCGGCATGCTGCGCGACCTGCTTCAACTCCTAAGCGAGGCGGTTTTCTCCAATGACGGGTCGGTCGACAAATATCTGGGCGATGGGCTGATGGCGTTTTTCGGGCCGCCCCTGACGGGCCGGCGAGATGCGACAAATGCGGCTCTGTGCGCGCTGGAAATCGTGAACTCGATCGAATGCCGGAATCAGCGACGTATCTGCTGCAACGAGGGTGCGGTCCGCATCGCCGTTGGCATTCACTACGGCGAGGTCGTACAGGGAAATGTTGGCAGCGAAAAGCGACTCGAGCTCACTTTGGTCGGGGACACCGTGAATATCGCGAGCCGCGTTGAAGCTTATTGCCGAACTCTCGATGTCTCACTGCTGGTTACCGGCGAATTCGTGGAGGCGCTGCTAGCTGAGGGTAGTTTAAAACTGGCGAAAGTTTTCATCGACGAAGGCTTCCACGTCTTGCGCGGTTGCAGAGAGCCGATCCGTCTCTTTAGCGTGAAAAGAGAACCAAAGTCTCCAGTGACCGCGGACCTTCGAGATTTTCCAGAAAAATCGCTAAGTTGACCAGCGACGAGTCTGAGAAAAACGGGCTTGCTACCTGGTGGTGCGCGACCTCGTCGGCCAGCTATGTCGATGCTTTTCACGCGGAACCTTGGAAGTTCGGGACGCCTTCCGATGGCTGTGTGCGCGGTTGAAGTAGGACATTCCGAGCTATAAATAGAAATCGCCCCGGACGGCCATCCGAGGCGATTTGAAAACCACGATGCGCTGCGCCGCGCGGAAACTCTATACCGTGTTCGGAGGCGTTTTGTCATGTTCAGATTTCGTCGAAGATCAATCCCGATGAGCGGAATCATCCATCACACCATCCCTGAAATGACATTTTTCACTGAAGCGTCCCGCGCTGACTCTCAGGGGGTGATACTCCATCAGCCTGAGCAACCAACGCGGCCGCGATTTTCTTTGCGTGTTCTGCCGGCAATAAGAAGGTTAGTTCAATTCCGGGCGGCACAGAAAGAATAAGGACTGGATCACCCGTAAGGCGCGAGATTCCAACCTGCCACGTTAAGGGAGAAAGATGCACGTCGCCAACCAATGTGCCCGCCTTTGGCGGATTTGGTCCAGACAGCGTTGCGGCGCATGAAAATATTGCGCGTGCTAGATAAGCAGCATCCATCGGCGCCAGTGAACCTACTGCATCGATGACCCGGCTTTGGTCGCCGATCAATTCGACCCCCGAGTCCGCGCTTATACGTGCGATTATTTCGGCCATTGATCTCGCTCCTAGTTCGTCTGCCAGCTCCTAGGATAGCGATGGAGGGGCCGGGCGAAACAAAGATGTCGCCGGACGGCGGATAAAATCAGCATCAACTTAGCCGCGCTTCGGTCTACGTGGGCTTACCATGAAACGAGAAGCGCGCCGTCCTATTTCATTTGTAACATCTTCTCGTTCGACACACTCTCCACTCGGAGAGAGGATTTAGAGCCGCTGGCGGTGCTAGTGTCGCCTCTGCTGACGGCATCCCTTGTACTGACTAGGCCCTGATGCTTGGTGCAGCGTCAGGGCCGTTTCTTCTTTCGAGGCGCCGCGCACACCAGAGCTATGATTTGGGTGGCGATTTCCCCTGAAACACTCCATATTCACGGCGTTGGCGAGGGGATATTCGTGCAGCGTTTTCGGTGATGTGTTCGCGTGCGTGCTCGCTTTGCGGGACGCTTGCGCGCGTCGGTGAAGCAAACCGGGGAATAGGGACATGAGGACCATGGGCAGGGGAATTGCATCATGGCTACAAAGCGTGGTCGGCCGTCAAAGTCGGGCGATCGATACAACTGCGGGAAGCTGAAGCCGGCTGAAACGTCCAAACAACCGATCTCGCCAGCGCTCTGGCAACGCATCAAAACCCACGGTCAAAAGATCGGGCTGGATCCTCGCCTCGGCACCGAGCTAGGGCGCCTGGCGCTGCACGATGAACTGACCTCGGCCGAGGTGTCCGCGGGCTTTCGGATCGCCGAAATCTATCAGACCTTTGAACACTTCCACGGCCGCACGCGATCGGCGGCCGGCTCGTCATTCTTCCGGCAGTTCGTCACCGATCTCGAAAAACCGATTGAGGTCACGCGCCGTCGGACCGACGACTATGTCAGCATTGATCAGGAGGAACGGGAGCGCGAGGCGCGCGAAGATTTCGACGTGCTGCAATACTACATGCCGTCGGCTCAGCGAGATATCGTGGAGCAGGTCTGTGTCGCCAGCCAGCCCATCAATCCGGTATCGATCCAGGTTCTGAAATTCGTCCTGCAATATTTCTTCGAGATCTTCCGCGACGACAAAAACTATCGATCGAAGCGCAGCAAGAAGTTCGACGCCAACGCGCCAAAGATCAAATTCTATAGGCCGAAGAAGCACAAAGCCAAGAAAGGTCAGGCTGCAGCCGAAGATGAGCAGCGGAAGCCGAAGCCCATCGACAAGCGCAAACTTTCGTACATGCAAACGCTGCGCATCTTGCGGCCCGATCTCACCGAACCGCAGCTTGAGCAAGCCTGGGGCGTCTATTACGCGCTGATCGCGCGCGCGGACTTCCGCAGGGAGAAAGACGCGGTGCGGGCGTGAACGCGCTGAGCAGGCAGGAAATTGCAGCGCTCCGGGAAGGGGACATCGTTTACGTCCGGATGGTGGTTCGCAAGCCGCTCGGCGAGTACGGAACCGTTCATTGCCGTATCCACGACGAGAAGACGTGGCGAGCGCACTACGTGCCAGTGTTTCCGGAGCATATCGTTGGAAGAGATGCGGGCGACGCTCAGGCCAAGGACATCGTGTAGCGGGTCAGTGTCTGCTTTATTCCCAAAGCGTCATAATTGCTGCACAGCGAGGAAAGGACGCGAAGGGCCAACAACAGACGTTCATGTACCGGCGTGTTGCGGCTCAGGGGCAATGGCGGAATACACTGAATTGAAACGATTGATCCGCACCCCAAGGCGTCGCATGGGTATGCTGTCGCGTATCAACAAGCTGGAACCTGCGCCCAAGGGTCTCGCCAAGGCTCGCAGGATCGTACCGCACTACTGGAAGGCCGCTGCATCGTTCTGGCCCATCAAGCGCGAAGGTCGCAATGATTGCGTACCCTCCAACTTTCAAGGCGCGCTCAAGACGCGCGACATACGCAGCACGGTCACGATCCTCGGTGAGGAAATGGAAGGCGGCCCGATCATGCCAGATGTAATAAGTCTGTAGCGGTTCCCACACCGTAGCGTCCGCGACGATCCACTGAACCCGCGCAGCGCGACCTCCAAGGCGGCCTTTAGCGGCCTCAAGTGCAGCCTCGGATAGATCGAGAACGGTTACATCCTTAAAATCGCGATCAACGAGATTGTCGACCAGACGCGAAGCGCCCCCACCGATGTCGATGATGGCCGAAGCACTCGCGCCGACCTGTGCAATCAATTCAAGCGAAGGAGTTGGGTTTTCCTGAAACCAACTGACTTCATTCTCGCCCTTCTTGGTGTAGACGCCCTCCCAATGGACTTGACGGCTGTCACTCTGCATAGCTTCTCCTCCACCAGGGTCCAAGGTAATCAAAACATGGTCATTCCTCCCATCCTCAACAATAAGCACACGTCCATGCCGTCAGTCTTCGTTCCGGCATCTCTGCTGCGCGAGGCACGGCGACAGAAGGGGCTTGATACGGTGGCGGGACGCTCCGTAGCAATTCGAGGCGGGAACGCTTTGGACGGTGGCTGAACGCGCAAATGTCTGCCTTGGGTCAAAAGCGTCGCCTTATGCAATGGACGGCCGCGCCTCGACTTCCGCTATACGCTGTTAGCGACCAAACTCGCGCGGCACCGCAATATGTCGCGATGGGCCACAACCGGACTCATGCACCGCAGCAAATGGCACGTCATTCGATCACCTCGTCGGCGCGAGCGAGCAGGCAGCTAATGCCGAGCGCCTTCGCGGTCTTGAGTTGAAAAACGGCTCAACTTTAGTTGCTTGTTGGACCGGCAGCTCGGCGGTTTTTTCGCCCTTCAGAACGTCACTGCGGCAGCCCGGCCAACCGCAGCCCTTCCAGCACGCGCTCCATCCTGTTGTTGAATGCGGCCGTGCCAACCAACGGCTCGAAATTGCTCAACGTCGTCTTCGGCCACAGCTTCATGTGGTGGTCCAGCGCATCACGTGCCTGTTGCTCGCGGCCAACCAGGGCATAGGCCGAAGCCAGGTAAGCCACAGGGTGTCCTGCGTTGGGCGCCTCGAGAGCCGCGCGCGACAATTGCTCGATTGCCTTCTGATCCTGTCCCTGCATGAGGTAGATCAGGCCGATCCCCTGATCCCAGCTCCAGCGCAATCGCGAATTCGGCGCGACGCGATCGGCTTCAAAGAATTCCGCAAGAGCCTCGTCGAGCTGGCCCAGCATGAGTTTGTCGTATCCGATCTCCTTGTGAAGGATCGGGTAGTTCGGGAAGCTCTTGGCAAGCTCGCTGCAGACCTTGATCGCGGCCTCGAACTGGCGCATCGCGCGAAGGATGTGGCACTGCGAGCCGCGCACCATCATGTTATCAGGTGCAATGCGGATGGCATCCTGCAGGGTCAGATCAGCCGCCCGAAGGTCGGCGATGGGATCGCTCGACCATTGATTTAACACGCCGGTCACTATTGCGGACGTCAGACGCGCCAGAGCGGCCGCGTTTCGAGGGTCGAGCGAAACCGCCCATTGCTGGAGGTTGCGAACGGCTTCATAGTCCTCCCGAGACGTCATACTGATATCCTGGGCGATGTGGGTCAGTTTTGCTGCCATCTCGATATTCGCTTTGATCTGTTCGGGTTGAGCCGACCGCGCGAAATAGCTCCATGTCAGCACGCCGAAACCGACAAGGCTGATCGCCACAAAGGCCCCTGCGGCGGCCCGAGGAACGAAAAAGCGGCGCGTCGCGACAGAAGCGGTCCTTGCCGGAGGCAGCGCTTCGGAATGGCCGAGTGTGGTCAGATCGGCAGGCAACACCTCGTCGGGCTGCCGTACCTCCATGGTGCCGTTTTCGGGGTGCCTCGCCGAGGCTTCAGGCGCCTTTTGCTCCTCCCTTACCTCGCCAACGAAACGAATACCCCTGCGCGGCAGAGTTTTGATCAAATGCTGCTGGATTCCACTATCACCGATGGCAGTTCGGACGGCATTGATGCGCGTGCTCAGCGCCGATTCGGACACGGTGCGCCCGCCCCAAATCGTCTCGATCAACTCGTCCCGGCTGACAACGCGCTCGCGGTGACGGATGAGGTATTCCAGAAGGTCGAAGACCTGCGGCTCGACCTCGACCGCTTTGCAGCCAGCACGCAGTTCGCGCCTGTCCGTGTCCAACACGACATTGCTGAAAATATACAACAAATCAAGGCTCCCGAATGGTCAACTGTGACGCCTTCAAGAATCTCGCAGAACGAAAATGAAGAATTTCGTAAGCACAAAATAAAGAGTCCTGAAGGCGCCGCGCGCTGACTTCGGACATATTCGGCAGTGCGGAATCAATCGTAACGGAGTGCGACGTTTGTGCAAGCCGTGCGTTTCAGGTTCCACAGAGAGTAGTCGGCCGACAAAATTGAAGGGGTGTCTATTATGACCGCAATTGTGCAAACACTCTTCCGTACTTTTCATTCCGTCAGTGACATCGATGTCCTGAAGGAGATCGCCCTGCTCTGCGGAGCCGGGCTGCTGGTTTCTCTGCTTGCGTTGACCTACGGCCTGGATTTGAGCCCTGGTTTCTTCTGATTGGGGGTCACGGACCTTGGGATTGGCGTGTTTCACGCAGGCAACAAATCTCGACTAGCAGTAGCTTTTTGACCTAGATTCAGCGCAAACGGGGAGGAAAAGCCGATGATGAAGATCCTCGCCGTGGCGTGCGTAACCGTGCCGGCTATCGGGGTATCTGCAATCGCACAGCAGCCAGCCATCAAGCGCACCGTCCTTCGCAGCATCGATTATCCCGCGGGCTATACCACCGTGACGGCGATTGTGGAGATCGCGCCGGGCACTTGCGCGGGCCGTCACACCCATCCGGGGATCGACAGCGGTTACGTCATACAGGGCGACTTCGTGCTCAAAATCGATGGGAAGCCCGAACAGACCCTTAAGGCGGGCGACTCATACGAGACGTCGCCCCAGACGCCCCACGACGCTTGCTCGGTATCGGGCAACAAGCTGATCGACACCTTTGTCATAGAGAAAGGCAAGCCGCTGGCATCGCCGGCGCCCTGATCCGGCGCAGTACGAAACGCAGTGTCCGTTCGGATCGATGCTGTCGAAAAAATCTTGAGGTTGCGCCGAACAGTGATTCCGCTGATTCCGAGGGTCATGGCCTTGGAGACGGCGATGATGGGCTATATCAATGTCGCTTTGCTAGGCATGTCCGACTGGGGTCACATCCGGAAGAGCTCACTCCGAGCACAACGAGGCCGTTTTACTCCGAACAGCAGACGTAAGAACGATATCCCATGAGGTCCGCGTCGTGCCATAACCCGACATGCTGGTTGGTGCAACGATCCGTCATGTTTGCACGCGCGTCGGCAGGTTTGGCACCTTTGGCGGCGCGTAGGCCCTAATCGTCATCACGCTTTGGAACGACTAGGCGCCATCAAAGAGCGATGCCTAACAGACCAAAGATACAAACACCTCTATCTGATCAGCTGCCGCAACGATCAGCGCGTCATAGTTGGTTTGCCCTTGAGCTGCCGCTTTCAAAATACACTCGGCAAAATATGCCTTCGCGGCCGGGGTCGAATGCTCCAACGGCACTCTAGTCATAATGTCCTCAAGAACCTTCTTCATGACTACGATGAGCTCGGGGTCGAATTGAGGCATGGCCGTAGTTCCCGTACCAAGGACTGGCACACTACTAGCGCGACGAGCTTACACTGGCCTTACAGCTATCGCTTCGCCGGAAAATCGTAATGTGCCACGTTCGCGCATATTTTTTGAGATAGGTGTTACGGCAGCGTTATAGGAAAGTAATAAGTGGCCGGCGGTTATGACGTGAGCTAGGGACTATTTGGATCGCGCCGTCTGCGTTACGCGCAACGCGCGCTCTTCTCAGACCTCGGCGGCTTCATGTCCGAGCGTCCATCGTCAATCGAATTGGGCCGTCTCGACCCCGATGTCCGGATCGGGTCAAAAGCGTCGCCTTATGCAATGGACGGCTGCGCCTCGACTTCCGCTATACGCTGTTAGCGACCAAACTCGCGCGGCACTGCAATATGTCGCGATGGGCCAACAAGCGACATCAATTGAAATGAAAGAGGCCGCCAACTGAGGCGACCTTTTTCTCCCATCTGTCGGTCGTTCAGCCTGGCCCATGCAGAAATTTGGCGTCGCTCCGAAACTCCGTCAATTCAAAACCCATTGCGCCGCAGTTAGTTCCTCGGTTGGCATGTCCCCCTGTGGAAAATTAGACCACAAGCGGTCAAGGCCAGTACCCGGCCTCAATCGACCCAAAAGAGTTCGCCGCACTGACAATGGAATAGACGAACCAACTTGCCTTTGCTGCTATCGAGTATGGGTTGAGCGGGGCAAAAGACGGCGCAGACCGGACAGCGGCGCTGCATATCTTGCGTCCGTTGGCCCGGTGACTGTTCTTTGTTATCCGTCACTTTGCCATTCCTCCTCCCCAAGACAAACATACGGCGCGGCAGACGGCTGTTCAAAATTGCTCACCTTTCAAACTAGCTGCACGACCGATGGTCTGTCAGGACGTTGCAGATTCCGCATTGGAACTTGGGGCCATATTCTGTTTGGACGACCCTAAAGCCATCCGAGATCCGATCAGCGATCGGCATATCGTCACCTTGGTCTTGGGAGAGGCCCACCGAGCCACCGCTTCGGCACCGTGGGCAGCGGAGACGTTCGTTCCATCGATCAATCATAGGCGGCTCCTTTATCTGCGCAGCCTACGACAGCGAATGTGATCGCCGATGTACAAAAACGAACACCAGGGAAAACTCAATTGGTGGCGCGAGTCGTTTAGTCGATTTCGGCCGTTCGCCTGCTTACCTCCTGACAGCGGCGGAAAAGCAGACATCCGCCAACCGCTGCTTGGGGCCGATGCTGTCGAAAAAGGACTTGAGGAGCCGAGAGAACAGTGATTCCTGCTTAGAAGGCGGCGGCAGGAGAGTCGGCGATGATGGGGCGGCAGGACCGAGATCAGGGGCAGCTCTTCTATGAGTTCAGCCTCGACGAGATGATCCCGGCGGACCACCTGCTGCGACGGATCAATGGGTTCGCGACAGCCGTTCTGGCCGATTTGCACGACCAACTAAAGGCGTTCTACAGTGACATTGGGCGGCCCTCGATCGATCCCGAGCTGATGATCCGGATGCTCCTGGTCGGTTACTGCTATGGCATTCGCCATGAGCGCCGGCTGTGCCAGGAAGTGGCGCTGCACCTTGCTTACCGCTGGTTTTGCAAGCTCGATCTCGACGACAAGGTTCCGCACCATTCGACATTCTCAGTCAATCGGCTCGGCCGCTTCCGAGAGAGCGAGATCCTGCGTCATATCTTCGAGCGCGTGGTTGCGGCGTGCATGGCCGCGGGTCTTGTCAAGGGCGAGGGATTCGCGGTGGACGCGAGCGTGATGGAAGCCAATGCCAGCCGTTATCACGGCAAAGCGCCGGACGAGTTGGACTGGAGCGATGCGCAACGTCAGAAGCGCGCAGTGGCCGAGTATCTTGCCGCACTTGAAGCCGAGGCGCAGGTCCAGGAAGACGGAGACGGCCGTGGTGGTGGTTCTGACGGGAAGCCGACCACAACACCCGACCGCAAGCCACCGAAGGTGATCTCGCCCTCCGATCCTTCGTCGGCGTGGACGGCGAAGGCCAATAAGCGGGTGCAGTTCGGGTACGGGCTCAACTATCTTATCGACGTCGAGCACGCGATCATTGTCGATGTCGAGGCGACGCCGGCACGCACTTATGATGAGGTAGCGTCAACCAAGACGATGATCGAGCGCACCGAACAACGGCTTGACCTAAAGCCTGATTGGCTCACAGCCGATACTGCCTACGGCACCGGCAGACTGCTTGCATGGCTGCTGGGCCAAAGCATCACGCCGCATATCCCTGTGTGGGAAAGATATGCATCGTCTGATAACATGTTCCCCCGTAGCGAGTTCGCTTACGAGGCTGAGCGAGACGTCTATATCTGCCCGAATGGCAAGCTCTTGCGAACCTCAGGAACGGTCCACGATAGCCGCGTCAGGAACTACCTGTCACAACCCCGAGAGTGCCGCGCTTGCAAGCTCAAGCCACGATGCACGCGCGCCCCGTTCAAGAAGATCGCTCGCGACATCAATGAAGATGCACGCAATCATGCCCGCTCCCTAAAGGGCACGCCGGCGTTCGAGCGATCGAGCAATGCGCGCAAAAAAGTCGAGATGCGTTTTGCACACCTGAAGGTCCAGCATGGCTTTGAGCGTATGCGCCTTCGCGGTCTCACCGGCGCCCGCGACGAATTTCATCTCGCTGCCATTGTGCAGAACCTCAAGACAATGGCGCTGCGTCTACTCGGCCCGCCAACAAGCGGAGCCTGTCCGGCGACTGTGTAAGAAGCTTGCCAGGTCGGTCGCGGTGCTTGCCGATCAGGCTCCAACGTTCAGCTAGGAATAAGCCGAAAACGCCGCGAATAGCAAAATCAGCTACGCTACGGGCATTTTTCGACAGCATCGGCCAGAAGCGGAAGTGCTGGCCCTCCCAACGACAAGCACCCTCACTACGTCAGCTCGTCGAGTAATGCCTTAGCCTGCTTCAAGTCCAACGTGTCAAAGCCCTCGGTGAACCAACCATAGATGGGCTCGAGCACGTCGTAGGCTTCCCTGATCCGCCCCTGGTCGCACATGAGCCGTGCATAGCTTGTCGCAGTGCGCAGCTCCCAGGACTTCGCCTGTTGCTGGCGCGCCCAGTCGAGCGAGGCGAGGTAATTGCGCTCTGCGCCTTCCAAGTCACCTTTGAGCGAGAGCACCCAGCCTTTGATCCTGAGGGTTTCAGCATAGTAGTGCCGTTCTTCCCAGCCCCGGCCGCTCAATCTGGGCGATGATTTCGCCGATCAGATCGAGCGCACCATCGAGAGCGCCTAGTTGCGCCCTTCCCTCGGCGAGAGCCGATTTCAGGTGGACACCGAGTCTTCCACCTCCATTCTCCCAGATGGTCCGGCCCGCCTTCAGCGAGGCTACCCCTGCGGTGAATTCACCCTTGCGGATCAATGCAACTCCAACATGCGAACGTGCCAATACCTCCTTCACAAACCGAAGGCTGTTTTCGCGAGCCACTCGCTCGCCTTCTTCAACGCGCTTCAGCAGCTCCTCAGGCTCGCCGACGTGGTCGAAAACCATTGCGCCATAGGTCAGACACCAGCTCAGGTTGAAAGGATGCCCGAGCCGGCGCGCATGGGCCAGGGCGGCGTCGCTGATCTTTACGGCTTGCTCGGGATAGCCGAGCATCCAGGTCGAAAGCGCCATCCAGGTTAAAGTGAACGTTTTCAGGTCCTGGTTAAGGAGGCCAACCATAGGGCCGTGCCGCTCTTCGGTGTAGAGCGCCAGCACCTTTCCGGCGTGCTCCCTGGTCTTCATCAGCTCGCCGAGATAAAAATTGGTCACCGCGGCGCTGGCATGCCCGACGATCAGGAGATCCCCGTCGTGGTACAGCTCGGCCGCATCCAGCATTTGTGCGACCCCGCCAAGAGACTCGGCAACCCGTCCCGTCGTTATAACATGCGCGTTGAGTCCCCATAGGATCGGCAGCAGGGCATCGTTGCGGCGAAGCGACTTCGCCAGCCCCAGCGCCGGATGCAGACTGTCCCAGACCTCCTGAACTGGCGCAAAGTTGAGCGCAATCCACGCAGTCCCCAAAAAAAATGCGCATGTCCAGCTCCTTGCCGTCGCGTTCCGCTGAGGATGGCAACGCAGCGACCAGGTCCAGACCCTTGTTCAGATGTGCGATCGCTTCGGTCAGCGCCATGCGCGTGAGCGCCATGCTTCCCGCCTTCTGCCAAAGC
>Ga0206935_10236_pt1 | contig 16727 bp, 10 predicted proteins | sample Alteio_BWOrgHeat_13_FD_152924 | JGI IMG/M metagenome (GOLD analysis project Ga0206935, IMG submission 152924) | Enriched cells from forest soil in Barre Woods Harvard Forest LTER site, Petersham, Massachusetts, United States -... | ecosystem: Environmental > Terrestrial > Soil > Temperate forest >...
GGCACGGGTGGAGATATCGGTTCCCAAGATCATTGCCTTGGATGTATCGAGAATGGAGGATGATTTGAGCAGGCACAGTGCGATTGAATAGGCTTCGTCTCCTGTTGATGTTCCAGCCGACCAAATGCGTACACTGTCTTGCTGGTTGCCACGCTGGGCCAAGGCTGGAAAAACGCGGTTTTTCAAATCCAAAAAATGATTATGCTCGCGCCACCAGTAGGTGTGGTTCGTGCAGATCAGATCAAGCAGGACAGTCTGCTCAGTTCTGCTTTCTTTTACCAATTGAGCATACGCATTCATGTCCAATGCGAGTGTTCGCAATCGTTTGGACAGGCGGTTCTCAACCATGGTGCGCTTGTTCGCGCTGAGCGAAATGCCGGCAATCCGTGTCACCAAGGACATGACAATGCCCAGACCATCCTGTTCAGGGCTCATTTGCACAGCTGCTCAAGGACTGGAGTTTGCGGGCAAGTCGCTTCATGTCTTCAGTTTGATTTGCTATGGAGATCCAAGACACGTTTGATATCCAGCAGCATGCGAATCTTCCCCTCGCTTTTACCGATTGCCCGAACATAAGCGGCGTCGATTCCAAGACCATAATTGGGCGGTGGTTCAATGTCATCTTTGGTGAAGGATGCCACCTCGCGCACCTGATCGACAGAGAGGCCAATCAATTTTGCATCGTTTTCGATGATAATGAATACATTGTGCTTAGTGGCTTCCACGATTCCGAGATTGAATAGAATGCGCATGGACAGGACGGGAATGACCTTTCCACGTAAATTGATGACCCCCAGGACCACGGGAGGGCTTCCGGGAACCGGAGTGACTGGCAATAGGCCGACGATTTCCGAGACCGATTGAATGTCGACTCCATATTCTTCAGTCCCGATCATGAAAGTCAGGTAGGTCCCCACTACATCAGGCAGGGCTTTGATCGATTCATTGTGGCTATTCGGTCGCGTCATTAAAGCCTCCGCCTTGCGTGATTTCGGGCGCTCTGCAATAAAAGAACAAGGATGGATGTGGTCATGCTGCAGTCGAGTTGGGAAGTAGGCGGTTAGGATCCAAGATCAGACCGACGCGACCATCGGAAAGGATTGCCGATCCAGACAGTCCTGGATGATGAGGAATTGATTTGGACAGTGGTTTGATCACGACCTGTTGCTGACCGAGTATTTCATCGACTTCGAGCGCATATCGTCCGTTGAAATGTTCGACCACCAGGAGGATTCCTTGGCCAGGCTCCACACCTCCGCCAGGCAGTGAGAAGAGATCACTGAGTCGCGCGATTGGCAGCAGCTGACCACGACTTTCGATGACTCGGCCCCGATTGAGGACCGATCTGATGTTCTCTGGCGTCGGTTGGCTTGCCTCTATGACCGATCCCACTGGAAGCAGGAACCGATGACTTCCGACTCGAAGCAGCATCGCCTCCAAGATTGCGGTCGTTAAGGGTAATTTAATGATAAAGCTTGCACCACGACCAATCGTGCTGCTGATGTCGATGGTCCCATTGAGACTTTGGACATTGCGTAGAACGACATCCATGCCGACGCCACGTCCACTGAATTCGGTAAGTTTGGAGGCGGTTGAGAACCCGGGAATGAAAATGAGCTGGAATGCCTCGTTTGATGAGGGGCTGGCATCAGGTGCAAGAAGACCCTGCTCAACCGCTTTCTTGCGAAGCTGCTCCGGATCCAGGCCAGGTCCATCATCCTCCATCTTGATCACCACATGATCACCGGCTTGTACTGCACTCAGTGAAATCTGGCTTTTCGCTGGTTTCCCTGCCTTTGCGCGTTCGGCCGGAGAATCAACGCCATGATCCACGGCGTTTCTAATCATGTGCATCAACGGATCCGCAATTCCGTCAGCAATGGTGCGATCGATCTCGGTTTCCTCGCCTTGAATGTTGAAAAGCACATCCTTCCCGAGCTTATGCGCCGTATCATGGGCCGCGCGAGCTATCTTTTTGAAGGTGCTGCGAAGTGGCACCATGCGCATATTGAGGGCTAGATTCTGCAATTCACGCATGATGCGTGCCTGTCGCTCGATTGAATGGCGAAGGCGTGGATGTTCGATGGTTGATACATCATCAGTAATCATCGACTGGGAAATCATGAGTTCACCAACGAGATTCACCAATTCCTCCAGTTTGGCTATGGCGATTCGAGAAAAGCCTTCCCCGCCGGTGCGCAGTATTCCTTGACGAGTTATAGCGTTTTCGTTCACCAGCTTTGGAAATGTGCCGGGAGCTAGAATTGCATTTGTCTCATTCTCCGAAGTCTCGGGAGTGAGGTCATTCATCTCCATCATGTCGAAGATGGTGTCGGCCGAAGAAAGTATTTTGTCGGCAGGGGCATTCGCAATTACCGCGGGAGTAGGCTTGGGATCGGAGTCCAGCGACTTCACTAATTTTCTAATGACATCGATAATTTCGAGTATTGATAGGCATTGCTGTTGGCTCAGGTTCAGCAGGGGCACGCCTGTGGTGTCGGTCAATGCCTCTTCGGCATTACGGGATTGCAGGGCGATCTTTGAAAAGCCAAGATATGAGCAAATCCCAGTGAGGGTGCTGAAGGAGCGAAGAACACCTTGAATGCTATCGCTATTGACAACCGGGTTGATGAGCAGCCCTTCAGCTTGATTCATCAGCTCAGTGACTTCAGGAATGAAATCCTCCATGATCGCGAGGTCATCAGGTATATCAGCTGTGGGATTGGCAATTTTTTCCGCAGCCTCATTTGAGATATTTGCTAGCGCGGTAAGCAAGTCTCCATCTATGTCTGTTGGGCCGCGAATTCCTTTGTCCAAATTTGCAATTTCCTGAACTAGACAGGTCACAGTCTGCAAAAGGAGCTGAATGCATGCGGGAGACGCCGTCAGAACCTTGTTGCGCAATTGATCCAGGACAGTTTCACAGGCATGCGATAGATTCTGAACCCGGACCAGTTCTAGGAATCCGGCGCTTCCCTTGATGGTATGGATAGCCCGGAAACAGGACTCAATGGCAGGCATATCAGTGGGGAACCGATCAAGGCGCAACAGGCTTTCTTCCGCTAACTCAAGATGATCCTTGGTTTCGGCGATGAAGAGTTCGAAAAGACTGTCTTGTTCTGCCATGGTATTATTCAGAAATCTCTGAGTACGCGATCATCATCTGAATTCCTAAGTTTTTCGTTGGCGCTCGATTCTTCCTGTTTGTTGGGAGGGGGAGGGATTTTTGGTCCGCCAAGTCGTGCATGAGATTTGGTCAGATGTTTGCTTGTCGAGCGTACTGGCTTGGGTGGTGGATCGATGATTCCGCTGAGGGTGGTTTTTCGGGAAACATTCCGTGGAATGGTTGCGGTTGGTGGCTCTGCGGGGTCTGTGAGGGGAGCTTTTGCGAAATTTCCGCTGACGAAGGGTTCCAACGTGCGTATCTCATTGACCATTGCCTGCGCTTGTGCCGACAGTTCTTCGCCAACCGCCGCACCTTGCTCGGCATGGGAGGCATTTCCTGAAGTAATTCCGTCAACATCGCGGAGCGCCTGGCTGATTTGACCTATGCCTTGAAGGATTTCGCCAGCAGAGGAGGCGATTCCGGCGACCAGGGTATTCATATCACGACTGTTACCTGAAAATTCTCCAACAATTGAGTCAACCTTATTGGTCAGAAGAACTCCAGTTTCAGCGCTGCCAATCGATGATTCGATGAGAGCGGTCGTCTCCTGAGCTGCAGACCCAGCACGTTGCGCGAGATTTCGCACTTCCTCCGCGACCACTGAGAATCCGCGACCTGCATCACCAGCACGAGCCGCCTCAACTGCCGCATTCAGGGCGAGTAAGTTGGTTTGAAAGGCGATTTCATCGATGGTTTTCACGATGCGAGCACATTTATCAGCATTCGCCTTTATCCGCTGAATTGCCTCGACCAGTTCTTTGATGGCAATGGTTCCTTGCTCGCTGCCCTGGAGAGAGGTATTGGCCATCTGACTAGCCGATATGGAGTGTTCTGCCGCACTTTGCAGAAGAACCGTCATTTGTTCAAGGCTGGTAGATGTTTGTTGTAAAGCGGAAGCACTGCGATTGGTTCCATCGGCCAAAGATTGGGATGCTTGAGCTACCTGATCCGCAGCGTTCGATAGTTGCGAGGCTCCATAAGTGAGCGCGCCATGGATGCGACCGAGTTCAATTCCCGATTTACGTAGCAAAACGACCAAAGTGAGAGGAAAGAAAAAACCAAGTAAGATCGCTGTGGCTATGCAAGAGATGCGAGCCCACTTTAAGTTTTCGGCTATATTACTGTCGAGTGCCACCGTCCACTGACCAGCGGCTTGGGAAATTTTTTCTGCAATGGGAGTCTCTTCATCCGTCACGCGAAGGAGTTTGACCATAATGGAGTTAGTCGATTCGGTTCCCGCGGATTTACGTAAGGCTGGAATCAAATCTTCTTTTAATATTTTCGAAAAACTCTGGGTTTCCTTCTGAAGATCCCCGATTGGTTCCTCAATCTCAATTGGTAAGGAATAATTCGTCGTTATATTGCCGAAAGTGGCTTGTTGTTGATCAAGCAGTTGCGATATGCGGCTTACCAGTTGTTCGCGTTCAGCCGTGGTCATCTCCCGATTCAAGCGAATGCTTAATGCATCTAATGCATCGATCTGGAAAATGGACAGAGGGGTTTGAGTGAGGGTGCGGGCTAGTTCCCGGTTTTGCACCGTCACGCTATCTGCATTCGCCGCTTCAAAAAATTTCCAAGAAATGACGAGTGCCAGAACTCCGATGAGCAGTCCTCCCACGATCAGAATGAGATTTGCCCGGAATGATCGAAGGGCCATCGCGTACGCTCCCGTTTCAAGTCTACTCTACATTCGAGTTGAATGCGTTTTGGAAGACGTGAATTCAGGGAGGAGGATAGTTTATGTCGTTAAAAGAAGAAGAACAAAAGCGGCTTTGTGCCTAAAGGTGATGATTTTTATCAAACGAAGACATCAACTATTAACAATTATCCCCAACATAGACTGAGAAAATATAACTATGCTCATAGTGTAAATCTTGAGCACTTCGCCAGGTTGAACGATTCCTCCAGGTGCGGCACGGCCTGAGTTTACTGAGCTGCATAGCGTCAACGCTCCGAAGTGGGTAGCCTCTGTTTTCCAAATAGAGTGGTTATTGGAAGTGATGGTGTACCGATTCGTGGAAAGTACGGTTCGGATCGAGAATAAAGTTTCGGTTTAAAAATTACGCCAACGCAGCACTCCAAGGCGTGAAAACTGATCGCGGAATGAACCGGCAGATGCCAATGTGGGATGGTTGGCCAGAATGCCGGGGACCCTCGGAACACACAATAACTCGAAGGCTCTCAGATTTACTTCAAACAGCGACCTTGAAGTGACTGGAGGGGGTGTGGCGAAAGGGCATTAGTCATAGCACCGCCTCCAAATCATCGGTAAAAGCAGCATCGTTAGTGGCGCGCCGGGAGGGATTTGAACCCCCAACCCTCAGATCCGAAGTCTGATGCTCTATCCAGTTGAGCTACCAGCGCATTGCTGATGGAGAATGTAGCAATGGTCGTTGCGGCTGCATGAATCATATTTATTATGATTATAGTTAAATTGAGTTAACTTTAATATGCTAAAAATTTATCTCAGAAATATGAAGAACCTGCGGTGAAACCTGATGCCAATGAGCAAGGCATGCAATCTCGTGAATATTTAACGCATTGCAATTTCAAGCTGCAGACGTCTCCTCTTGCTCTCTACCTTCCAGTAGGTAGACAGTGCCCATGCCAATGTCGCAGCTTACAACCAAGGACGCCTTGCTGCATGCGACCGGCGAACTCCTAGAGCGTGTTGGCTATGCCTCCTTTAGTTATCGTGATCTCGCTGAAGTCGTCGGCATCCGCACCGCGAGCATCCATTACTACTTTCCAACCAAGGAAGATTTGGGAGTCGCATGGGCCGCTTGGTACCAGGAAACCATGCTGTCAGGTGAGATTGAACTCAGCGTGGAGTACCCCGATGTTCGGCAACGTCTCATGGCGCTTGCCCGATCGATTGCAACCTGTGCAGGCAGTACTGAAAAATCCTGTCCGATAAGTCTTCTCCAGGCTGAATATGCTGTGCTGCCGCCAAGACTGCAAAAGGCGGTCAGGTCACTTATCGATCAGAGACTTTCAATTCTCGTTCGATGGCTCGAGATTGGGCGCCGGGAGGGGACATTCTCATTCAAAGGAAGTGCGGAGATACAGGCCCAATTGGTGTGGGCCGTCATGGAATATGGTACGCAACTCGCAAGAAGTCATCCAGCTAGAACGCTTCCTGCCCTGGTCAAACAACTCATAGATAACATGTCGTCGTGAAAACTTTACTCAGAATTCGCAAGGAACCTCATATGCGTCTCGGCATTTTCCTGCTTGTAATTCCTCTGATATGCGGTTGTGGGTCTCAACCTGCGGCACCATTCGCCATGAAACCATTTGTAGTTGGTGTGGCAAATCCACTGCAACGTGAAATTCCAGTAGTGCGTGACTTGACCGGGCAAGTCGAAGCCATAGAGACGGTCCAGCTACAGCCAAGAATCGGAGGACTGGTCATCAAGGTTCTTGTGAAAAATGGTGCGGAAGTCAAGGTAGGCGACCCAATTCTCGAAATCGATCCAAAGCCCTTCGCGGTTGCCCTTGCAGCTGCTCAAGCCCAGGTTCTTAGCATTAATGCACGCATGGTGAATGCAAAAGCGAACCTGGAACGAAGTAGACCACTTTTATCACAAAAAATTATTTCAGATCAGAATCTCGCCGATCTGGAGGCGACCGCAAAAATCGCTGAAGCCGATTATGCGGGTGCGCAGGCAAATGTTGAATCAGCGAGATTGAATCTTGGCTACACCCATGTCACTGCTCCGATTTCAGGTCGAATTGGAAAAGTATCGTCGACCATTGGCAATCTGGTCGTGGCTGGAGGCGCCTTTCCTGGAACCATCCTCACCTCGATTGTAAGTATCGATCCAGTCTATGTCGCCTTCGACTTGGATGAGCAGACATGGCGTGAGATTGGGAAACATGTGCGTGCGGCAGGTGAGACAGCGGACGGAGTCCCAGTTCCGGTTGATGCGCAACTGGAAGGGGAAGCAGGATATACGCATAAGGGGTTTGTCTCATTTGCAGACAATCAGGTTGATAGTGGATCAGGTTCGATCCGCATCCACGCCCGATTCCCTAATTTGGATCGCGCATTGACACCAGGAGCATTTGCAAGAGTCCGACTTGAGATTTCTGGACCTCGTTCGGTCCTGCTCATCAATGAGAGCTCACTGCAAAGTCGATTGGCTATGCGATATGTGCAAGTGGTGGATGAGCATGGTATGTCATCCTTTCGACCAGTGGTTCTCGGAGATCATCTTGAAGGCAGCCTGATCGTCGTTGAAAATGGCCTGAAGCAGGATGAACGAATCGCGGTCAAGGGATTGGAGAAGATAATACCGGGGAAACCTGTCAGTCCGCAATTGGTGGCAATGGACACCTTGGAGCCGTTCGATGCCACGCAGGAGGGAGCGCAACCTCCAGCTGATGGTTCAGCTGCACTATCCGGCAATTCGACCTCAACCGCTGGCAAGTCGGAGCATCAGTGAGACTCCCGCAATTCTTCATTGATCGTCCGATTTTCGCTGGAGTTCTGTCAATTCTGATAGTGCTCATTGGTATAGCCTCGGCTATCCAGCTCCCAGTGAGCGAGTATCCGGAAGTGGTGCCACCTACGATCGTGCTGAACGCCACGTATCTCGGTGCCAGTCCCGAAACTATTGCGGCGACGGTTGCAGGACCGCTTGAGCAGGAGATGACCGGACTAGACAATCTCCTGTATATGCTCTCGCAAAGCACTCCCGATGGCGGCATGGCTCTGACTCTGACCTTCAAGATTGGTACCAATATCAATCATGAATTGGTTGACGTGCAGAACCGAATTCAGCAGGCAACTCCTCGTCTTCCAGATGATGTACGTCGTCTTGGCGTCATCGCGCAAAGTCGAGGGGGCATATTGATGGTGGTGCATTTATTGTCTCCAAATGACTCACTCGATACATTAACACTGGCCAATTATGCAAAGCTTTATGTACGGAATCGGCTTGCCGGATTGCCCGGAGTCGGTGACGTTCAGGTGTTTGGTGCTGGTGAATATAGCATGCGCATCTGGCTCAATCCTGACCGCCTGGCTGCGCGCGGGCTCCAACCAAGTGATGTTGAAAATGCCATCCGTGCCCAGAATATTCAGATTGCAGCCGGTATTCTTGGTCAGCCACCCATTGATAGTTCCCCAAAATTGGAGATCCAGGTCACCACCAAGGGCCGTCTCAGCGATATTTCCGAATTCGAGAATATCATCGTCAGACGTGGTACATTGGGGCAATTAGTTCGACTCAAGGATGTAGCTAGGGTTGAGCTGGGTGCCAATACGTACGCCCTACGCAGCCTATTGAGCAATAAGTCTGCCGCCGCGATACCGATCTTCCAGTCGCCTGATGCCAATGCGATTGCCACATCGAATGCGGTACGGCAAGCCATGGAGGACATGTCGCATTCCTTTCCTCCTGGAATGGCCTACCGCGTTGTCTATGACCCGACCACCTTTGTCAGGGATTCGATCACCGAAGTAATTTGGACACTGCTCGAAGCAATCGCGTTGGTCGTGGTGGTGGTCATCATCTTCCTGCAAACATGGAGGGCTTCAATCATACCGCTGATTGCTGTTCCTGTATCTTTAGTTGGAACTTTTGGTGTCATGCATGGTCTCGGCTTTTCAATCAATTCCTTGTCCTTGTTTGGATTGGTACTTTCCATCGGCATTGTGGTCGACGATGCGATCGTCGTCGTCGAGAATGTCGAAAGAAACATAGAGGAGGGATTGCAGCCTCGTGCGGCAACCAAACAGGCCATGCGCGAGGTGTCGGGTCCAATCCTAGCTACCGCTCTTGTATTATGCTCGGTATTCATTCCTACGGCTTTCATCAGTGGATTAACCGGTCGCTTTTATCAGCAGTTCGCCTTGACCATCGCCATCTCGACTGCCATCTCAGCATTCAATTCATTGACCCTCAGCCCTGCCTTGGCTGCGCTGTTGCTGAAGCATAATCCCGAAGGAAAGCGTCCAGGTGGATTGCTCTTTGGCTGGTTCTTCTCGATCTTCAACGCGTGTTTCAAGTTTTTCTCGCGACGATATGTGATTGTAGAGCGCTGGGCAATATTTCTGTCGATTCCCATGTTGATGATCTATGGTGCGCTGCTGGCATTGACTGTATTTGTTTTTATGTCCATGCCGACCGCTTTTATTCCTTCACAGGACAAGGGATTTCTGATTGCCATTCTGAAACTTCCCGATGGTACAGCGCTTGGTCGTACTGAAGCGGCGACGCGGCAATTGAGCGAAATAGCCAAGGCCCAACCAGGTGTTGACGAAGTTGTTGCCTTCCCCGGTCTGAGCCTGTCATTCGCGAGCAGCTCAAATTTCATGATCGCATTTATTACCTTGAAGCCTTACCAGGAGAGATCCACGCCTGAGCTCTCATCAAATGCTATCGCTGGTGCAATTAGTGGTAAGATCACCAGCATCCAGGATGCATTCGCCTTTGTGATTCCAGCACCTCCAATTCTCGGTCTCAGCCTGACTGGTGGGTTCGATCTCTATATCGAGGACCGAGGCAATATCGGCCTTCCAGCTCTCAATGAAATCGCCGGAAAATTACTGGGTCAGATGTATCAATCCAAAAAATTGGATCCGTTTCAATCTAGAACCCTTTTCTCGCTCGGAATACCGAGAATCCAGGTAGACATCGATCGCGAAAAACTGATCGCGCAGAGCGTTCAACTCAGCGATGTCTTCGATGCATTGCAGGGGTATTTCGGTTCGGTTTACGTCAATGATTTCAACAAATTCAATCATACCTGGGAAGTCATTGTTCAGGCCGATTCGAAGTTTCGCATGCAATCCAGTGATATTTCACGCATTAAAGTACGAAATCTTGCCGGTAATTTGATACCGCTGTCCTCATTTGTGGCATTGAATGACACTGCCGGTCCCAATGAGGTGAATGACTACAATACATTCCCTGCCATTGATATCTCAGGTGGACCAGCCGCGGGAGTCACAGGCGACGAAGCCATGTTAGAAATGAAAGGCATTCTGGATAAGACTTTGCCGGATACGGTGAAAGCGGAATTTACCGGATTGACCTATCAGCAGATTCTGGCGGGCCACACAGCAGAATACATTTTTCCAATCTGCGTCTTGCTGGTGGTTCTAGTCTTGGCGGCATTCTATGAAAGCTTGGTGCTGCCATTGGCAATCGTTCTGATCGTGCCAATGTGTTTGCTCTGTGCGTTGGTGGGGGTCTATCTCAGCCATGGTGACAACAATATCATGACGCAGATTGGCCTGATTGTACTTGTCGGTCTTGCCTGTAAAAATGCCATTTTGATTGTTGAATTCGCAAAAGATGCGGAAGTCCTCAAAGGCATGACGCCCGTGGAAGCAGCATTAGAAGCTTGTCGTTTGAGGCTTCGCCCGATCTTGATGACTTCAGTAGCATTTATCATGGGTGTCTGGCCCTTGGTGCATGCCTTTGGCGCGGGGGCAGAGTTGCGACGTGCAACGGGAGTGGCAGTGTTTTCTGGAATGATCGGTGTGACGATATTCGGCTTACTGCTGACTCCGGTTTTCTATGTTGTTTTACGCCGTCTTACCGGTAATCGACCGCTCAAGCACCATGACCAAGATGAGCCTGAAGTCGTTAAGGTTCATACCTAGGAATTGATTTATCAGATCATTCAATGCGTGCTCATAACATTGCGTAGTTGCGTACAATGTCTCGCATCGGATTGATTGTGAACCCAATGTGTTCATAGGTAACTCAACGAGCCATTCGCCTCAGGTTATCGACAAATGGCTCGTTGGGCAGGTTGGATTATTAGACCACTTACAATTTGGATACGGCAGTGGTCGAAAAATTTACGACATGCAAACCCCAGTGACCATCCTGTTTGAGGTCTGGCTCCCGATTGATGATTGAAAAGAGCCATGCCGGTTGTTGCCAGAGGAGCCTTCCAACGGGGTAAGCGGTTCCGATCGCTGCGACATCTCCTGCCGCAATCACGGTGCGACCGGTCCCCTCAACGGAGCCTGAGAGGATACCAACGATGAAGGCTCCGGTGCCGGTGACACTTCCGACAATCGTACGACCCACTGGTTTTGCCACATAACCCCAGAAGGAGCGTCCAATGATTTGAGCATACCATCCGAATGGTGCTTCTGTCCAGAGTTCACCGATCTGATGCGATGTTCTCACATAATCATCGCGGATCCCATGGACCGTGAAATCGCGAATGACCTCGCGTCCGCCGAAGTGGAAGGCGGCGCGAGTAAGGCTTTGTTCGCCATTCTCACGCAGGCCGGTGTCAGCTATATCGCGATAGGCGCGGTGCCAGCTTCTGCCGACAATAGCTGCCGTTGGAGTGATTCCGGGAATGATATCGATTTCCCAGCGGTTGCCGTGGTAATCGGTCATGGCTCCCGTCCAATACAGATCCGCCATAACGGTTGGATGGACGCAGACCAGCGGACGAACTTCTGCTGCGGCGCATGCCGCGAGCCCGAATGCCAAGCTGGCGATGATTTTTGAAGTGCTCGAGAGATATGCAGGGATAGCCATGAACTGCTCCTATGAAAGTAAACGTTTACTAACATAATATGGATTTGCAATGAATTTCTCTAAGTCATTGATTTACAATGATTTACGTTGTTAACGTCGGACAGTGTTTGATCGATTTGGAGCCACAGTTGGGGTGATTAGATCGACCCATCATCATACCAACGATCGCTTAAGAGCGCCACAGGATGACCTTTATGGATGCGAGTGACACCGCAATGCGAAGCGTAGGAATCGATGAACGCATCGAAGAAATGATTCAGGGACAGGCCATTTTTATTGGTGTAGGTATTGTAGGTCAGCAGGCCTTCCGGGGTTAATGCAAGCAGGCGTCTGCCGACGACATTGCCTCCAGGTTCCTTGGCCCAGACAACGGTTTTATCGAAATCAATCGCGTTCGAAACTGCGCTCCATGCATTGATGCCACGTAATGACAAGCACGATGAGAAGCCGTATTCGCCCATGAAGAGAATCTCGAAGGGATCTGATTCCACGCTGAAATTCAATGCGCCAGTGTAATCTGATTCTGGACTTTTCTCCATCATGCGGATTCGTTCAAGGTTCATCGCTATTTCTTCCAGCAAGATTGGATCAACTGCCGTATATGCTGGAGTAGTCCCGGAAGGTTCGGGTTCGGTTTTCTGGCCGCGAAGCTTGAGTTCCTCATACAGGTCATGATAGATGGCATAAGAATCAGCTGCTATCTCCTGAGCTCCCGCCTTCTCCAATAATCCTCGGGTTTGTTTGAGGTCGATGGCCAGCCTACGCGCCTTCTCGGTTTTTGAATCTTGGGCTCGATACTTGATTTCCTGTGAAAACGGTGCACGCCAATGATCGAGCTTGATAAGTGGATGATTCTTGGTCACCGCTTCCGCCCACTTCACTACTGGCTCTTCGGTGCGTAACCACTGGTGCGGACGGAAGGTCAAACGGTCCTCGATGAGCCTTTTGAGATACTTGATGTTGTTAGGCATGCCTTGGATCGCACTAAACCACAGGAATGCCGGTAGGATCTTCTGGTCGATACTTTCGACACTGACATCACAGTCCGTGAATTCCTTGACGCGCAATCGGTAGAGATCGAAGCGAATGCGATCGACAGCGGTTATGGCGACCCGGACCGATTCAGCATGAACAGAATCCAACGCGTTCTTGATTAAATTCTTCTTTTCATTCTTTAGAAATGATTTCTCCTCTTCACTGAGTCCATCGGCCAGATTATTATCAAAAAAAGCGTTTCTGAAAGTCGGATTCTTCCAGCAGGAAAGCTGCAGTGATAATTTTCGTTCCCGCTCTGCCATCCGAGTTTTCCTGGAAGCATCGGCTTGGACAAGCTCCAAGCGCAGTCGAGTGAGTTCTTGCTGCGAGTCTTGCTCGCGTTTCATGAACTGTTCTATGGCGGTTATGGTATATGGTATGCTGAATCGGCTGCTGATGTCATTCAATAAATCATATGCATTCTTGAATTCATGGTATTGCGCAAGAAAACCGACTGCATGCGGTAGCTCCTTTGGTTTCGCATTGCCGATGGCGAGCTTGGACAGGAAAAGACGGTGTTCATTGCCATTGCCATAGAGGTATTGTAATTGGTAGGTGCCCTCGAGAAATCGCTCGGCTGCCGCTGTTGAATTGTTGTCATCTCCGGAGTTGTCGATGATGAACATCAGGAAATCCCAGATCGGAGAATATTTCTCCGAATCCTCGTGTTCCGCAGGGGTCCCTGGATTGACCACGATCTTTCGCTGCATGACCACGGTTCCTGCGTAACGCAGGGCCTCAAGCAGCAGATGACGGTGTGACCGAAGTTTCTGTCGGAACATGATCGCCATGAGGGCCCGGGCCCGGCGCGAACCCTTTTTTGGGGGCTCGCGCATCGCCTGCTCAAGACCAGTGCGAATTTGCGCGGCGTCGGAAATGGCTATGATCGTTTCCAGCTCTTCTGCTCGCATGAATGCTCGATGAACCGGCTCTCGTGCCAGGCAATCAAAGAGGGCAATCGTGCATTCATTGGTGAATTGTGGTAATTTCGTCAATATTTTGTGAAAAAATCCAAATGCATAATTTGACGCATGTTCGATATTGGCAATCGCGCAATCGATCTCTTGCATCCTGATGAGTTCAGGCCGGTGATCACAGCAGCGTTGCAGCATATCATATCCTGGATATGCGGCGGTGGCGAATCCTGACGCGATTGCCTCCAGGAGGTGTTGGCGAATCAGTACGATGCGATCCGTCTGGAAATGGTATTTTGCGCTGTCGATTCCCTTGGCCGGATATTTTCGAACCATCTTGGAATACAGCTCCAAGAGGCTTTCTCTGTCATTGCGGGAATCCAGGATGCAATGATTCAATACACTGAAGATTTCTCCAGGATTTTCATCGGCTTTGTTCAATAAAATCGAGATCAGGGGGAATTCGAATAGATGCGGTAAGGACGCCGATGCGCGATTAAAGAATTCCCAGGATTTTTCCGGATTTTCCTGAAAATGTTCACAGATTTTCCCAATGATTTCCGTGGTGGCAATTTTGGGTCGGTTTCCCACAACAAATGAAGCTGCATCAATGGCTTCAATGGGAAAATCCTTGAAATGATCGATTACGTCAGCGAGAAAGCGATGATTTTCGTCGCAATGTGTATCGCTCAAGCTTAAGAAAGTAATGAAGTATGAGCGGGGTCTTCCTGATCTCCGCGAGTAAAATCAATTCGCTGGACCGGTGTCTTGAAATAGGCCTCAGTCTGGCTGGTAGCTCTTAGATGACTTGATTTCGGCCTGATGGAGAGTCGTTGCCCATGCTTTGAAAGGCCAAGGCAATCTGATTAGGCATTTGTTCGAGCGTAAGACTTCGTTCCACGGCACCTTTTTCCACCGCTGCTTTAGGCATCCCATAGACGACACATGAGGCCTCATCCTGGGCAAAGGTTCGTGCACCCCCCTGCCTCAATTCTAAAAGTCCCTGGGCGCCATCTTGTCCCATTCCAGTCAACAATACGCCGACCGCAAGAGTTCCTGCTGCCTTGGAGACGCTGCGGAATAGCACATCCACCGAGGGACGTTGAAAGTGCTCTTTTGCACCTTCGTCGATATCCAATTGAAAGCGGGATCCACGTTTACTGACGCGCAAATGAAAACCACCTGGGGCGAGGTACGCATGGCCGCGAAGAAGTTCTTCGCCCCCCTTTGCCTCTGCTACTCGAAGCGACCCTTCGCCGTCCAATCTGCGAGCGAAACTGGTCGTGAATCCTGCAGGAAGATGCTGGACTATGACGGTGGCAGGAGTGTCAGCAGACAAACGTTTCAAGACTGCCCTGATAGCTTCCGTGCCTCCTGTCGAAGCGCCGATGCAGAGGATCTGCCGGGATATAGCGGTAATTGATTTTTGGGCTGCCGATGGCGGAATGCTCTGAACGGGACGCGTTGGAATTTCCTGCGCCCGTCGCGTGACTTTTGCGGCTGCTGCGGCTCTGATGGCTCTCGCATAGATCGCGGGAAATTCCCCTGCTTCGGCGGCATTTGGTTTGCAAAGGACATCGATTGCCCCGATTTCAAGGGCTCGGATCGCAATTTCCGATCCGCGCGAAGTCAAACTTGAAAGCACTACGACGGCCATCGATTCTCGACGCAGGAGACGCTCCAAAAATGTCAATCCATCGATACCGGGCATTTCGATATCCAGGGTCATGACATCCGGTTTTTGAGCAGCAACCATTTTATCCGCAACCACTGCATCTGGCGCGGTTCCAATTACCTCGATATCAGAAAATTCAGACAAGGCCCGTGCAAGAATCCGCCGAGCGGTTGCACTGTCGTCGACGATCAAGACTCGAATCATGCTGCCTCTTGAATAACCACGGCGAGTATACCCTCATCGGTTGAAAGCGCTGCCGATTGAATCCCACCTATCGCAAGCTTTGGAGAAGTTTTTGCCGATGACAATCGGAATTCGCGTTGCAATCCATAGACTAACGGCAACAGATTCCCGGATAAAACGTTCACCATCTCCACCGCTGCTTCCTGGACGATGTCGAGCGAAATGGCGGATTGATTCGGACTTCCAACCATGTTTACCGCCAGATGTTGCGCCAACCCTGGACCAAAGCCTACATAGATCGTACCCGAACGCTGTGTTGCCCCATCGCCATCGAGCACCTGATAATCCATGCTTAGCACCAATTCCATCTGATCGGAAGTTGGCATGGGTACAGGTTCAAGTGGGGTGAGATATCCAAGTTGTTCTGCGATTTCACTGATCACGTCAATACATTCACGTGAGATCATGGCAAACTCATCGAGCTCGTAAGGACACGATTCATTGCCGTTGCTCTCTCTCCTGGCATGCAAGACCTGCGTATAAAATCGACCTGTCCACACCACGATTTTGCAATCTGCCATGTTAATGATGCCATAACATTCCAGGACTTCATACCCCACCATAGATGACTCCGTGGTCGTATGCAACTAGCGACTAAAAACGCTTCCAACTCAGCCAGCAAAACACTTCCAAGTCACGATTCGAGATGCCAAAAAGGACGTTCAAACAGATAATTGGTGCTTCGTGTTGCTGCAGATTGCAATAGCAGCTAGCTTAACCGGATCTCAACCTTCGATTCTGGCGGATAAGACCATCGCACGACCCTAGCCAATTCAGCTGCCAGAGGGACTTGAACCGCTCATGCGGCCCCTGTGCGTCGTTGCGGGACCATTTTTAAGGACATCATCGTCAAAGACCATGCAGCAACTGACTTTGAAAACGATTGAGGACATCGCGTTGTTGGAGAATTCGTTCCAGAACCATAACCAAGAAACCTGGAATCAATTACGAGAGATATTCCGTCGGCATCGCCATAGCATAACCGATGCCCACTTGGACATGCTCGCACGGCAAATTCCTACCAGTCCCCCATCCTATTTCGCTCTGCTATTGGATCTTTCCGCGAAAAACGAAGATCGACGTGCAATGGCGATGACTCGCTATCGAGCCGCCATGCTGACACATCCAAAAGAGGGCCTGATAGCTGCCGGCTATAACCTGCATGAATATCAATA